>Ga0255338_1000407_pt1 | contig 147616 bp, 146 predicted proteins | sample MeOH1_35cm_T4_19_FD_203715 | JGI IMG/M metagenome (GOLD analysis project Ga0255338, IMG submission 203715) | Sandy soil microbial communities from University of British Columbia, Vancouver, Canada - MeOH1_35cm_T4_195 | ecosystem: Engineered > Artificial ecosystem > Sand microcosm >... | reverse complement strand
CTCGCATCTGGGCGACTTCATCGAAGACACGAACACGCTGGCGCCGGCCGAGGCCGCGCTGCATGGTTCGATGCGCGACGTGGTGAAGGACGTGCTGGACAGCCTGACGCCGCGCGAGGCCAAGGTGCTGCGGATGCGTTTCGGCATCGAAATGAGCACGGACCACACGCTCGAAGAAGTGGGCAAGCAGTTCGACGTGACGCGTGAACGGATTCGCCAGATCGAGGCCAAGGCACTGCGCAAGCTGCGCCACCCGAGCCGCTCCGACAAGCTGAAGAGCTTCCTGGAAGGCAACTAAGCCCTCCAAGGGCCTCTAGCTCATGCCTGGTTAGAGCAGCGGACTCATAATCCGTTGGTGCCGTGTTCGACTCACGGGAGGCCCACCATAACTTTAAAGGGTTTGCAGGTTAGTGCCTGCAAACCCTTTCGTGCTTTTTGCTTGTTGTGTAGGCATCTTGTAGGCAAATGCGTCAATTGACGCTGCCTAGTCCACGACTTTGCCCAACGGAGATGGTGGGAGCTTATCTCGTGCCCTCCTCATCGCCGATCGCGAGCTCGGGACTTGGCGTCTAACATCGGAGGGGGCGTGATGGGGGGGGATTGGACGGTCCTAAATAGCCTTATTCCGGCAATTTCGGGGTTGGGAGGCGTAGCGCTCGGTGGATGGCTGACGTCTAGGCGCGAGGTAGGCCAGGAGGAGCGGCGCAAAGTGCGGGAGACCTACTACCTTGCAGTATTGGTCAGCACCCACCTTGATCGCTTTGTTAGTGAGTGCGTCTCGGTTGCGTTTGATGATGGCACCAGCATGGGGCAACCCGCTGGCGGAGATGGTCAATATGAGACGACTGTAACGACGCCTCACTTTGATCCCCTCTCCATTGAAGTTGATTGGAAAGTCCTGCCGCAGGACTTGATGCATGCGATTTTGCGGTTGCCATATAAGGTTGAATCGTTGAATAGGCACATCTCGGCTGTGGGTGAGTTTGATGACCCGCCCGACTACGCTGAGTTTTTCTGGGCGCGTCAGTATGGGTATGCCGGTCTTGGCCTAGATGTGGTGCAGTTGTCTAGAACCTTACTTTCCCATGTTGGTCTCCGGCCCGAACCGATGTCTTTTGATAAGGACTGGTCTGCGGAACGAGGTCTGAGGGACAGGAAGGCGGTACTTGAAGAGGCGCGTGCCGCAAGTCAGGCGCGCTGCGGCACTGGGTTGACAGGAGACTTTGTACCTTCCGACGTGGGCAGCGAGAAATAGGTCTTCGTGCGGCCTTGTAATGATGGCACCCAGGGTTGGGGGCTCGCCGACATTAATCGGCGTGTGGGTCAGTAGGCGGGATACGGTCTCGCAGAGGCGTCGGATGAGTAGAAGTCGAGGTAAAATCAACTGCTTATCGCAGAATTTGGGTCCAGAAACGTCGCTCTATGAGCGACCTCAATGGGTGGGGTTGAAGTGCTCTTCCGATAATTGGAGCGCTTGGCTATTCAATCCGGTAGGGCAAGGGCGCTTTAGTAACTCGAAAAAAGGGGGCGAACATGTCGGCTAAGCAAGTTCTAGCACTCCTGAGTTCGCACATCGATGGGGACGAAGATCAACTTTTGTCCATCGCGTTGCAGATTGCCGCGCAGGAAGCCCGCCAAGGCAGGCCCGAAGATGCTGATAAGCTTAAACGATTGGTCCAGAAGGCGAGGGACCAACGCAGAACCGGTAGCGCTGCGTCTGGGCAGACGCCCATCCCCTTAGCACGGCCAAGGGGCGAATTACAGGGATTGGTTGAGAGTACCTATCCAAAGGTTTCGCTTTCGAGCATGGTGCTGTCAGACGAGATTGCTAGGCGTCTCGGGCGGATAGTGCGTCAGCAGCAGGAGCGAGCCACGCTGCGTGAACATGGTCAGACTCCAGCTACACACATGCTTCTGGTCGGCCCCCCCGGGACAGGCAAGACAATGACTGCCTCAGCTCTAGCCGGAGAGTTGCGCCTGCCTCTCTTCACTGTACGTCTGGAGTCCTTGTTCAGCCGGTTTCTAGGCGAGACTGCCGGTAAGCTGCGTGTGCTTTTCGATCAGATTGCTAAGACACGTGGGGTTTATCTGCTCGATGAATTCGACGCTATTGGCGCTCGTAGAGGTGATCCAAATGACGTCGGTGAAATCCGCCGCGTGCTAAATTCTGTTTTGGCGTTCATGGAAGAGCCTAACTCCACAGATAGTCTTGTGCTGGCGGCGACAAACCATGTCGAGATTCTTGATGAGGCCTTAGCACGTCGCTTTGATGAAGTAATTGAGTATGCGTTGCCAGACGCTGCCTCAGCGCGAGGAATCATTGAGCGACGGTTGGGAAAATTCAAATTTGTCAGTAAATTCTGGGTTCAACTTGCACCTTCACTTGAAGGTCTTAGCCAAGGTGAACTTGTCCGTGCGGCGGATGAGGTAGTGAAGGATGCCATTCTCGAAGGTGAGTCGCGAGTCTCGCCTAGCGCGCTCCGAGATGCTTTGGAAAATCGGAAGACGTTAAAGGGGAAGTTTCGTCGTCACTCCCCGCGATAAGTTGGCTCAAAGTAGGATCGATCAAACCCAGAAGAATCCGTAGGAACTTATGGCGGTCCAAAAAGAAACTGATACTAGAAATCACCCGCATATTCCGATCAATGTCTACCGTGAATCAACGGCCTATGAATTTCCTTCCCGAGACTTAACTCGCAGGCCGCTTCGCCATGACTATGCTGCCCACGCGCAAACTCTCCTTGAGCAACTTGCCTCGGCGCTTCCTGACTCCGGTGCCGATCAGCGCCTTACCATTGAGGGGTTAAAGCGCGGAAGGATTGTAGAGGTTCGAACTGCTGCACCAGCTGAGAATTCCCGCGCCAAGGCTGTCAAAGTGCCGCCTGCCCTAGAGTTTCCGACTCAGGATGTGGTAGTACTTCGCTCAAAGCGAAATGACGATCGCACCGAGAGCGCTTTATTGTTTGTGCCCGATGCTGCGCGAGCCTATCTTGAAAGGCGAATCACACGTTACGGTAGGGACCCGGGCAATGGGCGTCGTCCCGATGTAGAGCGTTTTGAGGTAATTGAGCAAATTCGAGCAATAGAGGTGCGCTCCCTCTTTGCTGGCGATGTGGATCTGAACGCTCCCGATATCGTGTGGTGGGAAGTGTGGGTTCGCCAATCAAATGAGTTGGCCGATCGTATTGTGGCCGCAGCTCGGAACGCGAACTTGGACGTTCATGAAGATCGCCTTCTATTCCCCGATACTACTGTACTGTTTCTTCACTCGTCTGCGGCATCGCTCTGTAACTTCGTGACGAGCGTACCGGGCGCCGTTATGGAAATCCGTCGGTCGACGGGGACTATTGAGCCCTTTCTGGAGCGCGGCCAAATGGGGCTCAATCAGCATGATTGGGCTAACGACCTGGCAGCGCGCGTAGTCCCTGCGCCGCAGGATTCTCCTGTGGTTTGCACTCTCGATACAGGTGTTGCCGCAGCACATCCATTGATTTCTCCTGGCCTTCGCGGTGCATGGGCATATGATCCAGAATGGGGTGCCGACGATCACTATCCTCAAGGGGGGCATGGAACCCCGCTTGCCGGGCTGGTTCTTTATGGTGACCTAGAGCCACTTATGAACGACGTGCGACCAGTTGCGCTGACGCATGGCGTTGAATCAATGAAACTTGTGCCGCCACACGGCTTCCCCGTCACAAGGCCGCCGAGCTATGGCATTGTCACTCAAGGGGCCGTTGGTTCGGTAGAGGCTGAACAGGCGAAAGTCCTGCGTAGCTTTTGTCTTGCCACTTCGACAACAGATTTTCCGTCGATCCGCCCGTCGACATGGAGTGGCGCAATTGATCAGATTGCGGCCGGAGCAATGCCCGGGGACGTGGAGCAGGGGGTTGCAGCTGCTCAGCACCCGAAACGCTTACTCGTTGTTGCAACGGGGAACGTAAGCGGTGGAATGGCGGTGGACGTCTTGCCCTTGCAGTCATTGGAAGACCCTTCGCAAAGTTGGAATGCGTTGACAATCGGTGGATTTACCCGAAAGGAGCAGGTCCCCAATCCCCCGCCAGTCCTGCAAGCTGCTGTGCCGGCCAACAACCGAAGCCCGTTTAGTCGAGGGTCGCAATCTCTTCCGTCAGACCTCGCGCCTATCAAGCCAGAGGTCTTGTTTGAAGCGGGTAACATGGTCTCGGACGCAACTGGTTTTTGTGCTTGGGGTCCATCTGTATCGCTTCTCTCGACAGGTTCAGATGTGGTGGCGGAGCCTCTAGTGCCATTTTGGGCTACTAGCGCAGCGACGGGTATTGCTGGACATTTTGTCGGTCGTCTTCAGGCGGCACATCCAAACCTTTGGCCGGAAACACATCGCGCGCTAATCGTTGATTCTGCACGATGGCCGGAGCCCATCCGTAGGCAATTCATTGGGCGTGGTGCTCATTGGAAAACTGGCACCAAGGCAGAAAAGCTGCGGCATCTTCGTGAATTCGGGTACGGCGTGCCAGATATCGAGCGTGCTATTTTCTCTGCCCGAAATGACGCAACTTTGCTGGCGGAAGCCGAGATTCAGCCCTTTGCCGTCGGCAAGGATGGTAGGACCGGTGTCTTTAACGAGATGCACTTTTATGACCTGCCTTGGCCAAGGGCGGCGTTGGAACGACTCGAAAACGAAATCGTAACGATGAAGGTTACGTTGTCATATTTCATCGAGCCGAACTTGACGGGAAAGGCTGCTACGCGTCCTGATACCTATCGCTCCCTGGGCCTTCGTTTCGATATGAAAAAGCGCGGGGAGTCCGATGCTCGTTTCCGCAGCAGAATTTCGGCTAACCAGGCTAAGGATGGAATTGAAGCCGATGGCGAAGCAAGCTACTGGTTGTTGGGGCCAAAATCAGTTCAAGCGGGCTCACTTCATTGCGACCTGTGGCGGGGTCGCGCAATCGAACTAGCTGGCCACGATGCCATTGCGGTCTATCCGGTCGGGGGCTGGTGGAAGTCGCATGTCGGCCAGAGGCGCATTACCGACAAGGCACGCTATGCGCTCGTGATATCGATTTCGGCGCCCGGGCAGGAAGTCGATCTTTACTCGGAGATCTCTGCCCAGGTGGAGGCAAAGCAAATTGAGGTCATGCTTGGCTAAATGGAGCGATCCACGTTGAGGGTCGCTTGCCGTAGTGCGAACGGGGCGTTGCCCCGTTTTTTTCTGGATGGCGGGGAGTCAAAGGCCTGCTTGTGAAAGTAGGTTTGCCGGGGAGATACCAAGCGCTCTGGCGATTCTGAGTAAATTCAATACCGTAAGGTTGTGTTCCCCGCGCTCTATGCCGCCGATGTATGAGCGATCCATTTCCGTGGCTAGCGCTAACTGCTCTTGAGATACGCCAACGACCTTGCGGGCGGCACGTACCGTCTTGCCAATAGACACAAGAGCAGGATCGCCAGCATGTTTTGGGGAGGGTTTCGCCATGCGCCAATGTTCACCATTTGACGGATGCGATACCACGGGATAAGATACCCAAATCAACATCAATCAATGCATGGCAATTCGGGCGGGTTTGCCGTGGCTTGGATCCAAAATTAGAGTGGAAGTAACTTCCGAGCGAAGCACCCGTAGATCTGGATGGGAAATCGAGATGCCGGCGTTCACTTATGGGGAAGCAGGATGCGGCACTATGGGCTCATTGGGGTTTTGGCGCTTACGGCGCTTGGTGGATGCACGTCATGGCATCACACCCGAATTACTGATAAAGCTGTTGCTGACAGGCAGTTCGTACAAGACGACGGTTACTGCGTACGTGCGTCGCACGGCTCCGTACCTGTGCCCCAAGTCAAATACAACGACGTATCCCCTTGGTCTTCTACTGCGATCGTTCAAGGCTCCACATACAATGCGGCAACTGGCAATACGAGCTACAGCACATATAGCGGCCAAGCAGTTTCCACTCCGTCCCCAGGCGCCGCATTCGCCGGGGGGATTGCCAACGGCATGAATATTGGGGCTGCATTCGCGGCGTCGCGTGCGCAAGAACGAATTTACAAGGCTTGTATGTACGCGCAGGGTTGGTCAGATAGTTCCAGGCCAAAAGATCTTCCAGCCGTACCGCCATCCTCGCGTTCACAATCCAATGCCATCGTCCCGCAGACTGAAGACGTAGCGAAGATTTATGCGACCCCAGAAGCGGCGTGGTTGGCGGATGTCGACGAGTTTCTTACCGTCTATCCGGCGTACAGAGTCCAGCCGCTCTATGGCCGGCTAAATGACTTGGTAAAGCGAATTGCCTTGGAGGACTCCCTACGTGAAGCCACGGGCCCACAAATTCTTCTCGCGGCACACGATGCTCTCGTGCAAAGGGGGCAAGGCTCCGCTGAACCAGAGGAAGGGACTGCGGAGCGTTACGTGACGCTGCTGTATCGGGATGCGGCGAGCAATAACGTTGCTGCCCAAAATGCTCTTGGCACGGGGTTCTTAAAGGGTTGGAATCCGCTGCCGCAGGCGCCAAAGCGCGCAATTTTCTGGTTCCAGCGATCCGCACTCGCAGGTAACCCGATGGGCCAAACTGGCTATGGCGTCATGCTCTTCGAAGGGAAAGGTGTTGAGTCAAATCGGGAGCAGGGATACCACTGGGTAAGTCGAGCCGCTTCTGCCGGTGATAAATCAGCAAAGGAACTGCTCGGTCGGCTACAGGAGCAGATGACGCGAGATCGATAGGCCGCCCGTGTGCGCGGGCCGTGTGGGGTGGAGTATTCGGTCTCAAGGTTCACTCTTGGTTGTGCAAGAGCATCGTTTTCGTCCCCCGATACTCCCTCGATCTCCTGCCAATGCAGATGGCAGTGTGTGCTTCTGCTTAATAGGTCGACAGATGGCATTTCTAGAGGGTCACCGTCTGGCGGTATAGAGAGAGGCTACGAAATAGACGGAATTGCACCGCCTCCCGGAGCAGCGGGAGGTAAGCCTACGCCGTCGGCCGGTGCAATTCCGGAGCCTTCTATACCGTCTCCCGGTGTAAGGACGTCAATTTCACATTGCGGTAGGCGCTCCGCACAAAGCCAGCTTCGGCGCCAGCATCGTAACCATTCAGTTTATCGAGCGCCCACCATGTTGCGGCGTACCAGCTTGCCTTGTGTGGTCGGCATCCCTTCACAGTCTCGTATATCAACCTCGCTTCCAATAGTTCAAGCTTTGCCCGGTTTATCGTGTCGTTCGACGACCACCCGCGCTGTTTCAAATGGGCGAGGGTAACAATCATCCGCCCGTTGTCGTCGCCGTGATACTGGCGTGCGATCTCCATCATCAGGGCCTTTGCAGGGTGCGAAAGGCCCTGGTAAGCAGAGCTGTCCAGAACTGCCCAAGGGATCGCAGCAAAGCCGCCAGCATCACGGTATGCGCGGCGGCCTTTCTTCTCTCTACCCACGCTAGCCTGCCTGGTGCTGTCGGCGTTGCTCCGCGCGCTTGCCGTTCACTTCAATGACCCATGCGCGCGCGCCATTTGCCAGCGCCACTTCGCGCGCATCCTCCGATACCCAGTATTCAGCGACAAGCACGGTCCGGCCGTCAGCGGTGTGCTTCTCAATGTCACGGCGTTTGATCTGCCAGCCGTAGTCCATCTCGAGTGCATGCACCACGGCCGCAAGGCGAGTTGTGCTTTGGCCGAACACCGCGTCAAGGTTTGTGAGGCGGCGGCCTTCGATCAGGCGGGCCAGCACCTCAGCCCTGACTGTGTTGGTTTTCAAAGGGAGGCGGCCGGATGTAATATCAGGTTGTTCGTTCGCGCTCGTCTCTGCTTCGTAGGGGCGGGCGTTTTTCATTATTCGGCCCCGTTCAGCAGCTTTGCCAGGTCGGCTACGCGCCATGCAAGACGACCATTGATGCGAACAGGACGGATGGGACCATCGTCCAGGCAGGCCCATTTGCGCAGGGTCTGAGGGCGGCGGTTGATGATCGGCGCCGCCTCGTTGGTGGGCAGGGTATCTCGGCCGTTGGCAATGACGCGTAGGCCGTAAGGGATGGGTTGAATGGGAGTAGTGGACATTGTCAGCACCTCAGTACCATGCCTAGTTCGGCGGGTTTCTGAGGTGCTGGCAACCTGCTGAGATTAGGCGCCAGCGCCGCAGAAACGCCACCGGGTTCGGCGTTATCTCTCAGCGTTGACGATTCTTATGGGCTCGGTTGGGTCTGGGAATGCGCGGTGGCGGCCAGCGGCTAGCCTGTGGCAGCTAGCGGCTATGTGGATCGGGGGTGTTTCGTAGGGCTTTCCTTGCAGTCTCGAGGGACATCGCAAGGTCCTCGTGCTTACGTGCAGCGCATTCAGTTCGTGACTTGTACTTGCCGGTTGCCCATGCGGCGCGGATAGCTTCTGCCTTCTCCCTCGATCCTTTTCGCTGACTGTGGAGGCTTTCTGCCCCTCTTTTGCCGGCAGCGGATAAATGGTTGCTGAGCAGTTTCGTTGCTGCTTTCTCGGCTAGGCTGGCGCCCCGTTGTCGCTCCAAACCCAAAAGCACAAGCAAGGTAAACGCATCGTCAATAGGCTCTCTCAACAGTTCATCCGATATCGCGCTGAGTCGGTTCTCGCGCAGCATTTTGGATATTGCTTCCGCTCGATCGCTTGCGCCAAACTTGCCAATACCAATGGCGGCGGCCAACTGTGCGTTTGTCACCGGTTTGCGTGGGTCTTTGCCACCCGCCTTCTGAATGTCCTTGCTCATTGCGCTCCTTCTCACGCAAACCCTCATGAGGATGCCCCCGCCGAGCCAGTGAAGGTATCCGGCTTTTCCATCCGTCGATGTAGGCAGGGGCGAAATGTTGCCGGTCAGGCGGCAGTGATGACTCGCAGGCCGGGTTTGGCTTGTGCCGAGTCGAATGCAACTCCTGCTTGTTTGAGAATCCATGCCTCAATGCGCTCATGGTGTAGGCGCAATAGGTCTAGGGGGCGCACCGTGTAGTGCTTCTCCGCGGTCGCGCTGGGTTTGTGCCCCATGATTTGCGCTACCACGCCGGTCGGGCATTCCAGCCACTCGGTAAGGCTGCGAAATGAGCGACGCAGGCCGTGCAGAGTCAGGCCATCAACGCCTGCGACTACGCAGGCGCGTCCGTGCTGCTCGTGGGGTTTGCTGATGGGCTTGAGCGGCTTGTCAGTATTGGCCACGGCGCTGGAGAACACCCATTCGCTGCGGCGGGGAAGGGCATACAGCAGGGAGGCGACATACGGCGTTAGCGGGATGGTGCGCTCGCCTTCCACCTTGTCGCGGATGGTCAGACCCCGCCATCTTTCGTTCAAGTCCTCCCAGCGCATTTTCAGCACCTCGCCTGGTCGCGCGCCGGTCAGCAGCAGGGTTTGCAGATAGGCTGCGGTCACGGGGTTGGAAAGCTGGCGCACGGCGGAGAACCATCCGGCAAGTTGCTCGCGCTGCAAGGCGTCCTGTTTCGCGCCGGCCGTGCCTAGTGCCTCGCGGCTTTTCTTAGTCTTCGCCGGGTTGCCTTCCACGGCGCCCGCATAGGCTGGCTGCTCAGCACACCATGACAGGAAGCCTTTGAGCAGGCGCCACGCCAATCGGGCCGAGGCCGGGCGTTTCTTGCCCTCCCGTACCGCCCACGCTTCCACGGTGGGCGCATCCAGCTCGCACAGCTTTATGCTCATGAGTGGGTAGAGCGGGCCGGCGATGGTGACGCCGCGCCCACGGGTGCCGCGTACTGCGGGGAGGCCGCCCTGCTGGGCCTTGGCAACGTGGTCGCTATAGTGGCGCTCACCCCAATATGGGCGACGGTCTTCCAGATATGTGTTCCAGGCTTCGTTAACGGTGACGGTCTGCACGGCGGCGGCTGCGGCACGAGCCTCATGAGCAGCACGGGCCTCGGCTTTGACTTCGCGCGGGTCCTGGCCGGCGTCAATGAGCGTCTTGAGGCGTGCCGCCTCGGTTCGGGCTTTGCCCAAGTCCCACGAGCGTGGATCGCCTATGGTGACGCGCACTGTCTTGCTGAACAGGCGGGACTCGAATACATAGGCGCGGGCGCCAGATGCCGTGACTCGCAGCCCCAAGCCGGGCGCCTTCGCGTCCCAATATAGCGTCTGGGTCTTGCCCGGTGCGCACTGGTAGCCGGCAATCCGGCCGGCGGTGAAGCTCTCTTTGCTCATTTCCCGATTTCCCCGTATCGGCCTACGTGAGCCTCCATGTAGGCGTTGTGTAGGCGAATTATCGGAACATTAGGGAATGTTGGTCAACTGCCTGTGGTGCTGAATCTTCCCGGAAACCCTTGTGGTAGCGCGCTTCGTAGGGTCTCCGGGCATCCTCGGAAGAATCGAGGAATGGCACTTAGCTAGGACTCATAATCCGTTGGTGCCGTGTTCGACTCACGGGAGGCCCACCAACTTACGTGGTAGTAAAAAGGGGTTACGGTTATGCCGTAACCCCTTTTTTTTGTACGTCTTAGCCCACGACCGCTGGCAGCCGGAACGATGCCACCGTCGTTGAACATGGCGCAGCTTGGTTGGTGTCGATGACGCCTTTAACGGTCGCCAACCTGATCCGCTGAAGTCCCGATTGACGATGTCGACAAAGGTCGACAGGAATTCAGTGGCGTCCTACAAAACCGTTGGCATCCGCACATGCCCAACGCATCATATGGGGATAGCCATCTCCCTATTGATGTCCTTCCTCGGAGCGCAGAAACATGAGACTGATCGGCATGCTCGATTCCCCCTACGTGCGGCGCGCGGCCATCTCGCTGGCGTTGCTCGACATGCCGTTCCGGCATGAATCGGTATCGGTGTTCAGCACTTTCGAGCAGTTCCGCGCGATCAATCCCGTGGTCAAGGCGCCCTCGCTGGTCTGCGACGACGGCATCGTGCTGATGGATTCCTCGCTGATCATCGACTACGCGGAAGCCGTGGCGGGGCGCAGTCTCATGCCGTCTGAGCTTGGCGCGCGCCAGCGGGCGCTGCGCATCATCGGCCTGGCGCTGGCCGCATGCGAAAAGGCCGTGCAGGATGTCTACGAACACAACCTGCGCCCAGCCGAGAAGCAGCATCAGCCCTGGCTGGACCGCGTGGACGGGCAACTCGCCCGCGCCTATGCGCTGCTGGAACAGGAAATTGCGACGCGCGCCGTGCCGGCCGATGCCAGCACGCTGACTCAGGCAGACGTGACAACCGCCGTGGTCTGGACCTTCACGCAGGCGCTGCTGCCGGGCAAGGTGGCGCCAGCGCAACATCCGTCGCTCGCGGCATTCACCGCCGCGGTAGAGCAATTCGACGTTTTCCGCAATTGGCCACACGCCTGAAGGCGCACCCGTCCGGAGGTGCGATGCCCCACTAATTTCCCCACAAATGGGTGATGTCGGCGGAGGGGCCTTCGCGCAAGATAGTCCCGGGGCAACAGGATCCTTGCCCCGCTACCACTTCAGCCCCGCGACCTCCCCGGCCTGCGGGGCTCTTTCATTCTGGGGCCTGCTTTCGGAGTCTTCCTACCGCGCGCGCAGGATCGCTTCGATCTTCTCCGCCGCCGCGCGCAGTGGGGGCAGGTAGTGCGATTCCAGATAGGCCTGGTTGCGGCTGCCCAGCACCATGCTGAGCCCCAGGCCGGCCACGGTCTTGCCGGTCTGGTCGCGCAGCGGCACGGAAATCCCGGCGAAGCCATCGACGAGTTCGCTGACCAGTGTGCAGAAGCCATCGGCTCGAACTTGTTCGAGCTTGCGCGCCAGCGCCGCCCGCGAGTCGATCGTGAACGGCGTCAGCTTGCGCAGTTCGGCGGCATCCAGATAGGTCACCAGCGCGGCGTCGTCCAGCCCCGCCAGCAGCACGCGGCCCAGCGAGTGGGCATACGCGGGCATGCGGCGGCCGATGGCCATGTCCACGCGCAGCATCTGGCTCGGCTCTTCGCGCGCCACCAGCACCACCGAGTCGCGGTCGAACATGCCGATCGAGCAGCTTTCGCCCACCTCGGCGCAGAGCGCCTGGAGATAGGGGCGGGCCAGCTGTGGCAGGTTCATCGAAGCAAAGTAGGCATAGCCGAGGTCCATCACCTTGGGCGTCAGCGCAAAGTAACGGCCGTCCTGCGCCAGGTAGCCGTTGTGCTCGAGCGTCAGCAGCAGCCGGCGCGCAGCGGCGCGGGTGACGTCGAGGTGCTCGGCCACTTCCTGCATAGTCAGCCGCTCCACGCCGCTCGCATACAGGCGCAGCAGCGCCAGCCCCTTGGTGAGCGAGTCGAGCAGCTCGTCCTTCTTCGGGGCGTCGTGGGGGACGTCGTTGGCGGCGGTGGCGTCGGAGCGCGTCATGCGAGGGTGGAAAAGGGGGATAAAGGGAAAGTAGGGGTTTGTCGGGATGCGGCGCAGACTTGCGTCCGGGCGTCCGATCCGTATGATAGGCGTTTTGCGAACATTTGTTCGGGAATCGTGGCTCGGTAGAAACCACGACACAAGAAGACCCAGGAGACAGCAATGAAGGTGATCACCACCCGGCAGGCGGCCGAGCTTGTCCAGAGCGGCTGGACCGTGGCCAGCGCGGGCTTCGTGGGCGCCGGCCACGCCGAGGGCGTGACCGAGGCACTGGAGTCGCGTTTCCTGCAGCACGGCCTGCCACGCGACCTGACGCTGGTCTATTCGGCCGGCCAGGGCGACCGCGGCGCGCGTGGGGTGAATCACTTCGGCAATGCCGGCATGACCCGGGCCATCGTCGGCGGCCACTGGCGCTCGGCCACGCGGCTGGCCACGCTCGCCATGAACGAGGACTGCGAGGGCTTCAACCTGCCACAGGGCGTGCTGACCCACCTGTACCGCGCCATCGCCGGCGGCAAGCCGGGTGTCATGACGAAGATCGGCCTCCATACGTTTGTCGATCCCCGCACGGCGCAGGACGCCCGCTACCACGGCGGCGCCATCAACCAGCGCGCGCGCGACGCCATCGCGGCAGGCCGCGCCAACTGGGTCGAGGCCGTGGATTTCCGGGGCGACGAATACCTCTTCTATCCGAGTTTTCCGATTGACTGCGCGCTGATCCGCTGCACCGCCTCGGACACGCGCGGCAACCTGAGCACGCACCGCGAGGCGTTCCACCACGAGTTGCTGGCGATGGCGCAGGCCGCGCACAACTCGGGCGGCATCGTGATCGCGCAGGTGGAGTCCATCGTCGACTATCACGAGAACCTCCAGGCGATTCACGTGCCGGGCATCCTTGTCGATTACGTGGTGGTCAGCGAGGAGCCGGCGCACCATCAGATGACGTTCGCCGAGACCTATAACGCGGCTTACGTCACGCCGTGGCGCGGGGAAGCTGCTGCCGCAGCCGAAGCGGCCCGTGAGGCCGAGGCGCTGCCAGCCACCGCCGCGCCGCTCGACGCCCGCACCATCGTCCAGCGCCGCGCCGCCATGGAGATCGCGCGCCGCCAGCCGCGCGTAGTCAACCTCGGCGTGGGCATGCCCGCCGCCGTGGGCGCGCTGGCGCACCAGGCCGGGCTCGGCGGCTTCACGCTGACCGTGGAGGCGGGCCCCATCGGTGGCACGCCGGCGGATGGCCTGAGCTTCGGCGCCTCCGCCTACCCCGAGGCCGTGGTGGATCAGCCGGCCCAGTTCGATTTCTACGAGGGCGGCGGCATCGACCTGGCCATCCTCGGTCTGGCCGAACTCGACGGCCACGGCAACGTCAACGTGAGCAAGTTTGGCGAAGGCGAGGGCGCGCTGATCGCGGGCGTGGGCGGCTTCATCAACATCACCCAGAGCGCCCGCGCGCTGGTCTTCATGGGCACGCTGACGGCGGGCGGGCTGGAAATTCGCGCCGAGGACGATCAACTACGCATCGTGCGCGAAGGCCGCGTCAAGAAGATCGTGCCCGAGGTCTCGCATCTGAGCTTCAACGGCCCGTACGTGGCGTCGCTCGGCGTGCCGGTGCTGTACGTGACCGAGCGCGCGGTCTTCGAGATGCGCGCCGATGCGCATGGCGAAGCACGCCTGACGCTGGTGGAGATCGCCCCGGGCATGGACCTGCAGCGCGACGTGCTCGACCAGTGCGCCACCCCCGTGGCCGTGGCCGACGACCTGCGCCAGATGGACCCGCGCCTGTTCCGCCCCGGCGTGATGACGCTCTGAATCTCGCGCGGTATCTATTAGTTAGTCAGTCGAAGAAGCAGGCCGGCCATGACCGGCCCATTGGAGGAAACACCGTGCATTACCAACGTCGTCGTTTTACGATTTCCGCGCTCACGCTATCCGTCGCGGCCACGCTGCCGCTGGCCGCCGCGCCCGCGCTGGCCCAGCAGGGCTACCCGGACAAGCCGATCCGGCTCGTCGTGCCGTTCCCGGCCGGCGGCCCGACCGACACCGCTGCCCGCATCATCGGCCAGAAAATGGGCGAGAACCTGAAGCAGACCGTGGTGATCGACAACCGCCCCGGCGCCTCGGGCACCATCGGCGCTGAAGCCGTGGCCAAGTCCGCGCCCGATGGTTACACGCTGCTGATGCTGGCCACGCCGACGCTGCTGGCCCCGCATTTGATCCCGCGCAAGAGCTACGACCTGGTCAAGGACCTGGCGCCCGTGGGTGCGGCCTATGAGCTGCCGATCGTGATGGTGGTCAATCCGCAGTCGATGCCCGATGTGACGGACCTCCAGCAGTACATCGCCAAGGTCAAGGCCAAGCCGGGCGAAACCAACTACACCAGCGCCGGCAACGGCAGCTTCGGCCATCTGTCGACGGAACTGCTGAAGAACCTCGGCCATTTCGACGTCCAGCACGTGCCGTACAAGGGCAGCGCCCCGGCGATTTCCGATCTGCTGGCCGGCCAGGTGCCGATGATGTTCGCGGACATGATCGCCGCGCTGCCGCACATCAAGGCCGGCAAGCTGCGGCCGATCGCGGTGGGGTCGGCCAAGCGCGTGAGCTTCACGCCCGATGTGAAGACCGTAGCGGAGCAGGGCTTCCCGGGCTTCGATGCGTCGTCGTGGGGCGGGCTGCTGGTGCCGGCCGGCACGCCGAAGGAGATCGTCGCCAAGTTGTCTGCCGAACTGAAGGCTGCGCTGGCCGATCCGACCGTCCAGCAGAAGATGCTGGGCGCCGGCACGGTGGCGTCCTATATGCCGCCCGATCAGCTCGCCACGCGCATGCGCAACGACTATGCGAAGTGGGGCAAGGTCATCAAGGACAACAACATCAAGAGCGACTGAGGCTGGCTGACGATTCAGACAGCCGTTTGGCGGTTCCTCGCCTATACCGGAGCGGAGCGGGGCGGGGGATAGGGCGGACCTTTGCCGATCAACATGTCGTACTTCGTTGATATTCCGGCCCTATCCTCCAACCCCTCTCCCTCCGGGATCGGGGAGCCACCAGCCGCTCAGCCCTGCGCCTGCAAGGTCTGCGCGTACTGCGACACGCCGTTCAGGTCGCGCAGGTCCACGGTCAGCGCGCGCGAGGCCGGATCGATGTTGATCTCGCCGAAAAACTGGAAACCGGCCAGCGGCGACAGGTTCTGCGCGGGCGGCGCCTTCTGGAACACCACGCGCGGCCCGAAGGTGTTGTCGAGCGGATTGGGGCCGAAGCTGCCCGCGTTGAGCGGCCCCGCCACGAACTCCCAGAACGGATCGAAATCCTGGTAGACCGCCCGCTCGGGCGCGTAATGGTGCGCGGCGCAGTAGTGCACGTCGGCGGTGATCCACACCACGTTCTTCAGCCCGGCCTGGCGCATCCGCGTCAGCAGCCGCGCGGTTTCCAGTTCGCGGCCCAGCGCCGGGCCGTCGCCATTGGCAATGGCTTCCCAGCGCGCGCGGCCCTGTGCATCCTTGCCATCGGGCACGCGGAGGCCGATCGGCATGTCCGCCGCAATCACCTTCCATGTGGCGCCCGACGCCACCAGCTCCGCCATCAGCCACTCCAACTGCGTGTTGCCGAGGAAGGGCGTGTCCGCGCCTTCCACGGTTTCGCGGTTGTAGCCGTTCGGGCCGCGGAAGCTGCGCATGTCGAGCACGAACACATCGAGCAGCGGGCCCTGGGCGATGCGGCGATGCACGCGCTCGTCCAGCCCCTGGCGGTGCCAGCGCATCGGTGCGTTTTCGAGGAAGGCGCGCCGACCGCGTGCCACCAGCACGCTGACGTCCTTCTCGGTGTAGCGCGCATCGCCGGACAGATCCTTCGACGCGGACCAGTTGTTGGTCACCTCGTGGTCATCCCACTGCCAGATCTGCGGCACCTGCCGGGCGAAGGCGCGCACGTTCTCATCGAGCATGTTGTAGCGATGGCGGCCTCGGAATTCCTTCAGGGTCTCGGCCACCTTGCTGACTTCCTCGGTGACGACGTTCTTCCAGATCCGGCCGTCCTCCGCCTTCTGCTCGGCCCGGATGGGGCTGTCGGCGTAGATCGTGTCGCCGCTGTGGATGAAGAAGTCCGGGTTGCGCTGGCGCATGGCGTCGTAGATGCGCATGCCACCCAGTTCCGGGTTGATGCCCCAGCCCTGGCCGACCGTATCGCCGGACCAGACGAAGCGCACCGGGCGGTCGGCGGCCAGCGAGGGCGTGCGGAAGCTGCCGTCCAGCCACGGGCCCAGGCCGCGCCGCTCGCCCGGATTCTCGAACGCCACCCGCACGAAGTACGGCTGGCCCGGCGTCAGGCCGGTCAGCAGCGTGCGGGCGGTGAGATCGGTCTCGGCGCTGGCCAGCGGGCCGGAGAGGCGGGCGGCGTTGCGGAACGACGGATCGGTGCCGTATTCGATGGCCATCCGCGCCGGGCGGTCGGCGCGGGCCCAGACCACGAGGCCGTCATCCGAAGGATCGCCCAGCTGGAGGCCAGCCGGCGCACCGGGCCGGGCCGAGGACACCACGGCCGGCGCTGCGATCAATGTGCCGCTAAAGGTACTCAGACCGACGCCGAGACCCAGAAAGCGGCTTGACGTGCGCAGGAAGCGCCGGCGGGCCAGATCGGTCGGAGAAGGCACAAGTTGTGGCGTATTCGGCATGAATGGGTCTGGAATCGGGGTCCGGTGGGCCGCTGCCGGCACATCGTCGGGCCAGTATCGTCGCCGCGCCATGTGACACGGCGTTGACATGACATCTGGCGATACTCACGAAGCACCGGGCACTGATGGTAGAATCCAAGTCTTTGATTTTCTGGGCAATTGCCGATCGTGACCCAACGCCCCGCGTTGGCGCAGCCCGGCGTGCCTTTCTCGAGACGCGTGTCAGTTGGCGCGGGCCTCGCCCGCCAGACACCGAAACCATGACGATGACGACCACCCCAGACCAGACCCCAGCCGCAGAGCAAACGTTCGAAAGCTTCGGGCTGGATTCGCGCATCCTGCGCGCCTTGACCGAACAGGGCTACACCACGCCGACGCCGATCCAGGCGCAGGCCATTCCGGTGGTCCTCCTCGGCAAGGACGTGATGGGCGCCGCGCAGACCGGTACCGGCAAGACGGCAGGCTTCGCGCTGCCGATCATCCAGCGCCTGCTGCCGATGTCGAACGCGAGTGCCTCGCCCGCGCGCCACCCGGTGCGTGCGCTGATGCTGACGCCGACGCGCGAACTGGCCGACCAGGTCTACGACAACGTGGCGCGCTACGCCAAGCATACCGACCTGCGCAGCACGGTGGTGTTCGGCGGCGTGGACATGAACCCGCAGACCGATGCGCTGCGCCGTGGCGTGGAAATCCTCGTCGCCACGCCGGGCCGCCTGCTGGACCACGTGCAGCAGAAGTCGGTGAACCTGTCACAGGTGCAGATGCTGGTGCTGGACGAAGCCGACCGCATGCTCGACATGGGCTTCCTGCCGGACCTGCAGCGCATCATCAACCTGCTGCCGGCACAGCGCCAGACGCTACTGTTCTCGGCCACGTTCTCGCCGGAAATCAAGCGGCTGGCCTCGAGCTACCTGAAGCAGCCGGTGACGATCGAAGTGGCACGCAGCAACTCGACCAACGAGAACGTGCGCCAGATGGCCTACCGCGTGGAAGACGGCCACAAGCAGGCCGCCGTGGTGCACCTGCTCAAGCAGCGCGCGACGGAAACCGACTCGCGCCAGTGCATCGTGTTCGTCAACAGCAAGATCGGCTGCTCGCGCCTGGCGCGTCACCTGGAGCGCGAGGGCATCAACGCCGCCGCCATTCACGGCGACAAGACCCAGACCGAGCGCATGCAGACGCTGGAAGGCTTCAAGACCGGCACGATCGACGCCCTGGTGGCCACCGACGTGGCTGCCCGTGGCCTGGACATCCCGGCCATGCCGTGCGTGATCAACTTCGACCTGCCGTACAGCGCGGAAGACTATGTGCACCGCATCGGCCGTACGGGCCGTGCTGGCGCCAGCGGCGATGCGCTGTCGATCTACGTGCCGGGCGGCGATGACCGCCTGCTGGCCGATATCGAGAAGCTGATCAAGCGCAGCATTCCGCGCGGGGAGTTGAATGGCTTCGACCCGACCGGCGAGCGCGCGCGCAGCGAGGAATCGGACCGTCGCCGCCAGCGTGGCGATGTGCGCCGCGCCCGTGACAACGGTGGCGAAGCGGCGGCGGAGGCGGAAGCCGCGCCGGGTCGTCGTCGTCGCACCGAAAGCGGTGGCCGTCAGGCGTTCCGTCCGTCGGACGATCCGTTCTTCTCGCGCCCCTACGAGCCGTCGAACCATCACGCCAACGCGCAGCCGGCCGACGAGCAGTTGGCCGCCGCGCTGAGCCGTGGCCGCCCGGCGCCGAAGCGCCCCGTGGCAGCGCTGCTGGGCGGCGCGCCGCGCAAGTCGTAACAGACGGCTCGGGCAACAAAAAAATGGCACCTTCGGGTGCCATTTTTGTTTGGTCTGGCGGAAAGCCTGGTCAGCGCTGCATCGCCGCCCACTGCGCGGTTGCCGCCGCCAGCCAGGCCGGCACGCTGGTCTCGCCATTGGCGATGCCGAGGTGCGCCCCGGCCATGCGCAGCGTATCCAGCGGGGCGGCCGTGTCGATGGCCTGCGCGCCGCTCTGCTTGCTCAGCTTCTCGCCATCGGCGTTCACCACCACGGGCACGTGCAGGTAGGACGGCGTGGGCAGGCCCAGCAGGTGTTGCAGGTGGATCTGGCGCGGCGTGGAGTCGAGCAGATCGGACCCGCGCACGATATGGGTGATGCCCTGCGCGGCGTCATCCACCACCACGGCGAGCTGATAGGCCCACAGGCCGTCCGCGCGGCGCAGGACGAAGTCGCCGAGTTCCGTTTCCAGGTCCTGGCACTGGCGGCCCTGCCAGCGGTCGTCGAAGCAGATCGTCGCGGCCGGGCCGTCCGGCACGCGCACCCGCCACGCGCGCGGCAGCTTGCCGTGCAGGCCGTTGCGGCAAGTGCCGGGGTAGCCGAGCGTCTGGTGGCGTTCGCGCACGTGGACCAGCGAGTCGGCAATTTCCTTGCGTGAGCAGCCGCAGGGGTAGAGCTGGCCGCTGGCGTCGAGGCGGCGCAGCGCATCGGCGTAGCGGGACTCGCGGCGGCTCTGCCACTCCGGCGCCTCGTCGGGGCGCAGCCCGAGCCGTTCCAGGGTCTGCAGGATGTCGAAATCGGCGCCTTTCACACAGCGCGGATAGTCGATGTCCTCGATGCGGACCAGCCAGTCACCGCCATGGGCGCGGGCGTCGAGCCAGCTGGCCAGCGCCGTGACCAGCGAGCCCAGGTGCAACGGGCCGGTGGGCGAGGGCGCAAAGCGCCCGCGATAGCGGGGCATCGGCAATTCCCTCAGGCCGGCTGGCTGGCTAGCGGCTGCTGCATCAGTGCCTGCGCAAGGCGGGGGTCTTCAAGCTTGCTGGTCCACCATTGCAGCGCCTTGCCGCGCGAGCTGGTGCGCCATGCCACCTTGAAATTGCCCGGCGCGCGCACTTCCACGGTCTCGCGGGCCAGCAGCACGCCGCTCTCGATATGGGGCGCAGCCATCGGGGCCGGCAGCCAGCCGCAGCCCAGGCCACGGATCTGCGCCTCCAGCTTGTCGCGCATGGTTGGCACCACCAGGACGTCCTGCCCTGCCAGCACGCCGTGCGTACGCGCCGGCAGGTTGCGCGAGGTATCGCCTACCGCCACGATGCGGTGCTTGGCGATCTGCATCGTCGTCAGCGGCCCTTCCTCGGTGGCCAGCGGATGGTGCGAGGCCACCGCGAACACGAACGGCACCGACCCGAGCGGCCGCACCTGGAAACCCTGCGTGCTGGGCGCCTCATAGGCCCCGCCAATGACCAGATCGACCCGATTGCTGACCAGCGCATCCCAGGCGCCGCCTAGCACTTCCTTCGAAAAGCGCAGCCGCGTGGCGGTGTTCTCGGCATAGAAATCCTGGATCACCGGCAGCAGCGCGCGAAAGTTGACGAGGTCGTCCAGGGCGATGCTGAGGTTGGCTTCCCAGCCCGTGGCGAGGCGCTTGACGCGCCGCGCGAGGTCATCGGCGGCATGGAGCAGGTGGCGGCCTTCGTCCAGCAGGGCGCGGCCGGCCGGGGTCAGCTCGGCGCGGTGACGGCGGCGGTCGAACAGCAGGACGTCCAGATCCTCCTCCAGCTTGCGGACCACATAGGTCAGTGCGGAGGGCACCTTGCCCATTTCGTGGGCGGCAGCGGCAAAGCTGCCCTTGCGCTCGATGGCGTCCAGGACTTCGAGGGATTCGAGGGAGAGGGGCATGTTCAGAAAATCTGAATGAATTCTTCTAACCGGGTGCCCGCCAATATACGCCGACTCCCCTAAACTGCCTAGCATCGAAACGCCGCTGACCCAAGCCAGTCCGATAGTGACAGGCGATTTTGGGAATCTCGGAGGCCACAAGGAGGGCCATCAAAATGATTGAAATCCGTAAGTCAGACGAACGCGGTTATGCGGACCATGGCTGGCTCAAGTCTTATCACAGCTTCTCCTTCGCAGATTACTACGACCCGCGCCATGTTCAGTTCGGGCCGCTGCGTGTGATCAATGAGGATCGCGTGGCGCCGGGCATGGGCTTTGGCACGCACGGCCACCGGGACATGGAAATCATCAGCTATGTGCTTGATGGTGAACTTGCGCACAAGGACAGCATCGGCAATGGCAGCGTGATCCGTCCGGGCGATGTGCAGCGGATGAGCGCCGGTACCGGCGTGCGGCACTCGGAATACAACCATGCCGCGCACGACACCACGCACTTCCTGCAGATCTGGATCATCCCCGCCCAGAACGGCATCGAGCCGGGCTACGAGGAACGCAATTTCCCGGCCGAGGAAAAGCGCGGCAAGCTGCGCCTCGTCGTCAGCCCGGATGGTGCTGAAGGCTCGGTGGTGATCCATCAGGACGCGCGGCTCTACGCCGGGTTGTTCGATGGGGACGAGGCCGCCACGCTGGCCATCGCCCCGGGTCGCCGTGCCTATGTACATGTGGCGCGTGGTGCGATCTCGGTCAACGGGCAGGTGCTCGGGGCCGGCGATGCCGCGAAGCTCGAAGCGGTCGAGGCCATCACGCTGGCCCAAGGCAGTGGGGCCGAAGTGCTGGTCTTCGACCTGCCCTGAACGCGACATTAGTCCGTAGCCATCCGCCCGCCGGTGCCCCCGGCGGGCGTTTTCCATCTGGCCTTTAACACCTGCTTACAGGTCTTTCCCATTGACGGTGCGGCGTGACGCTATGCTATCGTCTGGCTATACCGCAATGCGACCGGACCGGCACTTCGCCGTCGCGCCAATGTCCGTCGCCACCGTCACGCGATGACCTTTGTTTCCATTCTTCTGGCGCTGATCGCCGAACAGTTCCGAGCCTTGGGCCGGAATAACCCCATTTACGACATCGTGCGCGTATTGGGCGAGCGGGCCGAACACGCCTTCGACACGGGCCGCCCACGCGACGCCGCGCTGGCCTGGCTGACCGTGGTGCTGCCGCTCACGGTAGCCGCCGTGCTGGTTCACTACCTGCTGGCGTCGATCAGCGTGGCGCTGACGCTGGCCTGGAACGTCCTGCTGCTGTATCTGACCCTGGGCTTCCGCCAGTTCAGCCATTTCTTCACCGATATCCACGAGGCGCTGAACCGCGACGACCCGCACACCGCGCGCACGCTGCTGCACGAGTGGACCGGGCTGGATACCGTCGACATGCCGGTCAGCGAGATCGTGCGTCACACGCTGGAGGCGGCCATCATCGCTGTCCATCGTCATGTATTTGGGGTGTTCTTCTGGTTCCTGGTGCCGATTGGCCCGGGCGGCGTCGTGCTGTACCGCACCGCCGAGTTCCTGAGCCGGCAGTGGAACCTGCCGTCGAACGAGCGCAGCCCGGCACTGGGGCGCTTTGCCTCGCAGGCGTTCTATGTGCTGGACTGGGTGCCTTCGCGCCTGACGGCGATCGGGTTTGCCATCGTCGGCAATTTCGAGGATGCCGTGTACGCGTGGCGCAACCACGCGCGCAAATGGAATGATGCGATCAACGGCATCCTGCTCGCCAGCGGCGGCGGGGCGCTTGGCGTGCGGCTTGGCGCGCCGCTGGCCGAGGACGACTCCAGCGTGATGCTGCGCACGAGCCTGGCTGGCGTGGACTACGCGCCGGGCATGGAAGACACCGCCGAGCCGGTGCCGCCCGAGTACGGCGCCGACCCCGGCGTGCGCACGCTGCAGTCGGCGGTGGGACTGGTCTGGCGCGCGGTCATCCTGTGGATGCTGCTGCTGGCGATGGTGTCGCTGGCGCTCTGGGTGGGCTGACCCCGCCGGCTTCCCCCAACAAAAAACGCCACGACCGTGGCGTTTTTTTATTCCCCTTGCTCAATCCCGATGGGCCCCGCAGCGCCAGCACGATGCGAACTGCGCCTCGTGCCATTCCGCGCAGCCCGCGCATTGCCAGCGTGGCCCCGGCGGCGGGTTGGCGGCGGCGTTGAGCACCGCCCAGGCGTCGGCTTCGGCCGCATCGTCGAGAATCCACACCTGCGGCGCGCTCTCCTGGAACGGGATGTCCCCGGCCGCACCGCCCAGCCATGTGTTGCGGACCTCGGCGCGAATGCCCGCCGCCCGCAGCACGTTCTCGCAGTGCGCGGCATGAACCAGCGATGTGGACCGCAATAGCAGCTTCATCAGGCTATTCCACTATTCCACGGTTACCACGGCTTCTGCTGCCGGGACTCGTGCAGCAGCTGCGTGTAGAGCTGATGGCGGCGCTCGGAGATCTCACCGCCGTCGATGGCCGACAGCACGCCGCAGCCGGGCTCGTTGATGTGATGGCAGTTATAGAACCGGCATTCGGTCAGCTTGGGCCGGAACTCGCGGAACGCGCGCTCCAGCATGCCTTCGCTGAGGTGGTGGAGGCCGAATTCCTGGAAGCCCGGGGAGTCGATCAGGTAGCCGGGGCGGCCCTCGACCGTGCCCCAGTCCGCCGGCAGGTGATAGAGCCGGGTGAACGTGGTGGTGTGCTTGCCGGAATCGAGCTTGGCCGAGATTTCGCGCGTCTGCGCCTCCACGCCCGGGATCAGCAGGTTCAGCAGCGACGATTTGCCCATGCCAGACTGGCCGATCAGGATGCTCGACACCCCGGCTGTGCGCGGCTGGAGTGCGGCCAACGCCTCTTCCGGGCGACCGTGGACGGATAGCTCCAGCGTGTCGTAGCCCAGGTCCTGATAGAGCTTCAGGCGACGCCGCGCATCGTCGAGCCGCGCGGTCAGGTCGGTCTTGTTCAGGATGACGAGGGGACGAATCTCCAGCGCCTCCGCCGACACCAGCGCGCGGCCAAGCAGATCCTCGGAAAAGCTCGGCTCCGTGGCCAGCACGATGACCACCTGGTCGATATTGGCGGCCAGCAGCTTGGATTTGAACTGGTCCGAGCGATGCAGCAGGTTCTTGCGCGGCGAGACGGCGGTGATCACGCACTGGTCCGCCGCCGCCATGTCCACGGCCACGTGGTCGCCCACGGCGCAATCGCTCTTCTTGCCGCGCGGGAAGGCATGGAGCCGCGATCCGTCGCCCAGCTCCACCACATAGTGGCGGCCATGGGCGGCGATGATCAGTGCGGTCTGGGAGGCTTCGCCGGTGCCCTTGCCGGCGTTGTGATGGCGCGCGTGACGGTTCATGCGTGCGCCAGCAGGCGGTCGATCCGCTGCGCCGCGGGCGGGTGCGAATAGTAGAACGCGCTATAGATGGGGTCGGGCGTCAGCGTGGATGCGTTGTCCTTGTACAGCTTGACCAGCGCGGAGACCAGGTGGCCGGCATCGGTCTGATGGGCGGCGAACTCGTCAGCCTCGAACTCGTGCTTGCGCGACGACTGGCTGGCCAGCGGCCCCAGCACGAAGGTGAACACTGGCAGCGTCAGGAAGAACAGCACCAGCGCCAGGGCGTGGTTGCTGGTGCCGAAGTTCGGCAGCACGCCCAGCCCCGTGTAGAACCACGCCCGTGTGGACAGCCAGCCCAGCAGCGCCAGGAACACCAGCGAGAGCGCAAAGGTGACCGCGATCATCTTGGCCACGTGGCGGCGCTTGAAGTGCCCCAGCTCGTGCGCCAGCACGGCTTCCACTTCCTCGCCGTCCAGGCGGGAGAGCAGCGTGTCGAAGAAGACGATGCGCTTGGCCGCACCGAAGCCGGTGAAGTAGGCGTTGCCGTGCGCGCTGCGCTTGCTGCCATCCATCACGAACAGGCCCTTGCTGGCGAAGCCGCACTTGCGCAGCAGCGCCTCGATGCGCTGGCGCAGGCCCTCGTCGGCCAGCGGTTCGAACTTGTTGAAGAGCGGGGCGATGAAGGTGGGCACGATCACCTGGAGCAGCAGGCTGAAGGCCATCCACAGCAGCCAGGTCCAGACCCACCAGTAGGTGCCGGCGCGCTCCATCAGCCACAGCACGGCCAGCAGCAGCGGCAGGCCCAGCACGCAGGCAACCAGCGTCATCTTGGCGAGGTCGAGCAGCCACAGGCCGAAGGTCATCTTGTTGAAGCCGAAGCGCTGCTCGATGCCGAACTGGCCATATAGCGAAAACGGCAGGTCCACCAGGCCGCCGATCAGCGCCACGCTGGCAATCAGCGCCACGCCGTACAGGTAGCCGCCGCCGTCGAACACGCCGAGCCAGAAGTGATTCAGCGCATGCAGCCCGCCCAGCATGGTGAAGCCGATCAGCACGGCGGCGCCGGCCAGCACCTCAAGCATCGACAGGCGCGTGCGGGCGATGGTGTAGTCAGCGGCCTTCTGGTGGGCGGAGAGCGTGATGGTGTCGGCGAAGCGGGCCGGCACGGCGCCGCGATGGCGGCCCACATGGCGCACCTGGCGCGCGGCCAGCCAGAGCTTGGTCAGCACCATGACGACCAGCGCGGCCAGGAAAATCAACGTGAACATCGGCAAGGCCATAGTAGTTTCGCGAAAGTCGCTCGGTGAGACTGCCGACCGGCGGCGAGGGTGCGCAACCGGGCAATTGTGGCGGATATGCGAGAATTATAAATTGTTCGCGCCGGGCGCCTGTCCGGCCGGTTTTCTTCCTGTCCCCAATATCGAGCCGTACCCAGATGACAAGCCCAGCCGCCACCTCCGTCAAAAGTGAAAACAACCTCATCTGGTTGGATATGGAAATGACCGGCCTGCAGCCGGATTCCGACCGGATTATCGAGGTTGCCGTGGTGGTGACCGACTCCGAACTCAATATCCTGGCCGAAGGCCCGGTGCTGGTGATCCATCAGGCCGACGCCGTGCTCGACGGCATGGACAACTGGAACAAGGGCACGCACGGCCGCTCGGGCCTGATCGACAAGGTCAAGGCGTCCACGCTCACCGAGGCCCAGGCCGAAGCCGAGTTGCTGGCCTTCCTGAAGCGCTGGGTGCCGGCTGGCAAGTCGCCGATGTGCGGCAATTCGATCTGCCAGGACCGTCGCTTCATGGCCCGCTACATGCCGAAGCTGGAATCGTTCTTCCACTACCGGAACCTCGATGTCTCCACGCTGAAGGAACTCTGCAAGCGCTGGGAGCCGGCCATCCACAAGGGTTTTGCCAAGCGCCAGCTGCACACGGCGCTGGCCGATATCCTCGAGTCGGTGGAGGAGCTGCGCTACTACCGCACGCACTTTATCAAGGCGTCCACGCCGGCCCCCACGGACACCCCGGCGACGCCCGCTGCTCCGGCGGCCCCTGCCGCCCCTGCCGCCCCTGCCGCCTAAGGCAAAACAAGAACCCAGCGGGCCGGTCCGTCCTTCCGCCTGGCGGGAGGGGCCCCCGGCCACGCCGCCCCCTCCGCCATGTTCACCCGTATCGTTTCGATCATCACGCCGGTCATCCTGATCATCCTGGTCGGATGGCTCTACGGCCGGCGCGCCCACCCCGACATGACCGGCATCAACCGCGCCACGCTCGACGTGATCGCGCCGCTGCTGGTGGTCTCGGCCTTCGTCAGCAAGGATTTCGTGCTGGCGGACCAGTTGTCGCTGCTCGGTTGCGCGGTGGCGGTGGTGATCGGCTCCGGCATCCTGGCGTGGATCGTGGCCCGGCTGATCAAGGCCGATCCGCGTACCTTCGTGCCGCCGATGATGTTCAACAATAGCGGCAACATGGGTTTGCCGCTGTCGGTCTTTGCGTTTGGCCCGGCCGGGCTGGCGCCGGCGGTGGCGCTGTTCGCGGCGTCGAACCTGATGCACTTCACGCTGGGGCTCAAGATCGTCAACCGGCATGCCTCGCTGACGCAGATCGCCCGTAACCCGATGGTGCTGGCGACCGTGGCCGGGGTGGCGCTGTCGCTGGCGCGGCCGTGGTTCACGCTGCCGGAGCCGGTCTTCGAGTCGATCAAGCTGCTGGGCGATGCCACCGTGCCGCTGATGCTGTTCGCGCTCGGCGTGCGGATGAAGGACGTCAGCCTGCGGAACTGGGGGATGGGCTTGCTCGGCGCGGCGGTATGCCCGCTGGCGGGCATTGCGGTGGCGCTGCCGCTGGCGCTGTGGGTGCCGCTGACGGACCTCCAGCGCGGGCTGCTGTTTGTCTTCGCGGCCCTGCCGCCAGCGGTGCTCAATTTCCTGGTGGCCGACCATTTCCGGCAGGAGCCGGATCAGGTGGCCTCCATCGTGCTGCTGGGCAACATCGCGGCCGTGGTGTTCGTGCCCATCGGGCTCTACCTCGGCCTGAAGTAGCCCTCCCTCTATATATCTAGTCAGGACTTCGCGCGGATGGCGTGCTTCGGGCGCCACGCCTTGACCACGGCTTCGTCGGTCTCCACGTAGGGGCCGCCGATCAGGTCGATGCAGTACGGCACCGCCGCGAACACGCCCTGGACCACGGACTTGCCGTCGGCATCGCGCAGACCCTCCAGCGTCTCCCGGATGGCGCGCGGCTGGCCCGGCAGGTTGATGATCAGCGCGGCACGGCTCGGCGTCTCGCGGATCACCGCCACCTGGCGCGACAGGATCGCCGTCGGCACAAAATGCAGGCTGACCTGCCGCATCTGCTCCCCAAATCCCGGCATTTCCTTGGTACCGACCGCCAGAGTTGCCTCCGGCGTCACATCACGCCGGGCCGGACCGGTGCCGCCCGTGGTCAGCACGAGGTCGCAGCCGGCCACGTCCACCAGATCGACCAGCGTGCGCGAGATCAGCGCCTGCTCGTCCGGAATCAGCCGTTCCACGCCTTGCCACGGTGACGTGAGGGTGCGGCCGAACCAGTCGCGCAGGGCCGGGATGCCCTCGTCCTGGTAGGTGCCGGACGACGCCCGGTCAGAAATCGACACGAAACCGACGATCAGTTCGTCCGGATGCTTGCGCAATACGGGGGAACCGAGGGGGGTGGTCAGGGGAGGGGTCATGCCTCGGGCTCCTGTGCGGGCGGGGTGGTGGCGTCGGCTGCGGCGCCCGTGGCGGCATCCTTGTCTTCCAGCGCGGTCTTCACGGCCTGGAACAGCTCGCGGAAGTACTTGGGCGGCTTGCCCATTTCGCGTTCCTTGCGGGCATTGCGGATGATGTTGCGCACGGCCTGCACGTCCACGCTGGGGTGCTCGCCAAGGAACTTGGTCAGCATCGCGTCGTCGGCCAGCAGCAGCTCGCGCCAGCGTTCGATCAGGTGCAGCCGGGCCGTCTCGGCCTTGCTGGTGCCCTTGAAGCCTTCCAGCGCGGCGCGGATGGCGTCGACTTCGTCGTCGTCCAGCCCGCGCATGACCTTGCCGACGAACTGCATCTGGCGGCGCTTGCCTTCGTGGCTGTTGATCTTGCGCGCGGCGTGGATGGCATCGGCCAGCGACTCGGGCATCGGCACGCGCGCCAGGCGGTCCTTGGCCAGGGCTTCGAGCTCGACGCCCAGGTCTTGCAGCGCGGTCATGTCGCGCTTGCGCTGCGACTTGCTCTTGGGCAGGTCGTCGTCCGGCTCGGGGGCAAAGCCGCCGGGGAAACGGGAATTGGAGGGGCTACGGGTATTTCGCGTCATAGCCGGCATTTTATCTTGCTATGATTCCCGTTTGGACTTTTGATCACGCTTGCCCACATGGACCACCGCATGGACCAGATTGCCGACAAAACCTCGCATTTCACCTATTCCCAGGACCAGCTCAAGGCCATGGCGGCCGATGTGCTGCGCGTGGCACGCGAGCTTGGGGCGACCGACGCCGCCACCGAGATCTCGGAGGGCAGCGGCCTGTCGGTGACGGTGCGCAAGGGCCAGGTGGAGACGATCGAGCAGAACCGCGACAAGGTGGTTGGCGTGACGGTGATGATCGGCCAGCGGCGCGGCAACGCCAGCACGTCCGATTTCTCGCCGGCGGCGCTGCGCGCCACGGCCGAGGCCGCCTACAACATCGCCCGCTTCACCGCCGAGGACGATTGCGCCGGGCTGGCCGAGGAAGACCTGCTCGAGAAGAACCCGCAGGACCTGGACCTGTTCCATCCGTGGACGGTGGACGCCGAGGGCGCCATCGACATCGCCCGTCGCGCCGAAGCGGCCGCGTTCGCGGTCTCGCCGAAAATCCGCAACAGCGACGGCGCGAGCGTTTCCGCGCAGCATTCGCAATTCGTGCTGGCCACCTCGCGCGGTTTCTCGGGCGGCTACCCGTATTCCCGCCATTTCATCTCGTGCGCGCCCATCGCCGGCTCGGGTGGGGGCATGCAGCGCGACGACTGGTATTCGTCCAAGCGCTCCCCGCTGACGCTGGCCGCGCCCGAGGACATCGGCCGCTACGCCGCCGAGCGCGCGCTGGCCCGCCTGAACGCCCGCAAGCTGACCACGCGCAAGTGCCCGGTGCTGTTCGAGGCGCCGCTGGCCGCCGGCCTGCTCGGCGCGTTCGTCCAGGCCGTGTCCGGTGGCGCGCTGTATCGTAAATCGACGTTTTTGTACGACACGCTCGGCAAGGCCGTGTTCGGCCCGGACATCCAGATCCATGAAAGGCCGCACGTGCCGGGCGCGATGGGCAGCGCCCCGTTCGACGAGGAAGGCGTGCGCACGCGCGAGCGCGACGTGGTGCGCGATGGCGTGGTGGAAGGCTATTTCCTCTCCACCTACTCGGCGCGCAAGCTGGGCATGAAGACCACCGGCAACGCCGGCGGCTCGCACAACCTGACGCTGACCAGCACCCAGACCCAGCCGGGCGACGACTTCGCCGGCATGCTCAAGAAGATGGGTACCGGCCTGCTGGTGACGGAGCTGATGGGGCAGGGCGTGAACTACGTGACGGGCGATTACTCGCGCGGCGCGTCGGGCTACTGGGTGGAAAACGGCGTAATCCAGTATCCGGTGGAAGAAATCACGATTGCCGGCAGCATGGTCGAGATGTTCAAGCAGATCGTGGCCATCGGTTCGGATGCGCTGGTGCGCGGCACCAAGGAAACCGGCTCGATCCTGATCGAACAGATGACGATCGCCGGGAACTGACAGGCTGGGGCGCCATCGCCCAATGAAAAACGGCAGGGTTTGAACCCTGCCGTTTTTTTATGCCGCCTCGGCTTACTCTTCGCCGGAAGGTGGCCGCTCGTATGTCACGAACGCGTAGTCGAACTGGTTGGCCTCGGAATGATGCGTCTCGCGGGCCAGTTCGATCCAGCGGGTGCGGTCCACGGCCGGGAAGAAGGCGTCGCCCGGCACATCGGCGTCGATCTCGGTGACGATCAGCCGGTCCGCGCTGGGCAGCGCCTCGGCGTAGAGCTGCGCGCCGCCAATCAGGAAGACCTGCTCCACGCCCACGCAGAGCCGCTGGGCGTCTTCGAGCGATGCCACCACCTCGGCGCCTTCCAGCTTCAGGTCCCGGTTGCGGCTCACCACGATATTACGGCGCCCCGGCAGCGGCCGGCCGATGGAATCCCACGTCTTGCGGCCCATGACGACCGGCGCGCCCATCGTCGTGCGCTTGAAATGCTGGAGGTCTTCCGGCAGGCGCCACGGCAGCGTGTTGTCACGGCCGATGGTGCCGTTGCGCGCCCGGGCGACGATCAGGGTCAGCAGCGTCATACGGCCACCGGCGCCTTGATCGCGGGGTGCGATTCGTAACCCACCAGCGCGAAATCCTCGTACTTGTAGTCGAAGATGCTGTCCGGCTTGCGCAGGATCTGGAGCGTCGGCAGCGTCATCGGCGCGCGCGCGAGCTGGGTTTCCACCTGCTCGAAATGATTGTTATAGATATGGCAGTCGCCGCCGGTCCAGACGAAGTCGCCCACGGTCAGGCCGGCCTGCTGCGCGATCATGTGCGTCAGCAGCGCGTAGCTGGCGATGTTGAACGGCACGCCGAGGAAAATGTCGGCGCTGCGCTGGTAGAGCTGGCAGGACAGCTTGCCATCGGCCACGTAGAACTGGAAGAACGCGTGGCAGGGCGGCAGCTTCATCTGCGGGATTTCGCCCACGTTCCAGGCCGAGACGATCAGGCGGCGCGAGTCCGGGTTGTTGCGGATCTGCTGCATCAGGTCGGCAATCTGGTCCACGTGGCGGCCGTCCGGTGTCGGCCAGGCGCGCCACTGGTAGCCGTAGATCGGGCCGAGTTCGCCATTCTGGTCAGCCCACTCGTCCCAGATCGACACGCCGTGTTCCTTCAGGTAGGCGATGTTGGTCGAGCCCTGGAGGAACCACAGCAGTTCGTGGATGATGGACTTCAGGTGCAGCTTCTTGGTGGTGACCACCGGGAAGCCCTCGTTCAGGTCGAAGCGCATCTGGTAGCCGAACACCGAACGGGTGCCCGTGCCGGTGCGGTCGGCCTTGTCGGTGCCATGCTCGTAAACATGGCGCATGAAGTCGAGATACTGTTTCATCGGCTTGGAAGCGAGGGCGGGGAGAAAGTGATGTCGGCGCCTTGGGGCGCCAAGCGGGGATTTTACCCGCAATCCGAAAAGCAGAAGACCGCCCGGAGGCGGTCTTCTGCTGCGCCGCGGCAGGGGGCTGCCGCGGGCCGGGGTCTGACTGATGTCAGTGGCTTTCGGCCGGAGTCGTGCGCACGCGACGCTTCTGCGTCAGGTAGCCCGCGCCCAGCACGCCGCCGATGATCAGCACATAGAGGCCAAGCTGCACGACCGAATGCGTCTCGAAGAACGTCTTGATCAGCGGCTCCTTGACGATCATGTGCACGGCCGTGAAGGCCAGCACGCCGGCGCCCACGTAGATGATGACCGGGAAGCGCGACATCAGCTTCAGCACCAGCGTCGAGCCCCAGACCACGATCGGGATGCTGATCAGCAGGCCCAGCACCACCAGCAGGAAGCTGCCGTGCGCGGCGCCGGCCACAGCCAGCACGTTGTCCACGCCCATCACCGCATCCGCGATGATGATGGTCTTCATCGCACCCATCAGCGTGGTCGCGCCGCCGCCGTGCTCGTCGCCATCTTCCTCGGCGGCCAGCAGCTTGTAGGCAATCCAGACCAGCGCCAGGCCACCTACCAGCATCAGGCCAGGGATCTTGAGCAGCCAGACCACGCCGATGGTCATGGCCGAACGGACCACCACGGCGCCGACGGTACCCCAGACAATGGCCTTCTTCTGCAGATGCGGCGGCAGGTTGCGCGCCGCCAGGGCGATCACGATGGCATTGTCCCCGGCCAGCACCAGGTCAATGACGACGATGGACAGCAGCGCCGTCAGGAACTGCATCGTGAACAAATCGGTAAACCACTCCATGAACTCTCCTCGGGTACGAACGAATAGCTGCAGGCCAATTTGGCCCGCAAGGGTTTTTGTTCACCTGAGATCACGGAGCATGGGAGTTGAAAACGCCTTTGCAACGTGAAACCAGGTTGCAAAGGTCTTGCTCGACACACAGGCGCGGAATGCGCGCCAGGGTCAGCACAACCGGAGACGGGTCGCGTCTCGGAATGACGATTGTGCTAAGGGCAATGGCCCCCAAGCTACTCCCCTTTGAAGGGGCGCGTCCGCAGATTCTGCGCAGCGGTCGCGCTGGGCGGGATTATAAGCGAAATGCGAGAAAAAATGTTGCGCAGCCTACATGCCATTTGAATGTATCTAACATGAGGCGTTTGGGTGGAGATGTAGACATTGTCAGCGGATGTAAGTCGATGCAAAGCATCCTGCACGCATATCGATATGCACCTATCCTATTGGGATCGGCTTCGGCCGGTGCGCGCCGGACTGCACAGGCGCGGACTCCGAAGGCGGTCGCCTGGCGCCAGCCATGGCGGTTTTGAGGGATTCACGTAGTGCCCCATCGACAACAAGGAAGCGTCATGCCGGCTGTTACGACACCACTGAACCCAACCCGACCTCTCTCCAAAGCCAATCACAACCACCACGCCCCCACCTTCGCCCCCGAGCCGTCCCCGGCCATCGTCAATGGCCATGGCCATGGCCATGCCGCGGCGCTCCAGCCCGAATTCGTCCAGCAGTACCACGAGGACAGCGGCGCACTGCGCGCCGAGATCGTCGCTGGCCTGACCCGGCATCCGGCCAGCATCAGTCCGAAGTTCTTCTACGATGTGCTCGGTTCCCGGTTGTTCGAGGCGATTACCGACCTCCCCGAGTACTACCCCACGCGCACCGAGGCATCGATCTTTGCCAGCGCGGCGCCCGCCATTGCGGCGCGCGCCGGCAGCGGCTGCGTGCTGATCGACCTGGGCGCCGGCAACTGCGAAAAGGCCGCGCGGCTGTTCCCCAGCCTCCAGCCGTCGCAGTACGTGGCGCTCGATATTTCCGTGGAGTTCCTGCGCGGCACGCTGACCGGCCTGCAACAGCAGAATCCGCAGATTCCGATGCTGGGGCTGGGCGCGGACCTCTGCGGCCCGCTCGACCTGCCCAGCGGCGTCCGGCGTGGCCGGCGGCTGTTCTTCTACCCGGGCTCCAGCATCGGCAATTTCGCCCCGATCGAGGCGCTCGCGCTGCTCCAGCGCCTGCGTGCGGCGGCCGGGCGCGGCGACGGCGTGCTGATCGGCGTGGATCTGTTCAAGGATTCTGCGACGCTGGTGTCGGCCTATGACGATGCCCTGGGCGTGACCGCCGCGTTCAACCGCAACGTGCTGCGCAACCTGAACCGTATCGTCGGCAGCGACTTCGCGCTCGATGACTGGCGCCATGCGGCCAGCTTCGACGCCCGGTCCTCGCGCGTGCAGATGCATCTGCAAGCCACGCGCGACGTGACCGTGCGCTGGGCCGATGGAGAGCGGCGCTTCGCGGCCGGGGAGCAGATCCATACGGAGGATTCCTATAAGTATCGTCCGGAGGACTTCTCGATCCTGCTCGAGTCGGCCGGCTTCACCGATCCGGTCTGCTGGACTGATCCGAACGGCTGGTTCGCGGTGTTCCACGCGCGCGGCTGACCGTCGCGGCGGCGGTTGCCGAAGAAGCCGCAGACCAAGCAGGGGATTGAATGCCCGGGGAGGGGCCATCGACGCGCCAGTGTCATAATGCGCGCAGCCGGTGGCCCCGGCATCCCTTTCACCTTCTGTCACGGATCTGTCGATGAGCGGCTTCTCCATGCTTCCCGATCTTCACTTCACTGGCGGCAAGGCGACGTGGGCTGACGCGCGCCGGCTGCCGCGCGAAGGGCTGGCGCAGGCGCTGGTGGAGTCGCGCAACCGCACGCTGGCGTGGCTGGCGGCGTTCGGCCAGACCCGCAAGGGTTGGATGGTCACGCGTCAATACGACTGCAATCCGCCATTGTGGACACTCGGTCACATTGCCTGGCATGCCGAATGGTGGTGCCTGCGTGGCGTGCGCCACCTCGAGCGGGGTGGGGTGCGGCTGCCGGTGGCTAGCGAGCCGTCGCTGCTCGATGGCGCCGACGAATGGTTCGACCCGGACCGCATCGGCCCGGACGAGCGCTGGGAAATCGTGCTGCCCGATGTCGCGCGCGTGAAGCAGTACGCCACGCAGGTGCTGGACGGCCTGCTGCGCCGCATCGCGCTGCTGCCCGACGACGAAGACGCCACGCTTTATCCGTTTCGCCGGGCGCTGTTCCATGAGGATGCCCAGGGCGAGACCATCGCCGCGCTGCTCCAGGCGCTGGGCATGGCGCCGGCCGAGCCGGCCGCCGTGGGCCCGTCGATCTCGGTCTCGCATAACGGCACGCTGCACTTCCCGGGCGGCCGCTTCACGCAGGGCTGGCATGACGCGGACGGCCTCGCACTCCCAGACGAGCTGCCGGCCCAGCAGACCTATGTGCCTGCATTCGACATGGACGCCGCGCTGGTCACCAATGCGCAATTCCTGGAATTTGTCGAAGACCACGGCTACGAGCACCCTTCGTGGTGGTCGGCGGCGGGGCGGCAGTGGCTGATGACGCAGGAACGCTCGGCGCCGCGTTACTGGTCGCGCCACGCGGTGACGCGGGCGTGGATGGTGTCGCGCTTCGGCGCGGAGCGCACGCTCAACCCCGACGAACCAGTGCGTCACGTCACGCTGTTCGAGGCGCAGGCGTGGTGCGTCTGGGCCGGCCGGCGTCTGCCGCAGGAAGTGGAGTGGGAGCTGGCGGCCACGCAGAATCGCGGCCTGCAATGGGGGGCGCTGCGCGAGTGGACGGCCACGCCCTACGAGCCCTACGCGGGCTTCGTGGCGCAGCCGGCCGATCTGGAACTGGTGGGCCGCTTCGGCACGCACCAGGCCGTGCGCGGCGTCTCGTTCGCGAGCCCGGCGCGCCAGCGCCATACCCGGGCGCGCATGGCGCTGCTGCCCGAGGACGACGTCTCGTTCGTCGGCTTCCGGTCCTGCGCGGTCTAGGCCCCGACGTCGATTTCATCGCACGCAGGCAATAAAAAACGGCACCCTGGGGTGCCGTTCTTCATGGATCGCAGCGACCGGTCACCCGGTCACCCGATCAACGCTCGTAACGCGAGCGGCTGTTGCCGTTGCTGTTGCCGCTGCGCTGGCCGCCGAAGCCGCCACGATCGCCGAAGCTGCGGTTGCCGTCGCGCTGGCCGCCTTCGCGATTGCCGCCGAAGCCGCCACGGTTGCCGCCTTCGCGGTTGCCGAAGCCTTCACGGTTACCGAAGCCGCGCTGCTCGCCACCGAACGAGCGCTCGCCGCCGAAGCTGCGTTGCTGCTCGCCGCCGAACGGACGCTGTTGCGGCTGGCCACGGTCGCCGAAGCCACGGTTGCCGTCGCGCGGGGCAGCGCCTTCGCGGTTGCCAAAGCCTTCACGGTTGCCGAAGCCGCCGCGATCGCCAAAGCCACGGCTCTCGCCGCCGCCGAACTTGCGGTCGCCGAAGCTGCGCTCGCCGCCGGTGCCGCCATTGCCACGGTAGCCGCCGCCGCTGCCGCTGTTGCCGCCGCGATAACCGCCGCCGGTGCCACCGTTACCACGGTAGCCGCCGCCGCTGCCGCCCGGCTTGCCGCCGAAGTTCGAACGCGGCTTGGGTTGGCGACGCGGCTCGAGGCCTTCGATCACCGACGCGTCGATGCGGTGGTTGGTGAAGCGCTCGATGCGCTTCCACTGGAACATGTCGCCATGGTTCACGAGGTTGATCGCGATACCCGAGCGACCCGCACGGCCGGTACGGCCGATACGGTGCACGTAGTCTTCCGCCTGCTTGGGCAGGTCGAAGTTCACCACGTGGGTGATGTCGGGTACGTCGATGCCGCGCGCGGCCACGTCGGTCGCCACCAGCACGCGGATGTTGCCGCGGCGCAGGGCGGTCAGCGTGCGGTTACGCGCACCCTGGGTCATGTCGCCGTGCAGCGCGCCAGCCGAGAAGCCGGTATCCGAAAGCCGTTCGGCCAGCGAGTCGGCATCGCGCTTGGTCGCCGTGAAGACGATGGCTTGCTTGAGCGAGGTATCGCGCAGCAGGTGATCCAGCAGGCGCTCCTTGTGCGACATGTCGTCGGTGAAGTGCAGGCGCTGCTCGATGTTGCTCTGGTCGGCGCGCACGGCAGCGATCTCGATGCGCTGCGGGTCGCGCAGCTGGCGCGAGGCCAGTTGGGCGATGCGGGCGTCGAGCGTGGCCGAGAACATCAGCGTCTGGCGCGTGGCCGGCGTGGCCGCGACGATGGCGTCGATGTCATCGGCAAAGCCCATGTCCAGCATGCGGTCGGCTTCGTCGAACACGAGCATGTCGAGTGCGGACAGGTCGATCCGGCCGGCGTCGATGTGATCGAGCAGGCGGCCCGGCGTGGCCACGAGGATGTCCGGCATCTTCGACAGCATGGCCAGCTGCTTCGGGTAGGGCATGCCGCCCAGGATGCTGGCGCAGACGATGCGGCGCAGATGGCGGCCGTACTTGGCGGCGGCCTCGGTCACCTGCAGGGCCAGTTCTCGCGTCGGCGTGAGCACCAGCAGCGACGGCTGGGCCGGCGACGGACGGGGGCGCTTGCCCTTCATGCGCTTGACGGGTTCGTCGCTGCGCGGACGGTTCGTCGGGGCCGGCTTCTCGCTGATGCGCTGGATGGCGGGCAGCATGAACGCGGCGGTCTTGCCCGAGCCGGTCTGGCTCGAGACCAGCAGGTCACGGCCGGCCAGGAACTGGGGAATGGCCTGCGCCTGCACCGGCGTCGGCGTGAGGTAGTTCAGTTCGGAGAGGGCGCGCAGGATGGCGGCGTCCAGGCCGAGCTTGGCAAAGCCGTTGTCGGCGATGTCGATGGCCGGGGCTGCCTGGGCGGGTGCTGCGGACGCCTCCGGAGCGTCACCGGCGGTCAGCATGGCGTCGAGCTTGTCGAGCGGGCTGATGTCGGCGGGCGTGGCGGATGCGTCGGTGGCGGAGGCAAAAGATTGCTCCGCACGGAAATCGTGCTGGGTCATGTCGTGCTTATTAAATATGCATGGCACCCCCGCGGTCATGCGCAAAGGGGTGGGCGCAGTGCAAAGTCTTAAAAAAGGCTTCGGCGCCAATCGGTAGGCCGTTCGACAGACTCAGCTGGCAACACGGCGGCAGGCAGGGCGGGCGGCTGGTTCTAAATAAACCGGCTACTAATCCCTGGCAGGCAAACAGCGCAGGCAAACAGGCTGTTCATCAGGATCGGAGACGAGGCGACGTCTGGTGAGCGGTGCGTTCTGGCCAACACCTGTCACGGAACATCTGGAGGACAGAGGCGGGGTGCAGAGCTTGGGAGGTAGCGGGTACGCCATGGCCGGATTGCCGGGCGTGTTGCGAAACTCACAGTGCGAAACTCACGGCGCGGAGTATAGCAGAACAATTAAATTTTTGTTGCAGTGCGAAACGTAACGAGATGTGTCGCGCACATCGGCATCGTCGCAATCCTCCTGCGCCACTTGCGAATGCTTCTCGCTTGAAAGCGGGGGCGTCCTGCCTATACTCAGAGCGCGAGCAATCCATGCCCGCATGGGGCGGACACCCATCGTTCCCGATGACTCGCCTTCGGCAAGGTTAGCTTGCCGCTCGCCCCCGGCATTGCGGTCATTGATGCCACTGCCAGGTTTTCTTCGACTATCCGGGTGGTCCGGATGGACGTCCGCGTCATGGGCGGAACCATGGGAAAACATGCTTGGCACAGGAATGACCGGAATTCGCCGGCGACGTTGACCCAGGTGGTCCGGGCCCGTCCGCAACCAAAGCCCGCCAGTTGTCTGGCGGGCTTTTCTTTGCTGCGACGGTACTGCTTTGTTTGCCGGGGCGTATCGCGCCTATTTGCGCGGCAGCTTGCCGGTCACCCGTTCCTGCCCTGCATGCTGTCCGGATGCCTCGGGCTTGCCCGGGAAGCCTTCCGGATACTGGATCAGGCGCGCCTGCGCACGGCGGTGGGCCTGCCAGTGGCGGCCGCCTCCGGTGCGGGCACCGCCCGTGATGGCGCTCATGGCCTCGCGGTCGAGGTCCATGTTCTCCGTCAAATCCTTGATGACGATCACTGCCATGGCGTTCTCCAGCTTTTGGGCCTGGCCATGGCCGGTCTGTTTGGGGCCGGCCGGGCGGCGCCGGGGCAGGCGCGGGCCCGATTCAGTATAGGCCAGCGGTGCCGCCGTGGCGGCACCGCCACTGGGGGGCGGTCAGGCCGCCGCCCAGTTGCCGCCCCACTGCGACGGGTTGACGCCGAGCTTGATGTTGCCCAGGTCCACGCCGACCAGCGTGTTGTTGTTGAACGCAGCCACGTTCACCTGCTGCAGCTGCTGCACGCTTTGGTTGATGTTGATGTTGACGTTGGCCAGCGGGCCCATGTTGCCGGCCTTGGCGAGCCAGCTGTTGCCGCCACGGATGGCGCACAGTGATTTGCGGTCGAGTTCCTTGCTGGCGGCAAGGTCGCGCACGATGATCGAAGACATGATGGACTCCTTGATCCGGAACCGTTGGGTTCAGACCGCGCCGTACACGTTGTTGCTGGCCGTCTGCGAGGTCGTCACGGTGTTCTTCATGTGTTCCTGGAAGGCCGAGCCGTTGCCGAACGCGCTCGTCACGCTTTGCATCTGCTGGTTCTGCTGGTTGATCTCGGTGTGCTTGTCGATGGACAGCTTGAACGGGCTGTAGACCGAGGTGTACGGGGCGAAGAGGCCGAGGCCGCCGGAAACGGCGCTCATCTTCTTGGCGTCGAGGGTTGCGGTCGAGGACAGGTCTTGGATGGTCAGCGTGGTCATTTCAGTTCTCCTAGAGAGGAAGGGTGAAGCTTGGTGGTGGTTGAGCATCGGGTTGGTGTCGCGCTCGGTTGTCATATCGCAGCAAGCGTGCCAGCGCAGGCCCGGAACATCGAAAAAACCTGAAAAGCCGCGTAGGGCAAGGCGTTGCGGGATGGTCGGCGCCGGCACGGCGCCAGCGCGCGGTGCCGCAGGGGGAGGCGAGTGGTGGATTGCCGCCAACACATCGGCCGCGCCTGTCGGCGCAGGGCCAACGACCCGGGCAGTACCGGGTTTGCGATTGGACAGAGTGCGCACTAGTATCCATCGTGGGCGATAGTTCGTGACGTAGCGGCATCGCCGGTCCGCAACCACTCGTCGGGATCGCATCTGATGTCTAGCCTGACCGACCTGATACGCAACTTCCAGCGCGGTGGCCTCTCGCGTGACGAGTTCCTTGCGTCAGTCGACCTGGCCCTCCAGGACGACCAGACCCAGCCGACCCAGCTCGCCCGCGTGCTCAGTGAAGAACACACGCGCGCGCCGCTGCCGCCTGGCGTCTATGCCGAGGTGATGCGCCGCATCGAGTCGCGCGTGGCCACGCAGTTCGACCCGATCATCGGGGATGCCATGCGCGAGCCGCTGGGCGAGGAAACCCGCATGGCGCCCGAGCCGCCTTCGCCATCGTCGCCATCGTCATTCTCTTCAGCCACGTCGCCGTCCACTCCCTCCGGCGGGCAAAGCGGCAACACTGGCAGTACGGGCAACACTGGCGGCTATGTCACCGCCGGGGCCAGCAAGGGCGTGGGCGATACCCTCAACGGCCGCTTCGTGCTCGAGGAGTGCCTGGGCATCGGCGGCATGGGCACGGTCTACAAGGCGCTCGACCTGCGCAAGCTAGAAGCCTCCGACCGCAAGCCCTATATCGCCATCAAGGTGCTGAACCTCCAGTTCAGCGGGCACCCCAAGTCCCTGATGGCATTGCAGCGCGAGGCGCGCAAGGCGCAGACGCTGGCGCACCGGAATATCGTCACCGTCTACGACTTCGACCGGGACGGCCCGACGGTCTTCCTGACCATGGAATATCTGTCCGGGAAGTCCCTCAACCGCGTGCTGCGCGCGCCGGACTTCGCGGGCCTGCCGTATGCCAAGGCGCTGCCGATCATTGTCGGCATGGGCCGGGCGCTGGCCTATGCGCACGAGCGCGGCTTCGTGCATTGCGATTTCAAGCCGGCCAATGTGTTCCTGACCGATCGTGGCGAGGTCAAGGTGATCGACTTCGGCATCGCCCGCGGATTCCAGCAGCCGACTGACGACGCGGACCAGACCGTGTTCGATCCCGGCTCGCTGGGCGGCATGACGCCGGCCTACGCCAGCCCGGAGATGTTCGAGCACCGCGAGCCCGATCCGCGTGACGATATCTACGCGCTGGCCTGTGTGACGTATGAACTGCTGACCGGCAAGCATCCGTACGAGCGGATGTCGGCCAACCAGGCGCGGGCCTCGCATATGAAGCCGACGCCGCCGAAGGTGCTCAGCCGCAACCAGTGGAAGACGCTGCGCCAGGCGCTCTCGCTCGACCGTGCCACGCGCACGCCCACCGTGAAGCGTTTCCTGGAAGGGCTGGGCGCCGAGCCGGCGCGCGCAACGTCGAGCGTGCCGATGGCGATTGGCGGCGTGCTGGCGGGCGCCGCGCTCGTGGCGGGACTGGGCTACTACGTGTGGCGCATGGGCGCCCCGCCGAAGGCATCGACGGAGACCACCCAGGCCGGCACCACCGAGCCGGCCGCTGCCGAGCCGCCAGCCCCGGCCGCAGAGCCGCCGAAAGCGGCCGAGGCGCCGGTAGCTCCGAAGGCCCCCGACCCCAGGCTCACGTTGCAGGCCGTCACGCCCGTGCTGGCCGCCGCGCCGTGCTCGCTGCTCACGGCTGCCGTCGATGGCGGCACGCTGCACGTGGAGGGCTACGTGGCGGAGACCGCCACGCGCAAGCTGCGCGACCAGTTGAACGCCATCCCCGGCGTGAAATCGCTGAAATTCGACGCCCAGCCGCTTGCCGCCGACAAGTGCGATGTAGTGCGCCTGGTGGCGCCGTACTGGTCCGGACACAAGCCTGGCGGTGCCGTGGTGCGCACCCGGGGCGGCAGCAAGCTGACCGAGGGCACGCCGCTGATCATGGACCTGACCACGCCGGGGCAGGAGACCTATGTCTACGTCGATTACTTCGTCGTCGATGGCAAGGTGGCTCACCTTGTGCCCAGCAAGCGTATTCCGGGGCACCAGGCGCCGGCCAGTTATAGCGCCACGATCGGGGAGGCGGGGGAGTGGGTGGTCTCGCGGCCATTCGGCACGGAACTGGTGGTGCTGCTGACCACCCCGGCGCCGCTGTTCGACTCGCGCCGGCCCGAGTTCGAGACCCGGCAGGAATACCTGCGGGCGCTCGACAAGCCGCTCGCGCAGATGGCCGGCAAGTACGGCCGGGACCGCATCAGCGCGGACCTCGTGCAGATCTCGACCAGCCCCCGCTAGTTCGAGCTAGTTCGAGCTAGTCTTCGCCAGTCCGCTACTTCATGTCGCGCGCCACGCGGAAGCCGTTCTGTGACTGGCGCACGCTGGTGCTGTACTTGAAGCGCGTGGAAGACACCATGTAGGTCGCCCCCTCCCGCCAGGAGCCGCCGCGGATCACGCGCGCAGTGCAGGCCGCTTCGTCCCAGGCCCGGCCATCGACGGGTGCGTTCTTGTAAGAGCTGTGCCAGCAGTCGGCCACCCATTCCCAGACGCTGCCGTTCATGTCGTGCAGGCCGTACGGATTGGCCGGGAACGAGCCGACGTTGGCCGGCGCGGCATCGCTCCAAGGCTCGCCGCAGTCCTTGCAGTTGGCGTTGCCCTTGCGCATCTGGTCGCCCCACCAGTAGGCGGAGCTGGTGCCGCCGCGCGCCGCGTACTCCCATTCGGCCTCGGAGGGCAGCCGGTAGGTCTTGCCGGTGGTCTTGGTGAGCCAGGCGAGGTATTGCTGGGTGTCATCCCAGCTGACGTCGCGTACCGGGGCGGCCTTCGCCTCGGCAGGATTGGTGGCAATGCGCGGGCAGGCGTTGGCATCGGCGCAGGCATTCCATTGTTCGACGGTCACCTCGAACTTGCCGATGGCGAACGGCTGGCTGATGGTCACGCGGTGCGGCGGGCGCTCGGCGGGGTCGCTGGTGCTGCTGCCCATGGTGAAGCCGCCCGGGCTCACGCTGACGAGTACCGGGCAGGCCGGGCAGTCGCGGATCTCGCCGCCCTTGGCTTCGGCCGGCCTGGCCGGCGCAGAGGCTGGGGCGGGGGCGCCTTCCTTGCCTTCGTTCGCATAGGTCACCGTGCCCTGCGCGATGGGCCCGCCACTGCGCGAGCGCGGCTGGTTGGCGGCGGGTGGCGGGGTGGGTGTGGCGGGTGTGGCGGGCGTGGGGGGCGTGGTCGGGGTGCGGGCAGCAGGCGGTGGGGCGGGTGTCGGCGCCGGGGCCGGCTTGGCTTCCACCTTCGGCTCGGGCTTGGCGGGCTGGGCCGGAGCGGTGGCCTTGATGCGCTCGATGCGTGACTTGGCGAGCGCCGCGAATCGCCCGTTCGGGTATTGCTTCAGGTACGCCTCGTAGTCGCTCGCGTAGTTGCTGTTCTTGATGGAGTCCCAGAACGACAGTTCGTACTGCTCGTCACTGTTCTTCGGCAGGATGCCGGCACTGGCCGACGTGGCGAACATCGCACCCGCCACGCCGAGGGCGACGGAGGTCGCGCCGCAGAGCGCGCCACCACCCAACAACGCACTGCCAATCCATGACACGACAAGAGTTTTCCGCCACATATCCAGGCCCCGTGGGTGCTGCGCAGCGCGCGGTGTGAAGTTGCCGTGACGCAATTCCGGCTCGTTTCAAGATAGCACAGCAGGTGTGGCGCGAAAGGTCGCCGTGCCGGGCCGCCCGGTTCGCTTCCGTTCGCTTTTTCCGATCTTCCGACCTACGCTTGAGGACACATCGCCGAGCGCACTGCCGCCACAACACCAATCAAGATCCGCTGCCCGCTCGCCTCGCCGGTGTTCCCGTGAGGGCACCGTGTGAAGCGGACAGATCTCCGGGAGGAGCCGCGTATGTCCAGTCGATCCCCGCTCCGCGTGCTCGCGGCCACCGTGCTTGCCACGGGACTGGCCGTCTACGCCACCCTCGCCACGCCGCTCACCCCCGCCCCGAAGAACGCAGAGACGTACATCATCTGGCCAAGCGACGGCACCGTTATCGAAGGCGGCAAGCTCTGGGTCCGCATGGGCCTGAAAGGCATGGGCGTCTGCCCGAAGGGCATCGAGCGCCCCAACTGCGGCCACCATCACCTGCTGATCGACACCGAGCTGCCGCCGATGGACAAGGAAATTCCCAACGACCGCAACCACCTGCACTTCGGCGCGGGCGAGACCGACGCGCGCATCGAACTGCCGCCGGGCAAGCACACGCTGCAGCTGCTGCTGGGCGACAGCAAGCATGTGCCGTTCGATCCGCCGATTTATTCGAAGAAGATCACGATCACCGTGCGGTAGCGCACATTCGCCGATGATCGCCGTGCAGGGGAGGGAAGCCATGACGAAGCCAGTCGCCGCAGTGATCGTTCTTGCCGCCGGCTGTCTGTGGGCAGGCAGCGCCCTGGCCGCAGACGCCTCGGCGCCCGCCGCCACGGCCGGGCGTGCCGCGCATGGTGGGGCCACGGCCGCCCCGGCCAGCGGCCCCACGCCGGCGCCGAAGAACGCCTATCTCTATATCGGCTATCCCAACAACAACCAGACCCTGCCGGCCGGCAAGCCGGTCAAGGTCTGGTTCGGGCTGCGCAACATGGGCGTGGCGCCCAAGGATGTCAGGTTCCCGAACACCGGGCACCACCATCTGCTGATCGATGTGGACCTGCCGCCGATGGACAAGGAAATTCCCAACGACCGCAACCACCTGCACTTCGGCGCGGGCGAGACCGAGACCACGGTGGAACTGGCGCCTGGCAAGCACACGCTGCAACTGCTGATGGGCGACGAAAAGCACATCCCGACCAATCCGCCGGTGTACTCGAAGAAGATCACGATCTATGTGAAGTAGGCGGGCGGAACGCCTGCTCCACGCGGCGCGCAGCGATGCGCGCCTTTTTTATCGGCGATGTTGGCAGCGGCCAGACAGTTTGCCCGCAGGCGTTGTGCCGCCACCAACAGGCCGGGGCCCGGCCGCACCCCATCCCATGTGACGCGATGCTCCGCCAACCCTTGACCCGCCAGCCCTGGCGGGTTTTTTTCTGCCTTCTGGCACGGGCTGGCACGCTTGCTGCGATATGACAACCGAGCGCGACACCAACCCGATGCTCAACCCAACCAAGCCTTACCCCTTCCTCTCTAGGAGAACTGAAATGACCACGCTGACCATCCAAGACCTGTCCTCGACCGAAACCCTCGACGCCAAGAAGATGAGCGCCGTATCCGGTGGCCTGGGCCTCTTCGCCCCGTACACCTCGATCTATCACCCGGTGAAGATCGACTTCGACAAGACCACGACGATCAACCAGAGCAACCAGCAAATGCAGGAAGTCAACAACCTGTTCGGCAACGGCTCGGCCTTCCAGGACCATCTGAAGAACACGGTCACGACGTCGCAGACCGCCTCCAACAACGTGTTCTGATTCATCGCCGGTTCAGATCGGCAGGGCACCGCGAACGACGGTGCCCCGAGCCGCACGGGGAGCATTGCGCCGGGGACCCCTCCGTCCCGGCGCCTTTTTTTTCGCCCCGCACGCATGTCGAGGTTGGAGCTGGCTCCGCTTCGCACCACAATACAGTCGAGCGCCACGGCAGGCAGCACGCGTCCGAGGGCGTTCCATGCAGGATGTCATCGTGTTCGCTTTCGCCCCGGCCCCCGCCGCACTGGCCAGACCTGTTGCCGCCGCGCTCTGCGCGCTGCTGATGGCCGGCTGCGCCGATTTTCGCCCCCCAGAGTACAAGCGCCCGGAAACGCCGGCCAAGACGGACTGGTCGCGCACGGAGTCGATCACCGTATCGCCGGCCGAGACCATCGTGCCGAACTGGTGGCAAGGCTTCGGCGACTCCTATCTCGATGAACTGGTGGCCAAGGCACTGACCGGCAACTACGACATCCGCGTGCTGGCCGCCCGCATCCGCGTGGCGAGCGCGCAGATTGGCGAGGCACGTGCCGGCGCGCTGCCCGTGTTCGACATCGGCGCCGGCGCGAGCTTCGACAAGACCACCGGCCAGGCCATGACGCGCACCTTCAACCTGGGCGCCACGGTCAACTGGGATATCGATATCTGGGGCAAGGTGGAAAAGGGCGTGCAGGCCCAGACCGCCGAGTACCGCGCCTCCGAGGCGGACTGGCGCGCAGGCTACCTCGCGCTGGTATCCGATGTGTCGATCACGTACTTCACGCTGCTCCAGCTCGACGAGCAGATCGCCCAGCAGCGGCTCACAGTGTCCCGCAACAACGACATCCTGACCACCTACAAGGCGATGTTCGCCAACGGGCTGCTGCCGCAGATCCGCGTGATGCAGCAGCAGGCGGAAATCAACCGCCTCAACAAGGACCTGATCGAGCTGCGCCGTTCGCGCGACGTGGCCGAGAATGCACTGGGCACGCTGGTCGGCGTGCCTGCCGGCGACTTCAAGGTGCCGGCGGGGCGGCTGCAGGACCGGGTCAAGCTGCCGGTGGTGCCGGCCGGGCTGCCGTCGCAGTTGCTGGCGCGTCGCCCGGACATCGTCGCCGCCGAGTACCGGGTGCTGTCCGCGTACAACATCGTCGGCCAGGCCCGGCTCGCCCAGCTGCCCAGCATCAGCCTCACGGCGCGCGGCGGCACGGCCAGCTTCGCGCTGTCCGACCTGCTCAAGTCCTTCACTTTCGGCTTCATGCCGAGCATCAACCTGCCGATGCTCGACCCCAATGTGCGCGCCCGCGTGAAGACCACCGAGGCCAATATCGGCGTGGTGGAGAACGAGTACGGCCGCACGGTGATGACGGCGTTCGAGGAAGTGGAGAGTGCGCTGGTCAATGTGGATGCCCACAAGCGGCAGCGCATTGAACTCCAGCAGCAGGTGGATCAGCTGCGCGTCGTCTCCACCCAGATCGAGGCGCAGGCCAAGGAAGGCATTGCGTCACAGCTGGAGGTCTTCGAGACCGAGCGTTCGCTGCTCCAGGCCCAGCTGGCGTTGTTGGCGGCCCACCAACAAATCCTGGCCGATACCGTCACGCTGTACAAGGCGCTCGGTGGCGGCTGGCCGAGCACCACCGTCAGCAATGCCGCGCCAGCCAACGGCGTGAATACGACAGCGAACGTAGCGCCTTAGCCGCACGCGCGCACAAAGCGTTTCAACCTTGAAACCCGCCTGCCGCGTGCCTTCGCGCAACGCTGCACCGCAGCGGATTGACTCCCGAAAAGCGTGGCCTACTATGTTCATACGCGTGACCTCCCGTACCCCCGTGGCCAGGAAAACCGGCCATGTGCGGCACAGCGCCACCGGCCCGACTGTTGGTTCCGTTGAAACATGACGCGCGACGATGCCCTGATCATGGAAATGCCGGTGAGAACGGGGCAGGCGTTCGACGTCCTGCTGATGCCCGTGTCCCGGCCCGAACTCGGCGAGATCCGGATCGGGGAGGATTTGTTCGCCATCGGCCGTGGCGAGGCGCCGTTCGTCGCCTATCCGGCGGAGACGGTCTCGGTACTTTCGCGCCGCCACGCGCGCATTTTTGCCGAGGACGGCGCCGTCTACGTGGCGGACCTCGGCAGCAAGAACGGCACGCGCGTGAATGGCGATGCCGTGGCCAAGCAGCCGGCGCTGCTGCGCGATGGCGACGAGGTGAGCTTTGGCGCGGCGCTGTCGTACCGCGTGCGCGTCTATCCGCGGCCCCCGGCGCCGGAGCCGCCACGTCTGGCCGTCACGCTCGCGCCGATCCGCCCGGAAATCGGCTTGCAGCCGGTGGTCGTCTCGGGCTTCCCGTTCCTCGTCAGCAAGGCCGATGACACCTTCGCGCGCTATCGCGACGACTATCCGCATCAGGTCAACTACCTTTCGCGCCGCCATGCGCACCTGTTCCTGAAGGCGGGGTCGCCGTGGCTGGAGGACCTGGGCAGCACCAACGGCACCTTCGTCAACGGCGTGCGGCTCGAGGACCAGGCCGTGCGCCTGGAGCCCGGCGATGTGATTGCGTTCGGCGGCAGCCATTTCGTCTACCGCGTGGATATCGAGCGTGAAGACGATGCCGACGCCACCGCCACGCGCTCCGTGCTGTACGAGGCACCGCCGCCTGCGTCTGCGCCAGAGGCAGCGTCCGCGCCTGCCGCCCCCGATTCGCTGGGCGCCGACCCCGACAAGACCACCTTCGTCGGCGCCGCCGATTCCTTCCTCGACATCTTCTGCGTGGACTATGCCGCCGCGCAGGAGGACGAGGTGAACCCCGAGCCAATGCCAGATGGCGGCCACGCCCAGGCCCACAAGCCGGCGTCGCGCGGCAAGGTGGCCATGCTGCTCGCCGAGGCGGCGCGCACCTTCGGCATCGATGACCGGCGCAAGCAGGCGCGCGTGGCACGCTGGGGCGCCGTGGCGCTGCTGCTGGCGGCCATCGGCGGCGGCTACCTGTACTGGCGCGGGGCGCCGGACCGCTCGCTGACCGCGCTGATGGATGCCGGCGAGTACGCCCGCGCCGCCGCGCTGGCGGACGACTATCTGACGCGGCATCCCGACAACACCCAGTACCAGGCAACCGGCACCGAGGCGCTGATGCGCGCCTGGGTGCCGCCGTGGACCGCGCGAGTGCGTGCGAAGGACTTCAGTGGTGCCGACGCCGTGCTGGCCGAGATGCGCGCCCACAGCCGCCATAACGCCGATGGCCGCGCATTGATCGACGAACTGGAATGGGTGGCCAGCGTGGCGCGACTGATGGCGGCACGCGGCGGCCCGGACGCCCCGATCCGCATGTATGCCGACGAAGCGCGCATCCGCGCCCTGGTGGCCCGCTGGGGTACGGACACGGTGGCACACCAGCGCGCGCTCGGCCGCATCGCCAACCAGGTGCCGGTGTTCCGCGACGCCTATGCGGAGGGGCTGAGCAACCTGCGCAGGCTCCAGAACGAGGATTCGGTGTACCTCGCCGCGATCGACCGCTTCAATGCCGCCATCGCCACCGAACTCGCCCGCGAGCAGCCCGAGGCGCTGCAGACGATGCTGTCCGACTACAAGGACAAGTACCCGCGCCTGGCCGGGCTGGACCGCGTGGAGAGCGACCTCAAGCAGTACACCGCGCTGATCGAGTCGCTGCGCCAGCGCGCCACCGGGCCGCTCGTCGCCCAGATGCGCCAGGTCAGCTTCGCCACGCCGCCGTTCAAGGCGCAGTACGAGGCGCTGCTGGCGGCAAAGCTGCCGCCGGCCGACGTGCAGCGCCAGTACGCGCTGGCCGACGATGCCTGGCGGCGCGGCGACAGCACGGCGGCCATCGACGCGCTGCGCCAGATCAACAGCGGCCCGTGGGCGGCCGATGTGGCCAAGGACGTGGCGCACAAGCAGCAGGTCGCCGCGCAATTCGCCAAGGTGAAGGAGGGCAGGGCGGGCAATAGCGGCTACGAGGACGCCTTGCTGGCCTTCTATGCCGCGCTCGACCCGGACGCCGATGCCTATTACGTGAAGGCCATCGACGCCGACGTCAACACGATCCGCGAGGCGGCGCTGCGCCGCGCCAACCAGCTGCTGAACCGCGCCGCCACGCAGTGGCGGCAGTACCGCAACAACGGGCTGATTGCGGGCGAGCAGCGGCTGGAGGCGGGTATCTCGCCGAAGTTCCGCGCGCAGGCCCGTCTGCTGGCCGAGGCGCAGGGCGACGCCCGCCAGGGCTTGCGCATCTACAGCCAGCTCAAGGCCGGCGACATGGCGGAGTGGACCAAGGTGCGCGACGAGATCCAGGCCGAGGTAGACCTCCAGCGGCGCTCGCTCAACGACCTGCGCATGGTGCTGGACCCGGCCGTGCTGCGCGCCAAGCTCGAACTGGTGGGCGAAGGCAGCAAGGGCGCCGCACCCGACGCCGCACCCGAGGGCGCCACCCCCGCCACCCCTGCCAGCACTACCGCATCCGGAGGCGCGCGATGAGCGAGGATCCCCGCGACAGCAAGCTGCGCCCGCTCAACGAGGCGCTGGAGGACCACAGCGCCGAAGGCATCGCCATCTTGAGTTCCGAGCCCTGGCGGCTGTCGATGCTGACCGTGGTCATCACCGGCGCGCTGGTGATCTGCGCGCTGATCTGGTCATTCTTCGGGCATGCCGATGTCATCGTGACGGCGCACGGCACGCTGGCGCCGGAGTCGGAGGTGCGCCGCTTCTACGCGCCCGTCGATGGCGAACTGGCCGACCTCTACGTGGCCGAGGGCCAGCCGGTGTCGAAGGATGACGTGCTGGCGCGGCTCAACGCGCGCGGCGCGATCGAGGCGGCGGCCAGCGCGCTGGAGGCGCAGCTGAAGCTGGAGGACTCCGAGCGCGAGTGGAAGCAGTTTCCCGAGCGCAAGGTGCTGATGGAGCGCCGCGCGCAGGCGCTCAAGCAGCAGATCGAACTGGCCACGCGCCAGCACGAGAACCGCATGGCCGAGGGCACCACGCGGTTGGCCGAGCAGCAGCGCGCGCAGTTGCAGGAGGCGCGCAGCAACCTCGAGAACGCCCGCCGTGCGCGCGACTTCGCCCGGCAGGAGCAGGACCGCTACGCGCGGCTGTTCGCGCTGCCGGCGGGCGGCGGGGTGTCGCAGTCGCAGGTGGAAGGCAAGCGCGCCATTACCCAGGACGCCGAGAACAACCTGCGCGTGGCGCAGTCGCGGCTGACCGAGCTGGACGCGCGGCTCTCGCAGCAATACACGCAGGCCAGCGCCCAGCTGGAGGGCAGCGGCCAGGAGCTGGCCAACCTGCGCATCCAGTACGACGCCGCGATGCGCGAGATCAGCAACACCGAGGACAAGCTGCGCCTGCAGGTGCAGACCGCCCGCCTCGTGGCGGAGGCCGCCGCGCGCATCAAGTTCGAGAACATCGACAAGGACAACTTCCTGCTGATCGTGGCGCCGGTGTCGGGCGTGATTACCGACGTCACCTCCACCCAGCGCGGCGACAAGGTGCAGGCCAACGCGCCGCTCGGCGGCATCGCCCCAAAGGATGCCCGGCCGATGCTGCGCATCGAGATTGCCGAGCGCGACCGCGCCTTCCTGCGCGAGGGCCTGCCGGTGAAGCTCAAGTTCAACGCGTTTCCGTACCAGCGCTACGGGCTGATCGCGGGCACGCTGGAGTACATCTCGCCGGCCACCAAGCCGTCGGGGCCGGACAAGCAGCCCGTGTACGAGGGGCGCGTGCGGCTGGCGCAGGACTACTACGCCGTGGCCAGCAACCGCTACCCGCTGCGTTACGGCATGACCGCCACGGCGGAGATCGTGGTGCGTGAGCGCCGCCTGATCGACCTCGGGCTTGACCCGTTCCGGCAGGTGGCGGGCTGAACAGATTCCAGCAATAAAAAAGGAGAGGGCGATGACAGCCATCGTGCGGATCGACGAGGAAGTGATCGGCGTCGACGAATTCGTGAGGGTACTCAAGCTCACCGGCCAGTTCGAGGGGCTGGTGGAGCAGCTCGTGCGTGACAAGCTGACCGCCCACGCGGCGCGGCGGCACGGCGTCAAGCTGGCGCCGGCGGAGATCCAGGAGCGCGCCGACCAGTTCCGCCGCGTGCAGGGGCTGCATCGCGCGGCGGACATGAACCATTATCTCGACGCGCTCGGCATCACCCTGGACGAGTTCGAGGCGTTCATCACCGACAGCCTCTACCAGGAGAAGATGCTGGCCGAGGTCTGCAATGACGCAGCCATGGAGACCTACTTCCAGCTCAACTCGCCCAAGTTCGACAGCATCGAGGTGAGCCATATCGTCGTGGATACCGAGGGCAAGGCGCGCGAGCTGGTCTCCTACCTCCAGGACGACCCGGACAGCTTCGCCGAGATGGCGCGCGAGCACTCCATAGCCGATACGCGCGAGCAGGGCGGCGACATCGGCAAGGTGCTGCGCGGCTCGCTCAAGAGCGACATCGAGGCCAAGGTCTTCAATGCCGAGCCGGGCGCCCTGCTGGGGCCGTTCCCGGCGGCGGACCGCTCGTTCTTCGAGGTGTTCCTGGTGCGGGCCAAGCATCCGGCGCGGCTCGATGCTGACGTGGCCGTGGAGGTGCGCCGGCTGCTGCGCGAGGAATGGCTGATGGCCAGGGCTCAGGAACATGTCATCCAAGCCCGCTAGCGATGCCGCCGCCGAGGCGCTCCCGCCAGGGGCCGCCCCCACGCTGGCCGCCCCGACGCTAGCCGATTTCCTCGCCACGGTGGAGATCCTCTCGCCACTCTCGCGCGAGGAACTCGAACGGCTGGCCGCCAGCGCGCGCACGCTGACCTTCGGCTTCGGCGACACGGTCTGCAATGCCGGCGACCCGGCCGAGGGTATTTTCATCGTCCGGGCCGGCTCGGTGCGCGTGTTCAACGAGGAGCACGGCAAGGAAATCAGCATGGGCGTGCGCAAGGCCGGCGAGGTCTTTGCCGATATCGCCTTGCTGCGCGAGTACCGGCACGAGTCCTCCGTGCGGGCGTCGGGCAAGACCGAGCTGATCACGATTCCGCGCAGCGTGTCGGAGCCGGTGGTTGGCGGCAACCCGGCCGCGCTGGCCTTCATCACCAGCTACGTGGCGATCAGCTCGGCTGGCGGCTTCGTCGCGCGGCTGTTCGATTTGCGCGGCAAGCTGGACAAGAGCGAACTCGAAGACGCCGTGCGCAGCGTGGGCGTGAAGCGTGTGGCGGCCGGCAAGCCCATCCTCCAGCAGGACGGCCGCGACGACCGCCGCCTCTACGTGGTGCGGCAGGGCACGGTGCGGATCGTGCGCGAGGAGGACGGCGACACCTTCCCGCTCGCCACGCTCGGCCAGGGCGAGATCTTCGGCGAACGGGCCTGTGTGATGCGGCAGGAGCAGATCGCCTCGGCCATCGCCGAAACCGATACGCGGCTGCTGGTGATTCCCGAGAAGACGGTCCAGCTGATCCTGGAGCGCAACGTGCGGCTGCGCGAGGTGCTGGAGGAACGCATCCGCGCGGTAGACCGCGAGCTGCACCGCCAGAAGAAGCTGGCCGAGCGGCGCAAGCGGCCGGTGCTGCTCGATCTCCATTCCAAGCCGGAGTTCGGCGAGCGCGTGATCCGGCGCTTCGCACTGGTGGAGCAGGCCGAGGAGATGGATTGCGGCGCCGCCTGCCTGGCGATGATCTGCCGGCACCACGGCATACCGATGACGCTGGGCAAGCTGCGCGAGCTGGCCAACGTGACCACCTCCGGCGCCACGCTGGACAGCCTGGCGCGCGCGGGCGAGTCGCTCGGCTTCACCACGCGCGGTGTGCAATGCACGCGCGACGCGCTGCAGGGCTTTGAGCTGCCGTTCATCGTGCACTGGGAGGGCTACCACTACGTGGTGGTGTACGGCATCTCGGCGCGCCATGTCTGGGTGGCCGACCCCGCCATCGGCTTCCGCAAGATGAGCACGGAGGAGTTCGAGCGCGGCTGGAGCGGCACCTGCCTGCTCTTCACGGCCGGCGAGAGCATGGCCGAGCTGGCCGTGGCGCGCTCGCCCTGGCTGCGCTTCATCGGCTATCTGGCGCCGTACAAGCGCATCCTCGCGCACCTGTTCCTGGCCACCTTCGTGATCCAGATGCTCGGGGTGGTGCCGCCGCTGATCATCCAGAACATCCTCGACGGCGTGGTGGTGCACCAGAACGTCGGCCTGCTGCACCTGCTGATCCTGGGGCTGGTGATCTCCAGCGTGTTCACCCAGCTGATGGCGACCGTCCGTGCGTACCTGGCCAACTTCATGGTGCGTAATATGGACTTCGCGATGATGTCGCACTTCTTCAAGCACACGCTGTCTTTGCCGCTGTCGTTCTTCGCCAAGCGCAAGACCGGCGACATCTTCGCGCGCTTCCAGGAGAACCAGACGATCCGGGCCTTCCTGACCGAATCCACGGTGACCACGGCGCTGAACCTGCTGATGGTGTTCATCTACTTCACCATCATGTTCTTCTACAACGTCAAGCTGACGCTGTTGCTGATCGCCTTCATCATCCCGATTGCCGCGCTGACCGTTATCGTCACGCCGAAGGTGAAGACCTACGCGCGCGACGTGTTCGCGGCCTCGACCGACGCCAAGTCGTACCTGATGGAGACGCTGGGCGGGGCGGAGACGGTGAAGGGCATGGGCATCGAGCGGCCGGTGCGGCTGCGCTGGGAGCGCAAGTACGCCAAGGCGCTGGAAAAGCAGTACCAGGCCCAGTCCTTCCACATCCTGGTCGGGCTGGTCAGCCAGGTCCTGAACGCGGCCACGACCATCGCCGTGCTGTGGGTGGGCGCCACGCTGGTGCTGGAGCGCGAGCTGACCATCGGCCAGCTGATCGCCTTCAACGCCTTCATGGGCAGCGTGCTGGCCCCGGTGATGGGGCTGGTGGCGCTGTGGAGCCAGCTCAACGACGCCGGCGTGGCAATGGAGCGGCTGGGCGACGTGCTGGACCTGGAGCCGGAGCAGAAGCCGCAGGACGTGCTGTCGCGCGTGATGCTGCCGGACCTCCAGGGCGATATCCGCTTCGAGGGCGTGTACTTCCGCTACGGCGGCGAGGACACCCCCTACGTGCTCGAGAACATCAGCTTCCATATGCGGCCCGGCGAGATGGTGGCCATCGTGGGCCGCAGCGGCTCCGGCAAGACCACGCTGGCCAAGCTGCTGGTGGGCTTCTACAAGCCGTGCGAGGGGTCGATGTCGGTGGATGGCTATGACCTCAACGTGATCGACGCCGGCTTCTATCGCGCCCAGGTGGGCTATGTGATGCAGACCAACCTGCTGTTCTCGGGCACCATCGCCGAGAACGTCGCCTGCGGCGAAGACAGCCCCGACCGCCGCCGCATCGAGGAAGTGGCGAAGATGGCGGACGCGCACGCCTTCATCTCCAAGCTGCCGCTCGGCTACGAGCAGGTGGTGGGCGAGCGCGGCATCGGGCTGTCGGGCGGGCAGATCCAGCGGCTGTGCATCGCGCGGGCGCTGTACCACGACCCGCGCCTGCTGGTGTTCGACGAGGCCACCTCGGCGCTGGACACGCAGTCGGAGAGCAACATCCTCGCCAACATGCAGGAGATCCTGCGCGGGCGCACGGCGGTGATCATCGCGCACCGGCTCAGTACGATCATGCAGGCGGACAAGATCCTCGTGCTGTACGAAGGCGGCATCGTGGAGCAGGGGCGGCACGAGGAACTGCTCGCGCGCCGCGGCATGTACTACCAGTTGGTTCAGAAACAGTTGAGCGCGGCATGAAGCTATTCAACCAGGGCACGCCTGTTACCTCCGCGGTGTCGTTTGCCGGGCTGATCGAGAAGATCGAGATCCTGCGCTCCACGCTGCGCTGGTCGTCGCGGCTGGAGCGGCCCGAGATCGAGAAGCTGCTCAAGCAGGCCACCACGCTGCGCGACGAGGTGATGGGGCTGTCGCACAAGGAGCGCTTCGTGGCGGCAGCGTCGGCCGAGCCCGAGGCGGTGACCGAGGTGGAGCCGGTGGACCTGTCCTCGCGCGAGCGGCGCCAGGCGCTGATGGAGCGCAGCTTCATCTTCGAGGGCACCTTCGGCGACAACCCCAAGCTGCTGGAGGCGCTGGAGATTGCCGAAAAAGCCTCCCCGACCGACCTCCCGGTGCTGATCGACGGCGAAAGCGGCACCGGCAAGGAGCTGATGGCGAAGGTGATCCACGCCAACGGCTCGCGCACGGACAAGCCGTTCATCTCGGTCAACTGCGGGGCGATTCCGGACAGCCTGCTCGAATCGGAACTGTTCGGCCACAAGAAGGGCGCGTTCACGGGCGCCGCCAACGACCGGCGCGGCAAGTTCGAGAGCGCCCACACCGGCACGATCTTCCTCGACGAGATCGGCGAACTGCCCCTGGTCGGGCAGGTCAAGCTGCTGCGCGTGCTGGAGGCGCACGAGATCCAGCGCGTGGGCTCCGACGAGGTGATCTCCGTGGACGCCCGCATCGTGGCCGCCACCAACAAGGACCTACGGCGGATGAGCCAGGAAGGCACTTTCCGCGAAGACCTCTTCTACCGGCTCAGCGTGATTCATGTGACGTTACCGGCACTGCGCGAGCGGCGCGACGAGATCGCGCTGCTGGTGGCCTATTTCGGCGATGAGTCCGCCGGCCAGTTGAAGCGCCGTCCGGTCAAGCTGACGCCCCGCCTGCGCGACTTCCTGATGCACTACGACTACCCCGGCAATATCCGCGAACTGCGCAACCTGATGTACCGGATTTCCTGCCTGGCCGGCGATACGGCCGATCTGGCCCACCTGCCGCAGGACATCCGTCCCCGGCCGGCGGGGCTGTCCGTGGTGGCGGGGGCAGGGCGCGCCGGCGTGGCGGACGTGACCACGGCCACCTCGCTGGCCGAGGCCAAGCGCGCCGCCAGCGACGAGGCCGAACGGGCCTTCCTCGAACGGGGCCTGCAGGAGGTGGGCGGCACGGTGGCGGAGCTGGCGCGGCGCTTCGAGATGAATCGCTCGCACGTGCAGATGCTGCTCAAGAAGCACGGCATCCATTCGAAGGATTTCCGGGGCAGCCGGACGGCGGAGGGTGGGAAGTAGGCTCGCGGCTCAGACTTCCGGATTGAGCAGGGTCATGTCGGAGCCGCCGCCGATGTCCTCGGCGCGCAGCACGACGACGGAGACGTTGTCGTGCCCGCCATTCACCAGCGCTTGCTGCACCAGTTCGTTGGCTGCCGCCGCGCAGTCCCCCGCGCTGGCCGCCAGCACCGCCGCGATGCCGGCATCCTCCACCTCGTTGCTCAGGCCGTCGCTGCAGAGCAGGAACATGTCGCCGTCGCCCACTTCGAGCGTCAGTACGTCGAGGTCTAGCCGGGTGGCGGCGCCCACGGCGCGCGTGATGGTGTTGTGGGCGGGATGGTGCTTGGCCTCCTCGGCCGTAATCAGCCCCCGGGCGCGCAGCCGCTCCACCTGGCTGTGGTCGCGCGTGAGCTGTTTCAGGTGGCCGGCCCGGAAAAGATAGAGCCGGCTGTCGCCGGCCCAGAGGCACCCGCAACGCCGCTCACAGGCCAGCATCGCCACGACGGTGCTGCCGATCACCCGCACCTTCATCCGCGCGGCTTCGTCGATCAGCGCCTGGTTCACGGCAAGGAGCGCTGTGCGGGCGTCGTCCAGCGCGCCATCCAGGCTGCCGGGCGGCCCCAGGCCGGAGAGGGCCTGGACGATGGCGCGGCTGGCGAAGTCGCCGACGGCATGGCCGCCCATGCCGTCGGCCACCGCCCAGATGCCGCGTTCGGGCAGGTCCAGGCATGCGTCCTCGTTGCGTCCCCGCACCCGGCCGACGTCCGTGGCGGCGGCCGAGCTCCAGCGGAATTCCGTTGCGCAGGTCACGGTGTGCTCCGGCGCGGAAGAAAGCGGCTCCGCGCAAGCGCCGCCCCCCGGGGCAGCATCAAAGGGTGGCCGGTGGGAGTGCTCCCCGGCCACCGGGCAGGACTCAGATCAACCGACCCTTGTTCCGGGCGTCCAGCGCGGCGTCCACGGTAATCGTCGAATTGGGCGCGTTGTTCTGGACGTCGATGTTCTGGAACTGGTTGTTCATCTGATCAGCATAGAAGCTGTAGTTGATCTCGTAAAAGTTCACGACAGGAGACGCGCTGGGGCGGGCGGCCACGTAGGGCTGGATCCAGCCGAACACCCACGGGGCGCCGCCGCCGCGAATGCAGGACATGGCGCGGAAATCCAGCTCGTGACGGGTGTCGAGGTCCTTGACGATGAGGGTGGCCATGATGGTCTCCAGAGTCGGGGGCGGCGTGTGGCGCCATGCCTGAATAGAGCAATCGGTGTGCCATTGCGGATTTGTGATGCACGCGGCGCATGCCGGGCGCGGCGTGGCGTCCGGACGGCTTGCGGCGTTGGCACCAGCCCAACACCGGGCCATACGGGTGTCGGCTGCCACCCGCCACCGCGCTGCGTCGCCGGGCGGGCAAGCAAAAAGCCCGGCTGATGGCCACCAGCCAACACATCGCCCGGAAAACTGTTGGATGGCCGCGCACGGTTGCCGGCGGGCAAGGGGTGCCGATCGCCCGCAACCCCTTGTCTCGCCGTGGTTCGATGGCATTGGCACGCTTGATGCGGTTGGTTGGCATCGACACAGCACTGGCTGCCTCCCACCGACACCGAACCGAGAACTGCCATGAACACCCAAGACCAACAACAAGACGACTACCTGCCCGGCGCCCACCTGGTCACCGAACGCAACGGCTACGTCCACCATGGCATCTACGCCGGCAACGGCCGCGTCATCCACTACGCCGGCTTCTGCCACGCCCTGCACGCCGCCCCGGTCGAGGAAACCTCGCTGGCCCAGTTCGCCCACGGCCATTCGGTGGCGGTGAAGGCCGAACCCTGCGCCTGCTACCTCGGCATGGAAGCCGTCGCCCGCGCCCGTACCCGCCTCGGCGAAGACCACTACCACCTGCTGACCAACAACTGCGAGCACTTCTGCACCTGGTGCCTGCTCGGCCAGGCCCGCAGCGAACAGGTGGATGCCTGCCTGCGCCAGCCCCGCGCCGCCGTCCAAACCGTCATGGCGATGGTGCGGGCCCTGCTGGCCTCGATCGGCACCGGTACCGGCACCGGCCTGACCGCCGCCTGATCGGATCAACGAACCAAACAGGGAGCAAACCATGAGCGGACTGATCGATTGGGTAGGCTGCGAAAGCCGCCAGGCAAGGGCCTGCCACCGGCGGGCCGCCCGGGCCACAGCCAGTGGGCGAGGTGACCAGCAAGGCGCGCGCCGCCGAACCAGCGCCCGCCGCCGGCCATGGGCCGAACTTGCCGAGTTTGCTATACTCCGCCCCGTCTTCCGGCTCGGCCGGCCCATGGCGGCTGGCACACCGTGCAGACGGTCCGCTCGCCGTAGTTCAATGGATAGAACGAGCGCCTCCTAAGCGCTAGATACAGGTTCGATTCCTGTCGGCGGGACCATAATCAAGTCCGCAGTCGTTCTCCAAAGTTCTCCTTTCCTCGGTAAATCAACGCTTCCCAGCCATCCGACGTTCACCTGCGTTCGTCGAGAACCGTTGGCATCCGTCACTTTTTGGGGCATTCTTTGGGGCATTCTCCAATGCCCCGATTATGGGTGCCCCTACGCGATGCCCCGTACGGTCGAACCTCTCACCGACACCAAGATCCGCAACGCCAAGCCGCGCGAGCGTGCCTATAAGCTATTCGACGGTGGTGGCCTCTATTTGGAGGTCATGACCGATGGGCGAAAGCTCTGGCGCTTCAAATACGTCCGGCCGTCGGGCGCCGAGAATCGACTCGGCTTCGGCACCTACCCCGGCGTGACGCTGGCCCAGGCGCGCGCGCAGCGCGATACGGCCAGGTCGCATGTCGCCGACGGGAAGGATCCGGGCGCGGTCAAACAGGACCAGCGGCGCGCGGCAAAGATCGCCGCCGGCAACTCCTTCGAGGCGGTGGCCCGTGACTGGCATGCTACCCAGAAGGAAAGCTGGAACGACGTCTACGCCGGCAAGGTCTTGGCCTCGCTCGTGAACGACGTCTTTCCCGTGCTGGGCAGCTCGCCCATCTCCGAGATCCGCGCACCGGCCATCCTCGACCTGCTGAAGGTCATCGAGGCCCGCGGCGTGCGCGACACCACAAAGCGCATCCTGCAGCGCATGCGGGCGGTGTTCCAGTACGGCATCGTCTATGGCCTGTGCGATCGCAACCCGGCCACCGACATTGACAGCGAGGTCGTGCTGAAGCAGGCGCCTGTCCAGCACCAGGCGCGCGTGCCGCTGTCCGAACTGCCGAAGCTGCTACGCGACATCGATGGCTACGAAGGCGACAAGGTGACGCGCCTGGCGCTGCAGCTCATGACGTTGACGTTCGTGCGCACCACGGAAATGATCCAGGCTCAGTGGGACGAGATTGACGAGAAGAAGGCCGAATGGCTGATTCCGGCTGAGCGCATGAAGATGCGCGACCCGCACGTGGTGCCGCTGTCCACGCAGGCGCTCGCCGTGCTGCGGGAGCTGCGCGAGATTACCGGCCACCGGACCTACCTTTTCTACAGCCCGCGCGGCAAGACTGGGCACATCAGCAACAACACGATGCTGTATGCGCTGTACCGCATGGGGTACCACTCGCGCATGACCGGGCACGGTTTCCGTGGCCTGGCCTCAACGGCGCTGAACGAGATGGGGTTCCGACCGGACGTCATCGAGCGCCAGCTCGCGCACGTCGAGCGCAACAAAGTTCGCGCGGCGTACAACCATGCACAGTACTTAACCGAGCGGCGGCAGATGATGCAGGCGTGGGCGGATCATGTGGGTAAGCTAAGATTAATCCCTGGAGACAAGAAATGAGCGAGGCGAATCGAGTATTTGACATTCAGCGTGCAATCGATGGCGAGCCCGAAGATCCCGGTTACGTCAAATGGTTTGCTGATGAGGTGAAGCGAAGGGCTGAAGTGGCGTACAAGGTAATCGATGACATTGCCAACCTGAGAGTGGCTTTCGATAGCGGAATCCTGCAGCGTGCCGAGCTAGCGTTCGCAGAGCTCCGCGCGCTGGAGCATGCGGTCGAGCACCTCTGGCGTGAGAAGTTTCAGAAGGTGGGCTACGCATCCTGGAAGGCAACCGTAATGGAGGCCGTTACTCATTTCCGGATGCTGGGCGATACGCAGATCTCTGTCGTGCGGGAGTGGTTCGGCGTCGGTGGCTTGGCCCGGCCAATCCCGGACGGCCTTTAACCCGTCAAGTTCTTCAGGGGGTGACCTCCGGGAATCCATCGTGCTGCTGGCCGTCGAGCAGGCGGCCGGTGGCCTTCTTGCCCGCGCGCTGAACCATGGCCCAGCCGTCGGCGCTGCTCGCGCCAGCCGGGTAGGCCTTGGCTTCGTATCCGCCAGCCACCACGCGGCCGTCTCGAGCGACCGCCGAGGTTTCGTGCCGGCCGGCGCCGAAGTCTCCAGATCCAGGTGCCCATTCTCCGTGCTGCTTGAATAGGAACGGCACGCCGGCCGCCGCGCACTGGTCGCGCAGACTCCGGGCCCACTGCGGGTGCATCGGCCGCGCGCCCGATCCGCTCTCGCCGCCGACAATCACCCAATCGATGGCCGGATACCGTTGATCACGGCTGCAATGGGGCTGGTGGTGCCAGCCCAGCGCATCGCCGAAGTAGCCGGGGCTGGCCGTGAACGTGACGGCCGACAGATCCACCGGCCCGAGCAGCGGCTCCATGCTCAGGAAGCGCACCGCCGCCGGCGTGGCCAGGAGCTTTGGGATGTCGCGGCCGGCCTCGGCCTGGTTGACGATCGTGGCGCCGATCCAGACATTCGGCAGGTAGTTTTCCCGCCAGCCCTCGCGGCCGTGCGTGAGCGCCCGCATCGCCTGCTCAAGCATCTCTGCCGCATTGCCGATCCGCTTTGTCAGCAGCAGCCAGTCCAAGTTCGGCGTGTCGGCGATCAGACGGAGCAGGTCAAAGCGCCATTGCGCGCTGACTGCGTTGTCAAAGACGTCCGCCAGCGAGGCGCAGAACACCCGCTGCCGCCGGCCGTGCTCGGCGAAGAACTCGGCATGCCGGGCATTCCAGGCCAGCGGCTTCCGCCAGTTCGCGTCGCTCGTCCGCCGGCGCGGCGCTCCCGGGCCCCAGTTCACGGCCACGCCACCGCCGAAGCGCGCGTTACGCGTCTCGGCGTAGCAGTGGTCGCAGCCCGGGCCGACCTTCTGGCAACCTTCCCACGGGTTGAAGGTGTGGTCGGTCCACTCGATTTTGCTATTCTTGCTCATGTTAGGATTCCTAGAACAAATGGGGAATGGCTATGAGCGAAAAGCTGCGTCGGATCGCTGAGCCGTATCGCGGCATGTACGTCCATGCCATTGCCTTTGAAATTGGGGAACTGGGGCGCACGGAGCCGCCGCCGGGTCGGAAATGGGGCTATGTCGTCGCAATTCGGTACACCGCCGAGCATGACACCGACTTGGATTACAGCCCCGGGAACGACCTCAGCGACTACTTCACCCGTGAGGCTGCTGAGCAGGCGGCTATCCACTATGGCCAGCTGGCGATCGACGTACTGCTGGAGTTGGGCTGAGGTCACGGCGCAGCCCTCCTGAACTCCACCACCCACACCCACGGGTTCGCCTCCCACGCGCCGGCGCCGTTGATGCTGTCCCACAGCGTGCGGTAGGAGTCCACTGGGTTCTGGCACATCTGGCAACTCGGATTGCTGTAGTCCGTCCAGCCGTCCAGTTCCGGGGCGATGCCCTCGGCGACTGCGTCCGCGTCGCTGCAATCGTTCAGCCGCTCGACCCGCGCGCCGGTGACTTCGAGGTCGATGCGCGACAGGCCGCGCGGGCAGTGCATGGGCGGCAGGTAGCTGCGCTTCCACGGCCACGCATCGGCCATGGTGAGCGCGCCGTCTGCGTTGTAGACAGAGAGCACGCGACCGGTGCCATCGTCGGGCTCCTGATCGGGCACCAACCGGATAGCCTCGCGCACCCACAGGCGATCACCAGGTTGGCCGTAGGGGCAGAGCGCCAGATCGCCGCTGGCTTCGATGAAGTGGTAGCGGTGACGCTCGCTCATCACCCGCCGCGTCTGCGTCTTCCGGCCGTCCAGGATGGCGCGCACCATGGCGCCGGAGAAGAGGATGGGGCGTTCTTTGGTCATGCTAGGATCGCTTCAGTTTTTAGGAGACGGCCATGGCAAAGTGCTATGCGTGTTTTTCGATCGTCCCCGACCGGCGGGGGGAGCGGGGTCACGATGCCCTTGTTGAAACCGGCAGTGAGAAGATCCGTCCATTCGGGCAAGCCGCCATCATCAAGACGTCTTTCACCTGCTCGACGTGCGGGACGAAATGGACATACGAGAACGATAAGAACGATAGCTTCGCTGGGTGGCATGAGGTAGAGAACTGAGTTCATGGCGAAGTCTCCAGCATCAGCCCATGCTGCCGCGTCCGTGCCGCCTGGAGCGCGATGTAGTCGGGATTCAGTTCGGCACCGAGCCACCGGCGGCCGAGCCGCTGGGCGACGCTGGCCACCGTGCCGGAGCCCATGAAAGGGTCGAAGACGATGTCGCCGGGCCGGCTGCCGGCGAGGATGCACGGCTCGACCAGCGCCTCGGGAAAGGTGGCGAAATGCGCGCCGTCGAAGGACTGAGTTGGAATAGTCCACACGCTGCGGCGATTGCGGGTGTCCACCAGGTCCTTCACGGCTGCGCTGAATGAGGCATTCTGCTTCGCGCGCGGCTTCACCACCTTGTCGTAGCCGCGGCCGAAGCCGACACCGGTACCAGCGTAGCGCCCGGTCAGCGCACGGTGGCCGCCGGCCGACGTGTCCCAACCGGCCGGCACGACTGCTTTCGGGTTGACGCCGGATCCCCGCGCGTGCGCGCCGCCGCTGACTGGCTCCTGCATGGCGGCGAAGTCGTAGAAGTACTTCTCGTTCTTCGTCAGCAGGAACAAGTACTCGTGCGCCTTCGTGCAGCGATCACGCACGCTTTCCGGCATCGGGTTGGGCTTGTGCCACACGATGTCCTGGCGCAGGTAGTAGCCCGCATCCTGCAATGCGAAGGCTAGGCGCCACGGCTGACCAACAAGATCTTTCGGCTTCAGCCCGGCTTCCCTCCCGGCTTGGCGATTTTGCAAGCAGATCGCCGCCTTCCCTCGCTGACGGTTGATGAACTGAGCGCCTGTCATTGGACCCGTGGGGCCGCCGCTGCTGGCATAGCTGTCGCCCATGTTCAGCCACAGCGTGCCGTCATCCGCCAGCAGCTCGCGGCACAGATCGAACACCTCGACCATGTTGGTCAGGAACTTGCCCAGCGTCGGCTCTTGCCCAAGCTGGCCCGGGTGGCCGTAGTCACGCAGGCCCCAGTACGGCGGGCTGGTGACGATGCACTGCACGCGCACGCCGGCCGCGATCAGGTCGCGCATGACGGCCCGGCAGTCGCCTTGGTAGCAATGGTCGATCATAGGGCCACCTCTACAAAACCCGCCCAAGCCGCCGATATAAGGTGGTTACACCGGAGACCCCAGCCATGAACAACCTTTCTGCCATCCTTCCAAAGATTCTTGACGAGCCGCGTGTCAGCAAGGCGATCCAGGCGGCTGACGAGCTGCCTACGCGGGAAGACCGCTGGGGCGCGTACGTAGCCGTTGCGTTCGGAACTGGCGACGAACACTTGATCAGCTTCGTCTTCGGCAAGATCGCTTTGGAGTACGGTGTTGCTGAGATGGCAACGGAGACAGGCATTGATGACGATTTTTTGCGTCGCCTGGTCCTTGGTATAGCCATGCCAAGTCAACAGATGATGGGCGCGATTATTCGTGCGGCCGGTATTACTCCGACTGCGATGAAAGGTTAGGTTCACGCTGCCTCCGTTGGCTGTGCCACCGACAGTGCTACTGCCACGGGCTGCACCCACACGGGGGTAGCCGACAGCGAGAACGTCTCGCCGGTCTCGGCCAGAAGCAGCGTGGTGCCCATCACCTCCGCAATCGCGCGCGCAGCGTCCGGCGGCACGGCGTTGCCGATGCGCTCGCGCCAGGCCTGATCACTCAGCCCGTCCAGCTCCAGGTATTCCTCCGGCTCGATCAGGGACTGCAGCGCGGCCAGCTCGAGCGTGGTGAACGGGCGGTGCCACGTGCCGTCCAGGGCGCGGATGATCGCCACCAGCTTGTCATTCGGCGCCGGCATGCGCGGATCCGCCACCGACCACCGGCCGTTGTCGTGGCCGGCAGCTGCTGACACGGCGCCGCTCGACTGGTCCCACGCGACCACGCCATAGTGGCCGCCGGTCAGGTAGGCGTCGCCGCGCTCGCGCCGCATGCTGGTGCGCGGGTCCGCAACGGCGAATGCTCCCTGGCCGGTCGTGCTGCCGCTGATCACCGTCCCCGTCGGCGCGTCGAAGGGCGTCACGGCATACTTGCCGAAGGTCGGGCCGGCGCGCCGTGGATCCTGTACGCACTGGCCGGTGCCGTGGGCACTCGTAACGGCGCCGGCGGCCTGGTCCCATGGAACGATGCGGAATTCGTTGTTGTGCTTGGCCGGGCCGGCGTGGCGCGGGTCGGCCACGCTGAAGGTGCCTTGGCCGGGATTCGTTCCGGCCGTGATGGCGCCTGACGCTTCGCCCCAGCGGAGAACCCCATACTGCTGGTACTGCGCCGCGCCGACCGCGTGACGCGGATCCGCCACGGAGAACGCGCCATTGCTGGGAAGCGACTCGCCGGCGACGGCGCCGACATGCTCTTCCCAGTCCAGCGCGCCCAGATATCCGTTGCGCCGCTCGGGGATGATCAGGTAGTCGCGCAGGTGACCATTCTCGACGGCCAGCTTGTTCAGGCTGCGCCAGTCGCTGCCGGCCTCCACGAACGCCAGCCGCACCCACGTCTTCCACTGGAGCGACGGGACACGGTGCATCGGCCCGCCGGCGGGATCGCCCGGGTGGGGCATCCTGCCGAGCACGGTGCCGACGCCCTGCAGGCGCCGCAGCTCGGGCTCGTACAGGAAGGCCGGCACCTTTTCCATGTGCCGCGCCACCAGGAGGAAGCGTTTGCGGCTCTGGGCCAGCCCGCCCAGCTCGCCGCAGTCGTGCGTCGTCTCGTTCACCGCGTAGCCGTAGTGCCGCAGGATCTGGGCAATCTGGTCGAGCAGGTGCCGGCCGCGCGTGGCCAGACGCGGCACGTTCTCGAAGACGATCAGCTCGACCGGGTCATCCTTCCACGCCTCGCACATCAGCCAGACGCAGCGCAGCGTCAGCTCGTTCAGCGCCTGATACTTCGGCGTGCGGCTCAGGGTCTCCGACAGCAGGCCGGATGCGCCCTTGCACGGGCTGGAAATGAACACGCAGTGGGGCCGCTCGTGGCTGGCGGCGCGCACGATGTCGTTCGGCGTGGCCTCGCGCCAGCCGGCGGGCGGCTCGGCGCCATGGAATGCGGTGTACTGCTCGCGGGTGAACAGATCCATGACCGTGCACGGCACGCCCACCAGCGTCTCGAAGTCGCGCGCGGCGGCCGGGTCGACATCGATGCCGCCGATGCAGCGCCAGGTGGCGACCATGTTGCCAACCTGCGAGGCGGCCTTCTTGAAGCCCTTGGCGCCTCCGCCGAGGCCGCAGCAGAAGCCGAAGGTACGATATTCGCGGCGGATCATTGGCCGGCCTCCCTGCTATTCACCGCAGAATTTGCGGCGATTACGGATTTATTCGCCGCACGATCAAGCCGCTCGATCTCGGCGAGGATCAGGGCGCCGGCCCGGACCAGATTGCGACGCTCGTCCTTCGGCTTCCACCACTCGGCAGCCCACGGCCAGTTGACTGGGATAGCACCGTCGCGCTGATATTCGGCTTCCCAAGCATTCCATTCGACATAGCATCCGGCTGCCTGCGAAAGCGTGCCCGGTATGTGCTCGTCGTCGTGCTCCGGCGTCCAGCCTTCGGCGCTGATTTGGCGCTGACGCTCGGCCAGCACGTCACGCGTGGCGGCGGTCTGCAATGGCGTGAGGGCGGCGCAAACCGGGCACGGTACGCCTCCCTCGTCTGGCGAGTAGTAGCTCGGGCCGCCGACCATCCCGTGGTCGTTGCACGTCGCACACTTCGAAGTCGGGATGCCCGGCGCTGTAGCTTCGAGGCTCTCACGCAGGCGTTCTCCCGCACGCAAAGCTTCGTCGCGAACCTTCTTGTTGCTTGCGGACAGGCGCAGCTCGGGATTGGCGACGGTGGAGTTATAAAAGTCGCGCGCGACGGTGCGCAGTCGCAGCAACTGGCGTGCCAAAGAGACGAGCGCATGGGCGTCACGCCATTTCATCGTGCCGGCCACGGCAGCCCGCTCGAGCGCATCAAGGTTCATGGTCATCATCTCTTCCCGTTCTTGAATTCTTCTTCCATCTCAGCCATCCACCTGGCTTGGCGGCGTGCCGCCCACACGCTCGCGGCGATGTAGGCGATGGCTGCGACGACGGTAATGCCCAGTGCGACGGTGGTGGACATCAGTGCTTCCCGCGCGAGGCTTCGATCTGCTCGTCGACCCACTGCTGCACCTCTTCCTCGACCCAGCCGCTGGCGCGGCCGAGCTTGATCGGCGAGGGGAACGTGTGGTCCTTGATGCGGCCGTAGATGGCCGTCTTGCCCAGGCCCACGCGCTCGCAGACTTCGGGCAGCCGGATGATCCGGCGTTGCGGTTGGGTGTTCATGCTGCCTCCCGTACCGTTCCGACCTCGTGGTCTTCGATCCAGAACGGCGTGATGGCGTCCGGCAGGGCGGCCGGGGGTGCCTTCAGGCTCATGAACACCAGCGCGGTGTCGATCGCGCCGTCTGCGGCCAGGTCGTCGAGCCACCAGAACAGCCGGTCGCGCTCGGCGCCGATCAGGACGTCAGCACGGTCCAGCACCAGCAGGCGCAGGCCCGTCAGATGCGTGATGGCCTCGGCGATCACCGCGTCGGCGCGCCACTTCTCGGACTCGGACAGCAGGGCGTACGGCCGACCGCCGTCGGCGGTGATGGACATGTCCGCCTCGATCCCGATGCGTGCCCATTCCGACAGGTTGGCCATGGCCGCCAGGCGCTCGTTGATCGGGCCCAGCGCCTCGGCCAGCAGCTCGGCGGGGATGCCGCTCGGGCCCAGTGCCTCGGCGAGGGCTTCCCATGCCACGACGTCGGCGTGGTGCTGCGCGGCCTGCGTGGTCTGCTCTGCCGCCTGCGCGGCGGCGCGATGGCATGCGCGCACGTCTTCCAGCTCTTTGCCGGTCGCGGCGATGGCTGCCTGCAGGTTGGCCAGTTGAGCCTCGACGGTCTTCCGCAGCTCTGCATCCTCGTCGCCGGCATCGGCCGCGGCGTCCTTACGCAGCAGGTCGAGCTGCGTGGCCGCGGCCTTCGCGGCATCGCGCTCGGCGGTTCGGCTCTTCAGCGCGTTTTCCAGCACGGTCAGGCTTCGTTCGTATTCGGGCAGGCGGCCGGCCGCTTCCGGGTCGGCCTTCGTCTGCTCGCGCAGGGCCAGCTGGCCGGCGAGGTATTGCAGCAGCACGCCGCATTCGGGGCAGGTGCACGGCATGCCGGCCACCTTGCCGCCGGCCGCCGCACGCATGGCTTCGACCTTGGGCAGGAAGGCATCGCGCTCGGCTTGCGCGCGGTCGACGGATTCCTGGGCCTTGGCCAGGCCGGCCGCCTTGTCGGCCAGCTCGCAGATCTTCGTGTCGCGGGCGGCGCGCTGGCGCGCGGCGGCGTCCATCTCGCCCAGCTGGCGCTGCATGTCGCCGGCTTCGGTCGACGCCTCGGCGATGTCGGCCTGCAGCTCCGAGATCGTTGCGTTCACGTCTTCGGGGGCGGGCGCGCCCGCCGGCACCGAAGCCTTCCAGTCCCCGGCCTTCACTGACCCATAGGTCTCGCCAGTGATGGCGCGCCATGCGCCCTTGGCCGCCGTGGCCTTGGTCTGGGCTTCCTTCGCCGCGGCGTCGAAGCCGGCGCGCACCAGTGGCAGCACCGCCTCGATCTTCTTGGGGTGGCAGCCGCGCGCCACCAGACGCTCGCGCACCAGGTCGGTACCGAGCTTGAGTCCCATCAGGTCGAACAGGAACGCGCGGCGCTCTTTGACCTCCAGGCGGGCGAAGCGCTGGGCATCCAGCACATACGGCAGGCGCGGGTCAGCCTGCAGCCCGGCGGTCAGCTTGCCCGAGGGCAGGGCGATGCTGTTCGCTTGGGGGCCGGCTGACACCACGATCGAACCCGACTCGGTGCCATCGTGTAGCAGCTGGCCGTATTCCTTCTTCAGGCCCACGCGTACGCTCTCGCCGGTCAGGGCCATGCGCACGGCTTCCTGCAGGCTGGACTTGCCTGCGCCGTTCGGGCCGCAGATCAGCGACACCGGCGTGGCGGGGATGATGTCGGCTGCCCGAAGGCCGAGGAAGTTGCGGGCGTGGATGGCGGTGATCTTCATGGCTGCTTACCCTTCCTGGTCTTCGGTGCTCTTCAGGACCTTGCGCTGGCCGTCCGCGTCAGCCGCGCTGATGACGCCCTTGGCTTCCAGGCGCTCGACCAGACGCGCGGCGCGGTTGTAGCCGATCGTGAAGTGGCGCTGGATCTGGGTGATGGAGACGCGCTGTTTCGCGATGACGAATGCCTCGACATCGGCGTAGATCGGATCCTCTTCGGGGTGCTCGTCGTGCCAATCCTTCCAGCCCTTCACCCATTCGATGCACAGGGGGCCGGCCACAATCGGGCAGTCGCTCTCCGGCTTGCCGTCCGACGCGGCCTTGTAGCCTTCCTCGTAGGACGCATCCAGCTCTTCCTGCAGTGGCTGGTGCTCGATAGCGACGGTCTTGGCATCGACGTCGACAACGCCGTCATCCGCCTGCGCGTCGGCGCCCGGCATGCCTTTGCCATCGTCGTCGGTGTACTCGCCGCCGAGGTTGAGGCCGCGCTGGTCCGATTCGCCGCGGACCTCGTCCATCCCGCCGGTGAAGGTCTCCGGGTCGCCGCTGACCACGAGCAGCACGGCCTGGCCCTGCGCCGCCGCCAGTTCCAGCAACCCCGGCGCGGCCTTGCCGAACTTGACCGTGGCCTGCGTGCCGTTGTGGATCGTCACCTTGTCGAGATCGCCCTGAAGGACTGTCCGGCCGTTTGCAGAGATGAGGTGGACTGCCATCCTTACCGAGGCATCGACGCGCTTGCGCAGCCGGTCGATGATGTCGTCCTGCTTCTTCTGCGACAGCTTGACCCACGTGTCGGGCAGCATCTTCATTTCCAGCACCAGGGCGGACAGCAGGTCCTTGCCGAGAGTGTTGGCGGTCATGTTCATCGTGGCTTTGAATTCGGGCGATTGGCTCATTTCGGTGTCCTAGTGTGCGTGTCTGCATTCGGGCCGCGCCTCAGCATTCGGCGGCGCGGCGCTGTTCTTCCTCCCGCGCTACAGCCGTCCGCGCGGGCAGTCCTCTCTCACGGGTGTATTAGTCGGCGTTGATGGGGGCGCGCTGGCGGCGGGCGGTCTGCTGGGCCGGCGCGGCGTCCTCTGCCGGCGCCGTCAGTTCGCGCATGCGGCGCGAGGCGACTTGGTGCAGCGTGGCCTGTTCCGCTTCGCCTACCACTTGCTTGATCTGGCTGCGAGCGAAGTCCAGGTCTTCGACGGTCTGCGCCTGCAGCAGCTCGCGATTCACGTCTTTGAAGCTGAGCGGGGCACGGTCGTCTTGCTGCTGGTGATCTTCGTCGTCCGGAATCAGGTCGGCTTGCCGGCCAACGTCGTTGTCTGCATCGGCGGCCGGCTGCGTGTCGCCCGTCGGCTGCTGCTCGGCGGCTTCCTCCGGACGCTCGACCACCTCGGCGGGCTGGGCCGCAGCAGTACGTGCTGCGCCGCGCAGTTCGTTGACCGAGGCGCTGGCCACCGAGTACGAGCCGTCCGGGTTCAGGTCGATGATGTCCTGCGCTTCCTCGACGGTCTGCAGGCCCATCAGCAGCTCGGGGGCGTAGAGCTTGCCGAAGAAGCTGGCCGTACGGTACCGCAACATGACCTCGTCCATGGTCTGCCACTTGCTGCCGTTCTTCGTGTACCAGCCTTCCTTCACGGCCATCTCGATCGACACGGCCGGCGATTCCAGGCGCTCGCCGGTTTCCTTCTCGATGGCCCAGGCGATGCAGACCTTGTCGAGGATGTCGACCTTCTTCGTGACACTGGTGCGGTTGCCGCCTTCCCAGACCGCTTCGGTGCGCTCGACATTCTTCTTACCCAGCACCTTGATATCGAAGCGCAGCGGCGAGAATCGGCCGCTGCCGTTGATCGCGGCGATGATCCACTGCGACGACCAGGACGGCCGGCCTTCGACGATGTACAGGTTCTGCATCACCATCAGGGGATCTGCGCCCATGCGCTGCGCCATGTTCAGCGCGACGACGGCGTTGGCCAGCGCGTTGGGGTTCTCGCGCGATTCCTTCACGTTGCCGTACTTGTCCAGCTTCTCGATCACCTTGCGGTACGCCGCCGGCACGAGGGTGGACGATGCGAGCAGGTTGGCGGCGCGCTGCATCAGTTCGAAGGACTGCAGGCTGCCGAAGCCCATCGTGACGACGGGTGCAGGGGCGGCTTCGCGCACGGCGGGCGCGCGCATTTGTTCAAGGGTGGCGGTTGCGGACATAGCGGTTATCTCTCGAAGTTTCGAAATTTCGAAATTTGTGGTCAGGACTTGTAGGGGCAGGTGACGTGGCGCGGGCAGTACTTCGGCGAGCACAGGACCGACTTGCCGTTGCCGTAGAAGGCGCCGGAATGGATGAGGCGGGAAGCGTGCTGCAGCAGGCCCGGCTGTTCTTCGGTGCCCAGCAGCGCCGCGCGCGGGGAGGCGATCTCGCCCACGCCAACGCGCTGCGCTGCTGCCGTCTTGCCGGTGTTCAGGCCGACGATCTGCGCCGGCGCGCTGATGGGGATGCCCAAGGCGTGTTCGGCCAGCAGCTCATAAACGCCCAGCTGCGGGCCGTGCCCGGCGGTGACGGCGACGCCATCGGCGCCCACAGCCCGCCCGCCGGTCTTCAAGTCGCTGATGCCTGCGCCATCAGTCGTGGTGCGCACGCGGTCCGTGGTGCCAGTCAGCGCAAGGCCCAGTTCGGGGATCTCCAGACGATCGCAGGCAATCTCGACGCCGATGTAGTGCTGGCGCGGGGCGATGTCGACGCAGTAGCGAGCGTGCAGCGCCAGGCCGATGCGTTCGGCATCCGCCGGATTGGTCTCGTCCCAGTCGACCTCGGCGTTCTTGTCGCGGATCGTGTCGACGAGCGCGCCGGCGGCGTCGTCGGCGGTGATGGGCGCGCCGTCGAGCGTGGCCTGGTCGAACAGCCCGGTGCTGGCGTGGACGGCGGTGCCCAGATGCGCGGCCGCACCCGAGGGCATGCGCATGCCCAGGATGTGCTTCGCTTCCCAGCGCGCCGGGCAGTCGAAGAGTTCGGCCAGCGAACTGGCACGGATGGTGACGATGTTCATGGGCGTGGCCTCAGTGGATGCGGATCAGTTCAGGTTCACCGCTGGCGAGCCAGCGGCCGGTGGGGCGGAAGCCAGCGGCGCGTTGCGCGCGCAGCCAGGCCTCCCAGGTGATTTCGGGATTCACGTGGCGCTCCGGGACGTGGTGGATGCAGGCTGGCTCGGCTCGGCGCTGGCCAGGTGGTAGACGGCAAACACGGCCGCCATGGCGAGGGTGGTGCCGACCCAGAGGGCCAGCAGCTCGACGATCGCGCGGCGGGTGGTCGGACGGCGCTTCATTGCCATCCCCGGGTGACGAGGGTTGCGACCAGCACCACCAGCGGCGGGGCCGTGCAGATCAGCAGTGCGGTCAGGAAGAAGTCGCGGTTCACGATTGCTCTCCCATGGCCTTGGCCATCGCGGTCTTGGCCTTCTGGACCAGCGGTGGCGGCAAGTAGCTGTCGCGCGAAGACGGAACTTCCGTCAGTTCCCAGACGATCGCAAAGAGGGCCGCATACATCTCAGGTGCGGCAGCCATGGCCGTCGCCTTCACGGAGGTTTCGCCGGTGTTCACAGGCACCTCTGCGATCAGGAAGCCACCGCTGCCGTCGGCCTCGCGCTGTGTGCGGATCAGGTTGCCGCAGGCCTCCCACGGACCGAGGCCCATGGCGGTCTTCATGCGAGCCAGCTTGATAGCCGCGGCGTCTGTATCGGACACCGGTTGGACGGTCACGTCATCGCCATAGTCCGCGCGGGCCAGCCGAGTGGCCTCGACATGGTCAACGGTGTATTCGGCCTTGAGCCAGCAGCCATCGGAATGGGTGATGAGGTAGATGCGTGTCTGCATGGCGCGCCCTCAGTCCAGGCCGAAGCAACGGACCATCACCACGTACTCGTCGCCTTCCCAGTAGCGGTAGGCGATGGCCGGTGAGCGGTAGATGTCGAGGGAGTTCTTGCGGTCGAGCGCGGCCTCGTAGACCGAATCCTCGGTGGTGCCGCGGAACTCGAAATGGTCGCGGCCGTGGATCCGGGTCACCGTCTCGCGCACCAGAGTGCGGATGGAAACCACCTGGCCGCCGGCGGCGCGCTGCTGCGCGTCGTGCGCATGCTGGTACGCGGCAGCAAGGGGAATGGCATTTGGCATCGTCTGTCTCCAGCGAACCGCTGCGAACGTCAGCGGCGTGGAGAAATAATAGCCGTGCTCTTAGATGCAATCAAGAGCTGCGCTATTATATTGTCATTGTTTATTCTAATAGCTGTGCTATTTCGATAGCTGCGGGCGAAAAAAAACCGCCCAGCAGGCGGTTTCCGTCTTGTGTCTCAGCTATTTCAATCGGGACGCCACGCGGAGCGCTTCACGATGCCGCACACGAAGTGCATGCGCTCGATCTGGTCTTGCGGTATCCGAAGCATGCCGTGGCGCTCGTTCACCGAGGACAGGTGCACGGTACCGTCGCGGACATAGGCTAGTTCCTTCACCATAACCCGTCCGTCCAGAGCCTTCACCAGCACCTCGTCGCCGTTTTGAATCTGCGTGTTGGGTTCAACGACAACGAATTCGTTGTGCTTTACCCGTGGCCGCATGGACTCGCCATTGCAGCGCAGCGCGTAGGCGTCTGGGTCCTTCGTGGGAAAGAACACGTAGCCATCGCCGTGGCCAACTGGATATTCGACGTCCACGAAGTGGCCGTTGTCTCCTAACTGCGCCATGCCTCTTACCGGAATCTTGCGGAACGCGTCCTGGGGAATTGGGAAGGTGTCGAATGGAAGGGTGGGCTCGTCCAGTTCGGGCTCTATCGCGCTGCCGAGCTTGGGATCACCCTGGCCGTTCATGAGCCACTTCGGGCTGTAGCCGTATGCCTCTTGCAATTTCACGACGTGGTGCAGGCCCGGCTTGGGTGCGCCAGGTTCAAGCCACGAGCGGACGACGGCCGTTTCGACGCCAAGCAGCTCCGCCAGCCCGACCACGTCAACGTGCTGCTCTGCCATGACCAACTGTATCCGGTCGGACGGCGTCTTTCCGAGTTCCGAGCCGGGCTGCACGACGGGAAGTGGCTGGGCGATCTGGCTGGACGCCAGCCGTATTTCTTCCGCAAGCCTTGGGCTGAAGGCGTCCACCGACACGCCCAGACCGCGAGCAAATCCGCTTGCCGCCTTGATGTTCAAGGCTCGTCGAGCGTTCAGGTACTGCCAAACCATGCCCTGGCTGCCGATCTCGAATCGGTTGCCAAACTCCTCCTGACTCATCTTGCCTTTGCGCGCTTCATAGAGCGCCTTCAGACGTTCTGCGTCTTCGAGTTGCCAGGGTTCGAGGGTTTTGCTAGGTCGCGACATGCGCGCGAGTGTAGCAATGCTATTTTCTTTAGCAACGAGCATAGCTATTGACATTTATAAGAGCCGCGCTAGTATTTGGGGTGTGAAATCCGCCAACTACCCATGAACCTCGCCGACTACCTCAGTACGACGAAGACCAGCCAAGCTGCATTTGCAAAGCAGCTCGGGGTGTCTCAAGGACTCGTTTATCAGTGGCTTTCCGGAAAGCGGCCTGTGGCCGCTGAACATTGTCCGGTGATCGAGCGCATCACCAATGGTTCGGTCACCTGCGAAGAGTTGAACGACAAGGTCGACTGGGCTTTCGTGAGGGCGTCTGGCGGTCATTGAAGGACGCGCGGGGTGTCCGCGCTTTGTTGAACGGACCCATGGCGGTCCGACCGGGGGTATGACCATGCTGCGTCGCGCGCAGTCGCTTTCTGTTGTTCCGCGCTGGGGCCTTGCCCCGCGCGAATCTCGCCGCCATGCCGCCCGGCATCAGGTAGTAGCACCCGTTTTCCATTTCATTCTGGCCGGCCGCCGTGGCGCCCGGCTTCGTTGTTTCGTTGGGGTCAATCCTATGGAATCGATCGAGCACATTGGAGCATCGCATGCCTAGCTTGGAATCGATGGTCTTGAACCGCGTTGCTCCGCTCACGCAGAAGAAGGTGGCCGAGCGCATCGGCGTCGAAGCGACGAACTTCTCGCGCTTCCTGAACAACAGCGGGCACCGCCTGAGCTTCGCCGAGTTCTGCACGCTGTTCGAAGTGCTCGAGCTGGATGTCGTCGCGCCCGGCGATGACAGCATGGTTTGCCTGCCCCGCGACGAATACCAGGCGCTGCGCACGCTCGCCCGGAAGGGACTGGAGGTGGCGTGATGGACGAGGTGATCACCCTCAGCGTTGCCGTGTGGATGTTCCTGTTGGTGGTGGGCTCAGTGTTGTGGGGGTTGCTGAGATGAGTAAGAAGAACGACACCTGGATGCCGCTCTACATCGGCGACTACCTGGCCGACACCTCTCGGTTGACCACAGAGCAGCACGGCGCCTACCTGCTGATCCTGATGGACTACTGGCGCAACGGGCCGCCACTCGACGACGATGAAGAGCTGGCCACGATCGCCAAGCTTTCCGTGTCGCAGTGGCGCAAGCACGCGCCGAAGATCCGGGCTCTGTTCACGCCTGTCGACGGCCGCCTGGTGCAGAAGCGAGCCGAGCAGGAACGCGAGCGGGCCGGCCTGATCAGTAACAAACGGCGCGAGGCAGGGAAGCAAGGCGCTGCCAAGCGTTGGGGCAAAGATGGTGGCAAACCGGATGACAAAGAGGTGGCAAATGCTATGGCAAATGGCATAGCAAATGGGATGGCAGATCCATCGTCAGAGCCATGGCAAAACGATAGACCGTCACAGTCACAGTCACATAACACCATACCTACTTCAAGCGGCGTAGGTACTTCACACGGGGTAGGCGCTGTGGATAACTCCGCGCCGCCGCCGCTTTCTGCTGACGCGATGGGCGACCTGCTGGTGCAGCTCGAGGCCGAGAAGGGCAGGGCGTTGCGGCTGTCCTCGCGCGCGCACGAGGCGTTGCTCCGGATTGCAGATCGTTGCATCGGCGTGCCGGCGTTGCTCCGGGCTCATGCCCTCGCGTGCGCGCGTAGGGACGCCGACAGGGACACGTCGCCGGTCAACCCGGGCTTCCTCGAGATGTTCCTCGACGAGGCCATTGCCGAGCAGAAGGGCGGCACGACGCCGGGGACCGACTGGGATGCCACGGCGGAAGGCGTTCAGGCCAAGGCGGAAGAGCTGGGCGTCCAGCGCGACCCGGACGAGCACGCGATCTGGTTCCGGCTGCGCGTCATCGCCGTGTCGGGAGACCAGCGGCTCATGGAGCGCGAGGTCAGCAAAGCCGAGCGGATGAACCCGGGGGAGTTCGAGCGCGTGTACCGGCTCATGTACGGCGTGGCGCCGGGGCAGGTGGTGGCATGACGACGAACCAGCTCTTCGACGAATCGCGGTCGCTGCGCCGGGTGGCATTCGCCATCCCGGGCCAGCCGGTGGCAAAGGGCCGGCCCAAGTTCGCGCGGCAGGGCAGCTTCGTCCGGACCTACACGCCCGAGAAGACCGCCACCTACGAGAACCTGGTGAAGCTCTTCGCCACGCAGGCCATGGCGGGGCTGCCGCCCATAGAGGGCCCGGTCGAGCTGTGGCTGGACATCAACCTGCAGATCCCGGGCAGCTGGTCCAAGAAGCGCCAGCGCGACGCCGCAGCGGGTCTCGTGGCGGCAACGAAGAAGCCGGACGCCGACAACGTGCTCAAGGCCGTGAAGGACGGCATGAACGGCATCGTCTGGCTCGACGATGCCCAGGCAGTGGAATACCGCATCAGCAAGCGCTACAGCACGTCCCCATGCGTGCAGGTCAGCGTGGAACAGTTGCCGCTACAGGCGGCGTGAAGGAATGAATGTGACCGGGGAAAACACGATGGAAGAACGCCTTTTCGACAGCTCGCACGCGGCGCTGGTGTTCGCGTTCAACTACTCGGGCCAGCAGTACCAGGCATCGGCCATGAACAAGGCCATGACGCCTGCCATCGGCTCGGGGAAGGGGTTGGTAGGCGTCGACGGCGCCGCGCAGGCCGGCATGGTCCGTCTCGAGCTCAGCATGCTGCCCGAGTTGCACCAGGCGGTGCTGACCGCTCGCTGTGCGCCGCGCGACGTCATATGCGACTGCGGTCGGCCATGCTGCGCCGCCCGGCGCCCGAACCCCGAATGGGAAGCGGCCATCGTCTGGCTGACCCAGCGCGCCATGCAGCAGCTGGCCGGCTCGTTCTCACACTACCGCGTGCGACGGTCCATCTTGGAGAAGATTTTCGGCGTCCGTGTGGACCTGCAGCAGATCGCCGAGGACTGCGGCGCGCACCGCAACACGGTCAGCGCGCAGAACGCCAAGCTGAAGCTCTGGATCGAGGGCGAGAGGAAGCGGGGATTGATGGCTGCGCCCGGCCTTGAGGCGGTGGCCTGGACCGCCATCGACATCCGCCTGAAGGCCGCCGAAATGGTCAAAATTGAAGAGGTCGCTTGACATTGTGCAAATCATGCACAAGAATCGCGTCAATTCGATACACCTCCGAATTACGTCCAGAGCCCGCGCAAGCGGGCTTTTTGCATTTCTGGCGCCTACTCGCCTCCGTCCTGCTTGTCTCCTTCCACCCTCCCAGGTGGCTTGGCCCGCTAACCCGTTCCGGGCGTTTTTATTCCCCGCCCGTGCATTTTTACCGCGTATGAAAAAGGCCGATCAGCTCACAATCCGCTACCGCGCGGCCGACGAGCTGATCCGCTATGAGCGCAATGCACGGACGCACAGTGCCGCGCAGGTCGAGCAGATCAAGGCGTCGCTGCGCAGATTCGGCTGGACCAATCCGGCGCTGACCGCCGGCGACGAGCTGCTGGCAGGCCATGGCCGGCTGGAAGCGGCCACGCAGATGTGGGCGGGCGGCGAGACCATCGCCAACTGCCCGGTCCCGGGCCAAGTGCCCACGGTTGACCTGTCGCACCTGTCGGTGGACGAGCGCCGCGCATACATCCTCGCGGACAACAAGCTGGCCGAAAACGCAGGCTGGGATGTCGACCTGCTGGCCGCCGAGCTGGTTGATCTGCGAGAAGCTGATTTCGATCTGACCGTGATCGGTTTCACCCCGGACGGGTTGGGCGACCTGCTGGACGCGCCCGGGCCAGCCCCGGGCACCGCGCGCCGGTCGCTGGCCGAGCAGTTCATGGTGCCGCCCTTCAGCACGCTCAACGCACGCGACGCGGCGTGGCAGGAACGCAAGGCTGCATGGTTGGGGCTGGGCATCCAGTCCGAGCTGGGCCGCGACGCGCCGGCCTATGCGTCGGCGTCTGACCACCAGAAGGCCGAGCAGGGCGCCGCGCCGCAGCATCGCACCAGCATCTTCGACCCGGTGCTGTGCGAGCTGGCCTATCGGTGGTTCTGCCCGGCCGGCGGCCTGGTGCTTGACCCGTTCGCCGGGGGCAGCGTGCGCGGCGTTGTCGCGGCGCGCCTCGGGCGCACATATGTGGGCATGGAGTTGCGCGCTGAGCAGATCGAGGCCAATCGCGGCCAGCTCCACCTGGTGCAGACCGAAGACCCCGCGCCAGCCTGGCACGTGGGCGACAGCCGGCAGATCGCGCGGCGGCTGCCCGATGTCGAGGCCGACTTCCTGTTCTCGTGCCCGCCGTATGCGGACCTGGAACGGTATTCGGATGACCCGGCGGACCTGTCCACGATGGACTATCCCGCCTTCATGGAGGCCTACCGCGAGGTGATCGTCGGCGCCGTCAGCCTGCTGAAGCGTGACCGATTCGCCTGCTTCGTCGTCGGCGACGTGCGCGAGAAGCGCGGCACCGGCCCGTATCGGAATTTCGTGTCGGACACGATCAACGCGTTCATCGATGCCGGCATGCGGCTGTACAACGAAGCCATCCTGCTGACCGCGCTGGGCAGCGCGCCCATCCGCGCGGGCAAGCAGTTCGCGGCCAGCCGGAAGCTGGGCAAGGTGCACCAGAACGTACTGGTGTTCGTGAAGGGCGATTGGAAGCGCGCCGTGGCGGCGTCCGGTGACGTGGTGCTGGCGGACGATCTGTTCCCCGAACCTGACGAGTGATACCCATGGCGGGACGCAAACCTTTCGAGCCGACTGCGGAGGACCGCAGGCTGGTTAGCTCGCTGGCCGGGTTCGGTGCACCCCACGAGTACATCGCCAGCTGCATCGTGAATCCACAAACGGGCAAGGCGATGACGCCCAAGACGCTGCGGGTCCATTTCCGCGCCGAGCTGGATACGGCGAAGGACAAGACAAACGCCCTGGTGGCGCAGGCCTTGTTCAAGCAAGCCACCGGCACGGGCAAGGGCGCAGTCACTGCGGCCATCTTCTGGATGAAGACGCAGGCCGGCTGGAAGGAAACGCCGAAGCGCATCGAGCTGACAGGGGAAGACGGCGGGCCGGTCGAACAACGAACCACCGTCGTCGATGAAAAACAGGTCGCAGCCGCTGTCGCGAAACTCGAAGACGAGTATTGATCCGTCTGTCGAGCGCGCCGTCCTGAAGGCGAAGTGCGAGCGAGATCACCTGTTTTTCAGCCGGTATTTCTTCAAGCACCGGCAGGGCATCAAGTTCCGCGTCAACTGGCACCACGTGCTGATCGCGGACACGGTGCAGCGCGTCATCGATGGCGAGCTGAAGAACGTCGTCATCAACGTCCCGCCGGGCTCGTCGAAAACCGAGCTGGTGGCGATCAACCTGATCGCCCGGGGGCTGGCAGTGAACCCGCGCGCGCGGTTCCTGCACATCTCGTACTCGGATGATCTGGCGCTGCTGAACAGCGAGACGGCGCGCGAGATTGTCCAGTCGGACGAGTTCCAGGCGCTGTGGCCGCTGACCATCGCGCCGGACGCGAAGTCCAAGAAGCGCTGGAACGTCATCGCCGACGGCAAGAAGGCCGGCGGCGTGTACGCGGTGTCGCTGGGCGGCCAGATCACCGGCTTCCGCGCGGGCCACATGACCGAGGGATGGCAGGGCGCCATCATCATCGACGACCCGCTGAAGGTCGAGGACGCGTACAGCAAGCCGAACCGCGACAAGGCGAACCGCAAGCTGCTGTCCACGGTGAAGAGCCGGAAGGCCAACCCGGACACGCCGATCATCGTGATCATGCAGCGGCTGGCCGAGGAAGACCCGACAGGCTTCATCAAGGCCGGCAAGGTGCCGGGCGACTGGGAATTCATCGAGATCCCGGCGCTGATCACCGACGAGTACGTCGAACAGCTACCCGAGCGTGTGCGCGCGCTGGTCGAGCTGGGTGAGAAGGACGAGGACGGTCGGTTCAGCTACTGGCCCTACAAGGAACCGCTTGACGACCTGCTGGCCAGCGAGAAGGCTGACCGGTATGTGTTCAGTGGGCAGTACATGCAGCGCCCCAGCCCGTTGGGCGGCGGCATCATCCGCAGCGCCAACTTCGGGCGGTACACGGTGGCGCCCGAGCTGCACAAGCGCGTCATCTATGCCGACACGGCACAGAAGACCGCCGAGCGGAACGATTACAGCGTCCTGCAGTGCTGGGGGCACGGGAAGAACGGCCGCATCTACCTGCTGGACCAGATCCGGGGCAAGTGGCCGGCGCCCGAGCTGCGGCAGAAGGCCATCGACTTCTGGAACAAGCACCTGCCGTATGACTTCCACTTCGGCGCGGCGCTCGTGAAGATGCGCGTCGAGGACAAGGCCAGCGGCACCGGCCTGATCCAGGACATCCAGGCGTCGGGGACTATCCCTGTCGAGGGGATCGAGCGGCACCGCGACAAGCTGGTGCGCGTCATGGACGTGGTCAGCTACATCGACGCCGGCCTAGTGATGATTCCCGAGGCGGCCGCGTGGGTGAGCGATTTCACGCAGGAATGCGACGCCTTCACGCCTGACGACACGCACGCACACGATGACCAGATCGATCCGATGGTGGATGCGATCAATGACATGCTGGCCGGCGGCCGGTCGCTGGACATCTGGACCAAACTCGGACAGCAATGAACCGTAACCAACGCAAAGCGCAGATCCGTGCGCACCGAGCCGAGGTGGCTGCGTCCGCCAATGCCAAGCGCTGGATGACCGGCGACAGCTTCCAGAACTTCGAGGCCCGCCTGGGCCTAGGCACCAACAATCAGGCGTCGCAGTTCAGCTACGGCTTCGACTTCATCTCGCGCAACCGCGTGCAGCTGGAGGCCATGTACCGGTCGAGCTGGATCGTTGGCCAGGCCGTCGACGTGGTTGCTGACGACATGACGCGCGCGGGCACCGAGATCGATGCGGAGCTTGACCCGTCCGACCAGAACAAGCTGAATGCCGCCTTCGAGCGGATGGGCCTTTGGGACCGCCTGAACGACACGATCAAGTGGGCGCGGCTCTATGGCGGCGCGCTGGCGGTGATGTTGATCGACGGGCAGAACCCGGCCACACCACTGCGGCTGGAAAGCATTGGCAAGGATCAGTTCAAGGGCCTGTACGTGCTGGACCGCTGGTTGGTGCAGCCGTCGCTCGAGGACCTGGTCACCGAGATGGGCCCGGACATGGGCCAGCCGCGCTACTACGATGTGGTGGCGGACAGCATGGCGCTGAAGCGCCAGCGGATCCACTACAGCCGGGTGCTGCGCATCGACGGCGTGGACCTGCCGTACTGGCAAAAGATCGCCGAGAACCTTTGGGGGCAGTCGGTCATCGAGCGGTTGATTGACCGGCTTGTGGCGTTCGATAGCACCACCATCGGCGCCGCCCAGCTGGTCTACAAGGCCCATCTGCGCACGTACAAGGTCGACAAGCTGCGCGAGATCATCGCCATGGGCGGCCCGGCGATGGAAGCGCTGGTGAAGAACGTCGACTTCATCCGCCGGTACCAGTCGAATGAGGGGCTGACCCTAATCGACGCGGCAGACGAGCTGCAGACAGATACCTACCAGTTCTCCGGGTTGGACAGCGTCCTGATGCAGTTCGGCCAGCAGTTGTCTGGCGCCCTGGGCATCCCGCTGGTGCGCCTGTTCGGCCAGTCGCCGGCCGGCCTGAACAGCACCGGCGAATCGGACCTGCGGACGTACTACGACAACACGAAGCAGCAGCAGGAACGGAAGCTGCGCGCGCCCGTCACGCGGCTGTATGACGTGGTGGTCCGGTCGGAGCTTGGGAAGCCGCCGCCGGAAGGCTTCGCTTACGGCTTCACGTCGCTGTGGCAGCTGTCCGACACCGAGAAGGCGCAGAACGCCAAGACGGTGACCGAGGCCGTGACGCAGGCCTACGACGCGGACCTGGTCGACAAGCCGACGGCCATGAAGGAACTGCGCCAGTCGAGCCACAGCACCGGGGTGTTCACCAGCATCACGGACGATGCGATCAAGGACGCGGAGAACGAGCCGCCCCCGGTGCCTGAAATGGAACTGCCTGATGTTGATGACCCGAACAACGGACCGGAAGCGCCGGCGCAATCCGGTAAGAACAAGCGGACCGGAAAGGGTGTATCGGACGCAGCTCCGACAGGTCGCGCAGCAGGTGGGCGTGTTGGTCAATGGCTTTCCGCCTGGCGATCCCGGCATCCTGCCGACGATTGAGCAGCTGCTGCAGCGGTACGCCGAGGCGCTGACGCCGTGGGCCGAGCGAGCCGCGGCCGAGATGCTGACCGAGGTGAACCGGCGGGACGAAAAGGCCTGGATGCAGTACTCGGCCGACCTGTCTCGCGCGCTGCGGCAGGAGATCCGGACGGCGCCGACCGGCGCTGCCATGCAGGCCCTGATGGGCGAGCAGGTGACGCTGATCAAGTCCATCCCGCTTGATGCGGCCAAGCGCGTGCACAAGCTGACCATCGAGGGCATCGAGGACAGCACCAGGGCGTCGGAGATCTCGAAGGCGATCCAGGCATCGGGCGACGTCGCCAAGAGCCGCGCCGACCTGATTGCCCGGACGGAAGTGGCGCGCACCGCCTCGACGCTGACAGAGGCGCGGGCGCTGCATGTCGGCTCGCCGGGGTACTTCTGGCGGACGTCCGGCGATGGTGACGTCCGTGAGGACCACCGCGAACTCGAAGGGAAGTTCGTTCGCTGGGACGATCCGCCCATCGCGGATAAGCGAACCGGGCGCCGGGCGCACGCAGGATGCATCTACGGCTGCCGCTGTTACCCCGAACCTGTAATTCCAGAGGACTGACATGCGCTTCTACACCGTACAGAAGCTGGGCCCGAAACGGTCGCTGACACCTGAGGGCTTCCTGCTGTGCGAGGAAGTGCCCGTGGCGCGCACCGGCGAGATGCTGTACGGCCCGGGCGAGGTACCCGTCGAGCCTGGGCCTGACGGCCTGATCCGCATTAGCCGCACACCGGAAGAGGTGTTCCGGGCAGAGACGATGGCCAGTTGCATGGGCAAAGACGCGACGCTCGATCACCCCGACGACTTCGTGCAGCCCTCCAACTACGCAGCGCTGACGCAGGGCGTGATGCTCAACCCGCGCCGCGGCACCGGCCGGGCCGATGACCTGTTGGTTGCCGACCTGCTGATCAAGCATCCGGACGCCATCAAGGCCGTGCAGGACGAGCACATCGAGGAAGTCAGCCTAGGCTACGAAGCTGACTACATCCAGGTATCACCCGGCCGCGGGGAACAGCGGAACATCGTTGTCAACCACGTAGCCCTGGTTGAGCGCGGCCGTTGCGGCCCGCGCTGCGCCATTGGCGATAAGGAACCCGAAGACATGAAGACCAAAGACAGCAAGCCCAAAGGCAAGCGTAAGTTCGCCGACCGCATCCGCGCGGCGTTCATGGCAAAGGACGCCGAGGGCGCCGAGGAATTGGCCAAGGAAGCCGAGGCCATGGACGAGGAGCCCGACGACGAGGATGACGACAAGGGCGAAAAGGGCAGCAGGACCGGCGACGCCACGTCCCAGCTGCTGACCAAGATCCTGAAACGCATGGACGCTCAGGACGCGGCCATCGCCGCGCTGGGCAAGCGCAAGGCCAAGGACTCGGACAAGGAAAAGACCGACGACGAGGACGAGGACGACCCGGACAAGAAGAAAACCGGCGACGACGGCGACCTGACGCAGGCCGAGACGGCACCGATGCTGAATCAATCGGAAGTCGAGCTGTACACCGGCGATTCGGCGGCCAGCATCCCGTCACGCGCGGAGATCCTGGCCCCGGGCATCAAGCTGCCGACGTTCGATGCGGCGACCTCCACGAAGGACCGCGCTGCCGCGCTGTGCAAGTGCCAGCGCAAGGCACTCGACACCGCCTACGGCACGGACGCGGGTAAGGCGGCAATCAGCCCCTTCCTCGGCGGCCACAAGGCCGACTTCGAGAAGCTGCCCGCTGCGCTCGTGCACGCTGCCTTCATGGGCGGCAGCGAGCTGATCAAGGCGCAGAACAACGGCCGTGCACATGACAGCGCGACCAGAACCAAGGATTTCGGTAAGGCGGGCAGCATTGCCGAGATGAACAAGCGCAACGCCGAATTCTGGGCCAAGCAGGCCGGCCAATAACCAAGGGAGTCCCGATATGGGCAACGCAATCCTGTTCCGCATGGCCTCGGGCATTCCCGGGGATATCTCGCGCCGCTCGGCTTCGACCGTCGAGGCGATCGCGCTGAATGCTGCTTCGCCGTTCGCCGGCTATGGGCTGTTCGGCAAGATCGTCGGTGGCAAGCTTGTGCCGCTGGGCGCGGGCGACGCGGCAACCGCCGCATACGGCCTGCTGGTGCGTCCTTATCCGACCACCGGCGGCGCATCTTCCGACCCGCTGGGCACCGCCACGCCGCCCGCCGGTGGCATCGGCGATGTCATGCGCCGCGGCTACATGACGGTGAGGAACAACGCCGGCACGCCGGCTCTGAACGGCCCGGTCTACGTGCGCGTGGCTGCTGCAGCTGCCGGCAAGCCGATCGGCGGCATCGAGGCTGCTGCTGACAGCACCAATACCATCGCCATCCCCGGCGCCATCTTCACCAACGCTGGCGATGCCAATGGCAACGTCGAGATCGCGTACAACATCTAAGGGGTCACCCAGAATGAGCAAAATCATCCTTCCGCGCATGGCTGCGGCGGCTGCGATCGCCATGGTCAACGCCCCCGGCATCATCCGTGCGCGCACCCGCGACGCCCTGATGACGTTCGATGCCCGCACGATCGACAGCACCGGTGTGTTCCTGGTCGGCGAGCTGGAACGCCTTGACCAGACGCTGCACATGCCGCTGGCGTCGGTCACCTGGTCGCGTGATATCGATCTGCGCGAGGACGTGGCGATCACTGACGATGTTTCCTCGTTCACCAATTCGTCGTTTGCTGCTGCGGGCGGCCCGTCGCCGGCGGGCAAGAACTGGATCAGCAAGGAAACGACCGCGATCCAGGGTATCGGCCTGGACATCGGCAAGACTCCGAACCCGCTGACTCTCTGGGGCATCGAACTGGGGTGGACGCTGCCTGAACTGATGGCGGCTCAGCAGCTGGGCCGCCCGGTTGACCAGCAGAAGTTCGAAGCCATGCAGCTCAAGCACAACATGGACACCGACGAGCAGGTCTACATCGGCGATTCCGTGCTGGGCGTGACGGGGCTGGTCAACAACACGGCCGTGACGAACGTGTCGAACGCCGATACGGGCAATTGGGCAACGGCCACGCCGGACCAGATGCTCGACGATGTGAACGAGCTGCTGGACAGCGCTTGGAGTGCTGCGGCATACGCGGTATGCCCGGGGCGCATCCTGCTGGACCCGACCAACTGGTCCCGCTTGGTGCAGCGCAAGGTGAGCGATGCCGGCAACATCAGCGTGCTGAACTACCTGCGGGAGAACAGCATCGCCAACGGTCTGAACGGGCGTCCGCTGGAGATCTTCCCGTCGAAGTGGCTGACCGGGCGCGGCGCCGCCGGCGCCAACCGCATGGTGGCGTACACCAAGGACAAGAACCGCATCCGGTTCCCCATGGTCCCGCTGCAACGCACGCCGCTCGAGTATCGCGGCATCAACCAGATCACCACCTACTTCGGCCGGTTGGGCGTGGTGGAAGTGGTCTATCCGGAAACCGTTGCTTACCGCGACGGCGTGTAAGGGGAGAACGAGATGCCGACCATCTACGTCAAGAAGGCGTTCAACCTGCGCCACGGCGGCCAGAAACGCGAGTTTCCGGTGGGCAACCACCAAGTGTCCGAGGACATCGCCAAGCACTGGTTCGTCAAGGCACACACCGGCGACGCGCCGCCGGCCAGCCTCGAAGCGGATGCGGAGCTGGCCGAGCAGCGCGCGGCACTGGATTCCGCCGCCGAATTCCTGGAAGGCAAGGCCAAAGAGTTGAAGGAGCTTCAGGGCGCCCTCGACCTGCGCGCCGGCACGGTCGCCGACCGCGAGAAGGCAGCTGACCAGCGCGAAACCGACCTGAACGCCCGGGCCGAAGCGCTGGACACCCGAGAGGTGGCCATTGCCGAACGCGAGAAGGCAGCTGACGCGGCCGCCAAGCAGACCGGCAAGAAGTAAGGGGGTATGATGCCTCGCGAGGGGCATCAGCCAAACACCTATGACACCTGAACAGTTCCGACAGGATTTTCCAGAGTTCGACGACGAGACGAAGTATCCGGACGCGACAGTGCAGTTCTGGCTGACGGTCTCGGTGTCGCTCGTCAATCCGTGCCGCTGGGGTGTCCTGACGGATCAGGGCGTCGAACTTTGTACCGCGCACCACCTCGTGCTGGGCGCGCGCGACGAGGCCACCGCCGCCGTCGGCGGCACACCGGGCCAGGTCACCGGCCCCCTCTCTTCCAAGGCAGTCGACAAGGTCAGTGCCAGCTACGACACGGGCGCGGCGACCATTGACGACGCCGGTATGTGGAATCTGACGACCTACGGTATCCGGTTCCTCACTCTCGCCAGAATGATGGGCGCAGGCGGCATGCAGCTTTAGCCGCCTCAGCCCATCGGGAGATCTCCCCATGGGCTTCATCAAGACGGACCGCTTGAAGGACGTCCTGCAGTCGATCAATGGATTGGTCGATAAGCAGGTGCTGGTCGGCATTCCTGACAGCACCGCTGGGCGCAAGGACGAGGGCGCGCCGCTGAGCAATGCCGAGATCGGATACATACAGGAGAACGGGGCGCCGGAGATCAACCTGCCGGCGCGGCCGTTTCTTGTCCCGGGCGTGGCCGCCGCACAGCCGAAGACCCTGCCGCAGCTGCAGAAGGGCGTGGAAGCCGCGCTCGACGGCGACATTGACGGCGCCCGGCGGCGTATGGCCATAGCCGGCCAGGTCGCGCAGTCGTCCGTACGCGCCCGCATCAACAGCGGTATCGGTCCGGCGCTGAGCGAGGCGACGCTGCGCAAGCGTGCGCGGCGCGGCAGGCAGGGGGCGAAAGAGGAAATGGCGGCGCGTGCAGCCGGCCAGCAGCCCAGCACCGAACTCGCCAAGCCGCTGATCGATACCGGTCAGCTGCGCAATGCGATCACGTACGTAATCCGAAAGCGGAAATAGCCCATGGCACAACTTGACGTCGTCGACGTCCTGCTCGATCCCGATTTCATGGACACTGGTCTGGTGTGCAATCGGATGGCGCAGACAGTCGACGTGCACGGCCGCGCCCAGAACGCGTCCACGGCTGCGCTGTTTGCCGCAGTAGTCACCAGCGACAAGGGCGACATCCTGCAGCGCGGCTCGGATGGCAGTCTGATCACCGGATCGATCACGCTGCACACCCCGTTCCGGCTGAAGGACGGCAGCCCGGGGCAGGATGCCGACGAGGTCGTCTGGCAGGGCCGTACCTATACCGTGGTCAGTGTCAATGACTACAGCCATTTCGGGCGTGGCTTCGTGGCTGCCGCCTGTGATCTGAAACCGTTTTCGGGGTAATCCATGGCAAACACCAGCGCCACCGGCGGCTACCTTGCGCCGACGGCGCCGGTGCCGGCCGAAGACGACGCGCTCGACGATCTGCTGCAGGAACTGGTGGCAGGCGTGACGGGGCTGCCGGGCTCCATGGTGCGGCCGCGCTGGCAGGCCACGGTACCGAAGCAGCCCGAGCCGTCGGAGAACTGGGGTGCCATCGGTATCAGCCGGCAGGCGAACGACGCAGGTCCGGCTATCCAGCACGACGGGGAAGGCGACGGCAGCGACGACTACATCCGGCACCAGGAGATCGACCTGCTGTGCTCGTTCTACGGCCCGGCCGCGAAGGGATATGCCCAGCTCCTGGCCGACGGCATGTCCATCCCCCAGAACGGCGAGAAGTTGGCGCTGAATGGCATGAAGTTTGTCCGCGCGAGCGATATCCAAGCCGCGCCGGCGCTCATCAACCAGCAGTGGAATCGGCGATACGACCTGACGCTGACCCTGCGCCGCAAGATCATCCGGACCTATCCGGTCCTCAACCTGTTGTCCGCCGAAGTGCAGAGCACCACCGACTCGGTGCCGCCGGTGGTCGCGACGACCAACATTCACCAGTAGAGGATGACCATGTCCAACGGACTGCCGGTATCGCGGCTGATCAACGTCTCCATCAACATGTCGCCGCTAGCGGCCCAGGGCGCCAACCTCAACAATGAGGTGATCCTGGGCGCTTCGCCGGTGATCGACACCAACGAACGCATGCGCTCGTACGGCACCATCGACGCCGTGGGCAGCGAATTCGGCAACACGGCGCCGGAATACCTGGCCGCGCTGCTGTACTTCCAGCAGACGCCCCAGCCGTCTCAGCTCAACATCGGCCGCTGGGCGAAGACCGCCACGGCCGGCTCGCTGCGCGGCGCAGCGCTGTCCGCCGCTCAGAAGGACATCACGGTGTGGAAGGCGGTCACGGCCGGCTCGTTCAAGGTCACGATCGACGCGACCGTGAAGACCGTGTCGGCGATGGACTTCTCGGGCGTGACGAACCTGAACGGTGTGGCCACGATCATCCAGACCGCACTGGCCGGCGCCACTTGCGTCTGGAACGGCACGCAGTTCGTGATCGCCTCGCCGACCACAGGCACCAGCTCAAAGGTCAGCTATGCCACGCCGACGGGCTCTGGCACCGACATCTCGGCCATGCTGGGCATGACCAGCGGGCTGGCCTCGGTACCGGTCGACGGCATCTTGGCCGAGGCCCCGGACGCGTGCGTGAATGTCTTCCTGGACCGTTTTGCGAACAAGTTCCTGGGCATCCAGTTCGCCGACACGTCGCTGACGAACGACCAGCACGTGGCCGTGGCCGACCTGATCGAGGCGGATCAGCGCCACATCTACGGCGCGACGACGCAGGAACCGCAGGCGCTGGACGGCACCGCGACCACCGATCTGCTGTCGCGCTTCAAGGCGAAGGGCTACAAATACTCGTTCGCTCAGTACTCGAGCACGAGCCCGTATGCCGCGGCATCGCTCTTCGGCCGTCTGCTGACGACCAATTTCAACGGCAACAACACGACAATCACCCTGATGCACAAGCAGGAGCCGGGCATCGTGCCGGAGACCCTGTCGAGCAGCCAAGCCAACGTGTTGCAGGACAAGCGGGGCAACGTGTTCGTGGAGTACGACAACGACACGGCCATCGTGCAGTACGGTGTGACGCCTAGCGGCATCTACATCGACTCGGTCTACAACTCGATTTGGTTCCGCAATCGCATCCAGACCGACGTGTACAACCTGTTGTATCAGAGCCTGACGAAGGTTCCGCAGACCGACGCGGGCAATGCCCTGATCGGCACCACGATCGAGGCAGCATGCGCCGCAGCCGTGAACAACGGCTATCTGGCCCCCGGCGTCTGGAACTCTGGCGGATTCGGTGCGCTGAAGCAGGGCGATACGCTGGCCAAGGGCTATTACGTCTACGTGCCGCCGATCGCGCTGCAGTCGCAAGCAGACCGCGAGGCGCGCAAGTCCGTGGCGTTCCAGGTCGCGGCGAAGGAAGCCGGCGCCATCCATACCGTTGACATCCTGGTCAACGTGAACCGCTGATAGGGGAAAGAGACCATGCAAGGCGGCACCTATTCGTTTATCGATGTCCAGGCGTCCATTACCGGGCCGGGCGGCTCGTTCTCGCTCGGCTACGGCGAGGCCACGGCTGAAGAAGGCATCACCGTTGCCATGGCGAACGACAAAAACGCCATGGCGGTGGGGTCGGACGGCAGCGTGCAGCACAGCCTGCGCGCGGATAGCTCGGGCCAGATCACGCTGCGGTACCTGAAGACCGCGCCGATCAACCGGACACTGATGGCGCTGTACAACGCGCAGAAGATCGACAGTCGCCTCTGGGGGAAGAACGTCATCACCGTGACCCAGTCGGTCGCGGGTGACGCCATTGCTGGCATCTTCTGCGCCTTCAAGAAGGTGCCGGATCTGACCTACGCCACCGAAGGCGGCACAGTCGAATGGGTGTTCGACGCCGGCCGCATCGAAGGCATGCTGGGAACGTACTGACCATGACACGTGAGATTCAACTCGGCGGCAACGCCTACTCGATCGGGCGGCTGACCGCAAAGCAACAGTTCCATGTGTCGCGCCGCATCGCCCCGATCATCCCGCCGCTGATCCCGGTCTTCGTGAAGCTGGCGAAGACGAGCGGCGGCGCTGCCGGCGCAATCGGCGCGCTCACCGGCGACCTGGACGGCTTCGGCGAGGCACTGCAGCCGTTCGCTGATGCGCTTGCTGCCATGAACGATGCGGACGCCGATTACGTCATGGACAACTGCCTGACCGCCGTGCAGCGCCGGCAGGAGACTGGTTGGGCTTCCGTGGTGTCCCCTGGGCAGAAGACGCTCATGTTCCAGGACATGGACATGGCCGTGATCCTGCCCCTCGTGGTGCAGGTCATCGTGGCCAACCTCGGCCCTTTTATTCAAGGGCTGCTTACAAGCCAAGCGAGCAGCCCGGAATCGGCAGCACCGGCTGGCTGAAGCACCTGCCTGGTGGCGAGGAATATTTGCTCGCGCCTGTGAAGGCCCAGATGTGCAAGTACGAGTCGCTGCTGGACGGGACGCTCGGCCTGGAAGACATCGCGCTGATGAACGACTTCCTAACGATGGAAGCCGACAACCTGGCGGCCGCGCGCCGCATCTTGGAACAGCAGAGCAATGGCCCAAAGCACCGTCATCCGTGAATTCCTCGTCGCCTTGGGCTTCAAGGTCGACGAGAAGGGCCTGAAGAAGTTCTCCGACGGCGTCGAGCGGGCTACCAAGGGCGTCAAGCAACTGGTGACGACCATCTCGGCATCGGCTCTGGCCGTCAGCGTCGGCGTGTCCGCGTTGGCGTCGAAGCTCGAGAATCTGTACTTCGTCTCGAAGCGCACGGGCGCGGCGGCCACCAGCCTGAAGGCGTTCGACTTCGCCGCCCGCAATATGGGCATCTCGACCGAGACGGCCTTCGGTGCGGTCGAGAGCCTGGCCAAGTTCCTGCGCAACAACCCGGCCGGCGAGGGCTACCTGGCCACGCTGGGCGTGCAGACGCGCAACGCCAACGGCGAGCTGCGCGACACGGTCGACATCCTGTCCGACCTCGGCGCCGAACTGGCCAAGCGCCCGACGTACCTGGCCAGCCAGTACGGCAACATCCTCGGCATCGACGAGAACCTGCTGCTGGCGATGCGTGATGGCGATTTCGCCAAGTTCATGCAGCAGTATCGGGAGATGTCCCGGCGCAACGGGTTGGACAAGGCAGCCGAAGACGCCCACGCGTTCATGGTGGCCCTGCGCGGCCTGGGCACCACGTTCGAGAACTTTGCCATCAAGGTGGAGGGCGCGCTGCTGCGCAAGGTCGGGCCGCAGCTCGCACGGTTCCAGAAGTGGTTCGAGGACCATTCGGGCGAGATTGCGCAGCGCGTCGCGGACATTGCTAGCGCCATCCTGACGGCGGTGGCGGCTCTCGGGCCACCGCTGTCGTGGCTCTCCGACCAGTTCATTGAGTTGGACAAGGCCACCGACGGCTGGTCCACGAAGATCATGCTGCTGGTCGGCGCATTCAGTGCGCTGGGCGGGTTCAAGATCGTCAGCGGCATCTGGAAGATGGTCGCGGCGGTGCGCGCTCTGGGCGCGGCCAATGCGGCGGCAGCTGCGGCCGGCGGCGCGGCTGGTGCTGGCGGTGCCGCCGGCGCCGGGGCTGCTGCTGGTGCGGGCGCCGGCTGGCTGGCTCGCTTCCTGCCGTGGGCGGCCCGGATCGGCGGCGCGGCTGCGCTGATGTTTCACAGCGGAGGCCTGAACAATGGCGAGGATGCCGAGCTGGCTCGCCGGCGCGCGGCGGCCGGCCAGCCCACCGGATCGGGCAGCGCTGGCGGCGATGCGGTGTCTTTCTTCCAGCGCATGGGCTGGACGCATGACCAGGCCGTGGGGATTGTGGCCAACCTTCAGCGCGAGAGCGGCGCCGGCCTGAACCACCGGGCGGTCGGCGACAACGGGCGAGCCTATGGCGTCGCGCAATGGCACCCCGACCGTCAGGCGAATTTCAAGGCGTGGGCCGGCAAGGACATCCGGGATTCGTCCCTGATGGAGCAACTGCAGTTCGTGAACCACGAGTTGACGCAGGGCGCTGAGCAGCGCGCCGGCCAGCTGCTACGCGCCGCGCAGAACGCCCAACAGGCGGGCGAGATCGTGTCGCGGTACTACGAGCGGCCGGCTCAGGCTGATCTGGAAGCCGCGCGCCGTGGTTCCGCCGCGGTCGATCTGAAGCAGGAAACGACCATCAACCTGTATGGCGTATCTGACCCGGCGGCGGCCGGCCGGGCGGTCAACGACGGCCAGCGCCAGGTGAACGACGAAATCGTGCGCAACATGCAAGGGGCAATCTCGTGAGCTTCCTCGATATCATCACCCTGGTGCCGAAGACCATCGGCCCGGTGAAGATCGGCTGCACGTTTGAGGAGGCCCACCAGGACGAGCTGCAGATTACCGAGCATCCGGTCGAGAAGGGCGCTCAGATCAACGATCACGCGTTCAAGCTGCAGCCCGAGGTGACGATCCAGTGTGGCTGGTCGAACGCCGACCTGTCCGCGCTGATCGGCACGCTGGAGTCGATCTTCACCGGGGGCGGCCTGCCGTCCGCCGACTACATCAGCACGGTGTACTCGCAGCTGCTGGCGCTGCAGGAGACGCGTCAGCCCTTCGACGTTGTCACGTCGATGCGCATGTACCGCGACATGCTGTTCAAGTCGCTGCGGGTGGTGAAGGACCAGAAGACCGGTGAGGCGTTGAGCGTCACGGCTACGCTGAAGCAGATCAGGATCGTGCAGACGCAGGCGACAAGGCTGCCGCCGAAGGAAAGTCAGGCTTCCCCTCAGGCGACGGCAGAGACCCAGAACACAGGGACGAAGGCCGCGACGCCGGCCACGCCGGCGCCAGGCGGGTCAGTGCCACCGACGAGCATGTGATGCCCACCTTTTACGAAATCCCACTCACGCCGGATCCACAACGGTTCACCGTGACGCTCAGCGGCGTGGATTACCGCATGACCCTTCAGTACCGCGCGGCCGGCGGCGCCGGCTGGGTGCTGGACATCGCCGACACGACCAACGAGCCGATTGTGAGCGGCATCCCGCTGGTGACCGGCGTGGACTTGCTTGGGCAGTATCGGCATTTGGGCTTCGGTGGGCGGCTCTGGGTGCAGGGTGCGGCCGAACCCGACGATGTACCGACGTTTGAAGACCTGGGCATCGGGTCACACGTATTCTGGGTGACGGACTGATGGGCACGAAACAGTACGGCCGGAAGGTCTCCATCTTGGTCGGCCAGTCCGGCGGTGCCGCGACCGAACTGTCGGAACTGCGGTGCGTGTTCAGGATCAGTCGCGGCGACCTGCAGACGCCGAACTCTGCCCGTGTGCGGGTGTACAACGTCTCCGAGACCACCAGGCAACGGATCGAGAAAGAGTTCACGCGACTGGTGGTGCAAGGCGGCTACGAAGGCAACTTCGGCATCATCTTCGACGGCACCATCAAACAGGTGCGGCGGGGTCGGGAAAGCCAGACGGACACGTATCTGGACATCACGGCAGCGGACGGCGATTCGGCGTACAACTTCGCGGTGGTGAACACGACGCTCGCGGCCGGCTCGACCGTGGCCGACCAGGTCGACGTCTGCACGCGGGAGATGGTCAAGTATGGCGTGACGCTGGGCTACACCCCGTGGGGGCAAAGCACCCCGCGCCCGACGGCCGAGGACATAGCCCGCCAGCAGGCCGAGGTGGATCGCACCAAAAAGATATTGGACGACGACACAAAGGAGGCCAAGAACACCTTGGCTGAAGGTCTCGACCTGGAAGCACAAGGCGACGCTGCCGCGGCTGCCGGCGACCAGGCGGGTGCGCTGGCTTTCTACCGGCAGGCGAAGGCAAAGATCGACGCGGCGGGTGTGATGCTGCGGAACATCCAGTTCAACGACAAGCCCGCGTACGACAGTGCGCTTGCCATGCTCCGCGACATGAACGCGGCGGCCGATGCGCCGGACCAATCTGCCGAGGCTCTGAAGGTCCTGCCGCGCGGCAAGGTCATGTTTGGGATGGCCCGTGACTTCATGCGGTCCGCCGCCAAGACGACCCAGACAGTCTGGAGCATCCAGGACGGCAAGGCGATCATGGTCCCCGAGACGTCATACATGCCGGGCGAGATCCCGGTGATCACCGCCGAAACGGGCATGGTTGGGCTACCCGAGCAGACCCAGAACGGCATCACCATCAAGATGCTGCTGAACCCGAACGTGAAGATCAGCCAGCTCATCAAGATCGACAACGCGAGCGTGCAGCGGTATGAGTACAGTCTGAACGTCGGGCAGGGTGCCCAGAACGAGCTGATACAGCACCAGGCGAAGCTGCAGGACGACGGCTTCTACTACGTGATGACCGCTGACCATTCAGGCGACACCCGGGGCAACGAGTACTACACGGATGTGATCTGTTTGGCAGCCGATGCGACGGTGCTGCCGAAGCAATTCATCAATCGGGGCGATGTGCCGCCGGACAACGTGATCAAGCGGTTCGGCTAGCGCCCGTATGTGGGCAGCGCCTTAATGGTCATAGTGGTGCGATTCGCCTGGACGTCTGCCAGAGGCAAAACGCTGAGCGACATAGATTGTGTGCCCATCTGTGGGACCACGATGATCGCGTTGCCGTCGATATCCTTGCCCCAGCAGCCGATATCCCAGACGCCGCGATAGGACGCATAGGCTCGCATGTCCTTGGCGTGCACCAGCGGCAGCTCGCACTTCTTGTGCAGGTAGAGAATGGTTGGAAACTGGTTGTTCACTGTTGCCCCGACTGCCATCCCGGCGAACGGGTAGACATAGGCCTCGTCGACGACTTCCTCAGGCGGGGCCGAAACCGGGCAGCGCTTCCATGAACGCTGATATCCAGCATCGCCAGGCCCTCCGTAGCACCACCCAGACTTCTCGAGCTTGCTATAGACCGCGTCGCGCTGATCGCAAGCCTTCTGGGTGTTCGGATCGTCGCCACTTCCGCCACGGCACTTGTCATTCAACCGTTCTAGCTGGTCGATCTGTGCCTTGGGATACGAGCCTTGACCATGAGCTTGTCCGGCAACCACCACGCCGACGGCCAGCAACGCAAGAAAAGGTTTCATAGTGGATAGACGAGAACGAATTGGCGACCCCGAGACTGCGCTACGGGAAGCATTGGATGGGATGCGCGCGGGGCTGTGGACTGCCTTGCCCGGGATCATTCAGTCGTTCTCGGGCGGCGGCGATTTTCCTCTGACCTGCGCGGTGCAGCCGGCAATCAAGGTGCTCGTCAGGCAGCAGGACGGCTCCATCGTGAGTACACAACTGCCGATGCTGGTCGATTGCCCTGTGCAGTTCCCATCCGGAGGCAATTGTACGCTGACATTTCCCGTCGCCCCGGGCGACGAGTGCCTGGTGGTTTTCGCCAATCGGTGCATCGATGCATGGTGGCAGTCGGGCGGCATACAGGAACAGGTCGAGGTGCGCATGCATGACCTTTCCGATGGGTTCGTGCTGCTCGGCTTCCGCTCGAAGCCTCGTGCTCTGCCAAACGTCAGCACGACTGCGACGCAGCTTCGATCCGAAAGCGGCACGACCTATGTCGAGATGAATCCGACGCTGCAGAAGGTCAAGATCGTGGCGCCCGGTGGCTTCGACGTGGTCGCGCCGCTTTCGACGTTCTCGGCGGCCGTGACGATCACGGGCCTGCTGACCTTTGTTGGCGGCATGGTCGGCAGCGCGGCCAGCGGCGCGGCTGCAGTTTTTAACGGTGTGCTGAACGTGATTGGCCAGATCCTGGCGAACGGCAAACGTGTGGACGACACGCATACCCACAGCGGCGTCCAGCCTGGCAGCGGCAACAGCGGCAACGTCAACTGAGGATTCCCATGCGGTACCGAAAGCTCTCAGCCACTGGCGACTACGTCTTCGGTGGGCAGCAGGCCGACTTCTACAAGGACTCCCCGGAGGCAGTCGGCCAGGCCGTGCTCACCCGGCTGCGCCTACTGCGCGGGGAATGGTTCCTCGACAAGATCGAGGGCACACCCTGGGGCACGGAAGTTCTGGGCAAGTACACCAACGGCACCTACGACGCGGCGATCCGCCAGCGCATCTTGGGCACGCAGGGCGTGCTGCAGATCACTGAGTACTCCAGCACGGTCGACACTGAGAAGCGGGCGCTGAGCGTCACCGTAACCATCAGCACTATCTACGGCCCCACAACAGTTGAGGCGATTCTGTAATGGCGATCACCACCACCGCACCGACGATCGATGCTAGCGGCATCACGGCGCCGACGTACGCCGAAGTGCTGGAATACCTGCAAAACCAGTACCGAGCGATCTACGGGCCGGACGTCTACCTGGAGGCGGACAGCCAAGACGGCCAGCTGCTTGCGGTCTTCGCTTCGGCGATCAACGATGCAAACGCTGTGGCGATCTCGATCTACCGGTCGTTCAGCCCGGCCACGGCGCAGGATGATGCACTGTCCAGCAACGTGAAGATCAACGGCATTGCCAGAAAGGCAGCATCGTTCTCAAGCGCCGATCTGATCGTCGTCGGGCAGGCAGGCCGGCCGATCAACAACGGTATCGCGAAGGACACGAACGGCAACAAGTGGGCGCTGCCGGCGTCGATCACCATTCCGCCGGAAGGTCAGATCACCGTGACCGCGACGTGCCAGACACTCGGTGCAATCTCGGCGGCGGCCGGCACCATCAACCAGATCGCCACGCCGACCCTTGGATGGCAGACGGTCACCAACCCATCCGATGCTGCAGAGGGCGCGCCTGTCGAGAAGGATGCAACTCTGCGCCAGCGGCAGACGGTTTCAACCGCGCTGCCGTCGCTCACGGTGCTCGACGGGATCATTGGCGCCGTGTCGAACATCCCCGGCGTCACGCGGCTGGCGGCCTACGAGAACGACACAAACACGACGGATGCGAACGGAATTCCGCCGCATTCGATCTCGCTGGTGGTCGAAGGGGGCGACTCTACAGCGATTGCGCAAGCCATCGCGGCCAAGAAGACCCCTGGCTCTGGCACTTTCGGCACGACTGCGATTGTGGTGCTCGATGTCTACGGGCGGCCGATCACGATCCGGTTCTACCGGCCGGCTACCGCCAACTTGACGGTCGCCGCGACCATCAGGGCTCTGACCGGATACACATCGGCCATCGGCGACGCCATCAAGCAAGCCATTTCGGACTACATCAATGCCGTGGCTATCGGCGGTGGCCTGTCCGGCAGTGTCGAATGGGCGGACGCGATCACGGCAGCCAACGGCGTCGGCGGCGGTACTGCGTTCAAGTTGACGGCTCTGGCGCTGACCGGACCAGGCGGTGCTGGCGTGCCCGATGTGGCGCTGGCGTTCAACCAGGTGGCCTCATGCACGCCAGCCGCGGTAACCCTGACGGTGACGTGATATGGCGGACATCGCTACGTACACGGATCTCGTCACAAGCGAGCACAACCAGCAGCCGAACTTCATGGCGGTGGTACAGGCACTGGCACAGCCGATGGTGGACCTGCAGAACGCGCTCGGCGGCATGCCCGCGAAGTTCGACCTGGACACGGCAGTAGACGTGCAGCTCGACGACGTCGGGTTGTGGGTTGGAATCTCGCGCACCGTGCCGGTGCCGCTGACCAATGTCTACTTCTCGTTCGATACGGCAGGCTTGGGCTTCGATCAGGGCAACTGGAAAGGTCCATTCGATCCGGATACCGGCCTGACGCGCCTGGATGACGACACCTACCGCCTTGTGATCCGGGCCAAGATCGGCGCGAACCACTGGGACGGCACCCTCGGATCATCGAAAGCCATCCTGGACTCCATCTTCGGCGGCGGCACCTTCGTCTTCATCCAGGACAACCAGGACATGACGATGACCATTGGCGTCGCGGGAAGCATCCCGTCTGCCGTGTTCCTCGCGCTGCTGGGCAACGGAATCATCCCGCTCAAGCCGGAAGGCGTCGGCGTCAATTACACGATCGTCACATCGATCGATGACTCGGCCATTTTCGGATTCGACGTTCAAAACGATCTCATCGCCGGCTTCGATGTTGGCGCTTGGGGCACACCTCTGTAAGGACCATCAATGGCAAACGACTTTCTCGTGTTCGGCGGGGGCGCCGGTGCGAACGTATTGACGCAGGCCGCCTGGGCGGCACTGGGAGCGCGCACGGCTGGCTTTACCTCGGGCGTCGCGCAGTCGGCGCAGCTGAACAAAGCCTGGCGGCAGTCCAGCATCATGGCCGCCGTGTTGGCCCAGTTCATTTCTGACCAGACCGGCCAGGACTCGATCGATGACGGTACGACTGCCACGCTGCTGGCGAACCTGAAGAAGGCCAACCCAGGCCGCCTGCTGCGGGTTACGGTGTATTCGATCGTGGCTGGCGTGCAGCAGGTCTCCGTAGATGGCGGGGCGTTCAACACCACGGGCGCTACCGTTTTCAATCCGCGATCTGACACCACGTCAATCATCGTCGAGCAGGTCGGGGGTGGCGGGGGTAGCGGTGGGACGAGTGCCACCGGTTCGGGCACGATTTCCGTGACGGGTGGTGGTGGTGCAGGCGCTTATATCCGATCGAGGATCACCTCTGGGTTTTCCGGTGTGGCGGTGACTGTAGGCGTAGGCGGTTCTGCTGGCGCGGCAGTGGCAGGTACTGGTGGAACTGGAGGTACAACTTCATTCGGGGCACTCCTGTCTTGCAATGGTGGCTTCGGAAGTAACGGGCGTGGGGCCTTTGCGCCTCCCAGCATTTCGCTTCCCGGTGGCGGGGCGTCGCAGCCGGCCAATGGAAACATCGTTCGCAGCCGAGGCAAGGATGGTGGCAACGGCTACACGATCGGCCTTGGTGACTTCATTTCCGGGGTAGGAGGTGATACACCATTTGGCCCTGGGGCGACGGCAGTGAACGCTACTGGGGCGGGCCAAAGCGCGACCTCATATGGCGGCGGTGCTGGTGGTGCCTGTACTGGTATCAGCGCGGCAGCTCAGGCAGGGGGTAAGGGCGGCGACGGTGTGGTGATTGTTTACGAATACGCATAAGGGACAGACATGAAGACATTCGCTCGAATCGACGCCGGGCGCGTCGCTGAGATCATTTTGCCGATGGCGTACGACGTGGATTCGGCGCCAGCTCCTGATCCTGAGAATCCCCCTGATGGCTGGCCGACATTCAAGGCTGGAGATGAGGTTCCCATCGCAAAGCGATTTACTCCGGACGTGGTCGCTACCCTCGTGGACGTTACGACTGTGGCGAGCGTCAACGTGGGCGACACGTACTCTGATGGCGTTTTTGCGCCGTACGTCCCGCCAGCGCGAAGCCCAGTGGAAATTTTGGCCACCAACAGGGCGTATCGCGATGTGCAACTGACAATGGCAGGCACTCGAATCGCACCGCTACAGGATGCGGTCGACCTTGACGTGGCCACCGACGAAGAGCGTGCTCAGCTGCTCGCCTGGAAACAGTATCGGGTCGCGGTGAACCGACTCGACCTTACGCTGGCATCGCCAGCGTGGCCGGTCGCGCCTGCATAACGGCTACTCGCGTTATCCATCTCATTGCCCGCCACGAGCGGGCATTTTTCTTTGGGATTGCTATGCCGTTCACAGAGCCAGAAAAGCTACCAGGCGGCCAAAACATGGCCGGCTTCCTCGACATGCTCGCATTCAGCGAAGGCACCGATAACGGAGTGCAGCGCACGCTAGATCATGGGTATGACGTGATCGTAGGGGGTGGCCAATTCACGAGCTACGCTGACCACCCACGCCAACGCGTCTACATCCCGCGTATCAGCGACTGGAGTACCGCGGCGGGGCGCTACCAACTGCTCTCACGCTGGTACGACCCATACAAACGGCAGCTTCGGCTGACTGACTTCGGGCCGGCCGCGCAGGACGCCATCGCCGTCCAGCAGATCCGAGAATGTGGCGCTATCCCGGACGTCGAGGCAGGCCGCCTTGCAACCGCCATCTCCAAATGTCGAAGGATCTGGGCCAGCCTGCCAGGCGCCGGATATGGCCAGCACGAGCAAAAGTTCGAAGCCCTTAGGGCTCAATACCTGCTGCACGGCGGGGTAGACAACGGGGTCTGATGATGAATGAAGAAGCGATCGTAGTAGCGAAGGTCAGCGGAGCCGCGGTGTTCGGCTCGGCCATCGCATTGAAGTTCATTCCGGGGAACTGGTGGCAGCGTGGCGTCTCCTTTCTGGGGAGTATGGGCGTCGGCTGCCTGGTTGGCGGCGCGGCGGTGGAGAGATTCAGCCTGGTCCCAGGCAGCTATACCCACATGCTTGCGGTGGCCGCCTCCGCGGTGTTCGGGTTGGCCATCATCAACAACGGGATGCAACAGATCCCCGAATGGATGACAGCTTTCCGGCGCCACCTCACTGGGAGCTGAGATGCAGACCATCAACCTGGTGGCGAACGCCATCATCTTCGCCGGCTCAATCTGGGCCGTGCTCACGCAGAAAGTACCGAATCGCACCGGCGGCGCGCTGATCCTCTTGCTTGTCAATTTCGCGGCCTTCGGGAACATGGTGTCACCTTGGGCGTGCCATAGCGACCCCGAGGTGGCGCTGAATATTGCAGTCGCCATGGGGGTGTTGTGGGGCGTCTGGCGGCTTGAGCTGCGTCATTACTGGAGCTCCCATGAGCCTTCTTGATCCACGTGTCTGGTTGGGCGCGCTTCTTGGCCTGGTGCTTGCCTACATGGGCGGTCGGTGGCAGCAGTCGGCCCACGACGAGGCGATCTACGCTACAGAGCGCACAAAGGTGGCGCTCTCTGCTGCAGTCGATCAGGTGAAGGCCGCTGACCGGGCTAGAGCCGAGGAACAACGCCGCACTACGGCACAAACGGAGATTGCAAATGCCGCAACGAAGGATCTGGACAAAACCCGCAGGGATGCTCGTGCTGCTGGCGACGCTGCTGAGCGGCTGCGCGTGCGAGTTGCCGAACTACTTGCCGCCAGTCGAGCCGGCTCGAATTCCGCCTCTGCCAGCCCAAGCGCGCCAGCCAGCCCTCCGGACACCCTGCTCGCCGAGTTGTTCAGGCGCGCTGACGAGCGAGCGGGAAGCTTGGCTGAAGACCTTGACGCCGCCCGCGTCGCAGGCCTTGCCTGCGAACGCAGCTATGACACGCTGAGCCTTAGACCTTGAGTGCAGGGCCAGGGGTGGGCGTATCGACGTCCATTGCCGGCGTGCTTGCCCGGCGGCGCCTGAGTACCTTGGCGAGCGAAGTTCCCCATGCGGCGGTCGGATCTTCGATGTACCGCTTCCAGAAATGCGCAATGACCAGGCCCGCAGCGGTTAATACCAGCATACGTCCCCATTCACCGGCAATGCCAAGCGGGTGAGGGAAGTACTTGACGGCGACGCGCTCCAGCGTCCAATGCGTGAGGTACAGCGCGAAGGAAATGTCACCCAGCCAGATCGCCACGCGCGGAATTCTCAGCCGGCCATGGTGCTCGGCGAACAGAGCGCCCACCAGCAGTACACCGGTCGGCAGGGCCGCCGACAGCAGTGACAGCTTCTGGTCACTGGTCACGTATGCTAGCCCGAGGAAGAAGGCGCCTATCCCCATCAGCCCGAGCGAGAAACCACCGGAAACCCTGTCTCGGTATTTGGCATAGACCCACGCACACCCTATCCCCACCAGAAATTCGAGCATCAGCGGGTTCGTCGCGAGCCGAGCATACAGATTGTTGAAGGGGATCACGCTGACGTTCGGATTAATCGAGGGCACAAGGCCGTACGCCAGTGGGGCCAGCAGCACGAGGCCAGCCAGCGCGATAGATACGGCTGCCAGCGCGAATCGCCCAAACACCAGGCAGGCACAAAAGATCGCATAGAACGCCATCTCGTAATTAAGCGTCCAACCTACCTCGTTCAGCATTTCCGAGTAGAAAGGGGCCGGAAGGTTGCCAAGCGGATAAAAGGCCAGCATTTTCAGCAGGTCGCTGTCTGTTGCGCTGCGGCCGAGGACATATGCGATGACCGCCATGCTTGCCCAGAAGGCTGGTACTACGCGGAACGCACGCTTGATGCCAAACTCGATCGGTGACACAGGTCCGTTGCTTCGGGACAGCACGCCCACCCAGGCGAGGATGAAGCCGCTGATCACGAAGAAGATATCCACGCCCAAAAATCCCTTCATCACCACATTCCACACCGACTCGTCGATGTCCGGGACCCCGGTCGGGAACTGGAAACGCATGTGAAATATGAAAACAGACATCGCTGCGATCCCGCGCAGCGCCTGTACCGAATCTAATTTTTGTGTGGTCGACATCTTTTTGTCATTTTTGTATCTGCTTCGCGCGGCAGTGTACTAAAAATGACACATTCAAAGGCGCCTTGTGATGCTCAGGAATACCCTACGAAGGTAGGACCAAAGAAAAAAGCCACGGACCTTAGGGCCGTGGCTCAACGATTTAGGAAGTAGTCGCCGGTTTCCCGGCAGGGCAGAGAATGGCATGTGTAGAAAGACCGCGCATCGCCCGAATGGGTGTCCGATCTGGACTTCGCCTATTATTTGACTCGACAGGGTTTCGACTGGGCGAAAAAGTGAATCCAAAATCAATACGCCGTGACAGCCACATCATGTTGACCGAGCGTCGTATTGAAAACGCGCTCAGGCAGGTAGGAACTCTCCGTATCCATATAGCGCAACGTCATGCGGCTGGCCTGGACTGCTCTTGCGAAGAACGCGTCCTCCTTGCTTTCGAATTGTCCGTGAGCTGCCTCTACCGTCAAAGAGACCTGTTGGCGTCTTCCTGTGAACCAGATGTGGCTTGAGGTCGTCACCGCTTGAACCGCTCTGGCGGCACGGCGCCGGGACGCTTGACCTTGATCCAGTCTGAAGAACGGACACCATCCTGGTATGGCGAGCCATGGCGCTTGCCCACCACGCCCTCCAGCTGCAGGTCGATCGCCGACTGATATAGCCAGCGACCATCATCCACGCCCGTTACGTGTAGCACGCGGTCTGAATGTGTCCGCAGCAGCCGGGCCAGCGACGCCTTTCGCTTCTCCAGCGTCGCCGCACGCACGTCCTTTCCCTTGTCGACCAGCACGTCGAACACGCAGTAGACGACCAGGTCGGCGCCCTCATACCAGCGCTTGCGCCGCGCCCGGGCGTGCAAGCGGTCGAAATCGCTGCGGCCCATCTCGTCCAACACGCAGACCTCGCCGTCCAGGATTGTGCCGCCCGGCATGTCGGCGACGGCGGCCGCAACCTCGGGAAACCAGCTCGTTGCGTCAATCCCGCCGCGGCTCTTCAGCCGGGCCGTGGACCCGGTACTGGCCAAGACGCGGTACCCATCGAACTTGATCTCGTAGAGCCAGCCGGCCTCGCGCGGTATGGCCTTGCGCTCGACCAGCAGCATGGGAGATAGCTGATCCAGAGTCGGCGCGGGGGTGCCGCGCGGCATGGCGTTTAGCCCTTGATGTTGCGCGGATCATGGCCGAAGGAATTTCGCTCACGGATCTGACCGTCGCGGCCGTGAATGAGCAGTTCGACCTTGTTACGCCGGGCGCGCTCAGTGGCGTCAGCGATCGCCTCTTCCTGGGTGGCGAACATGGTGCGCTCGTCTTCACCAGGTATCACCACGGCCCATTCGGTCCCGGCTGGCACCACGTGAATGTCTTTGTTGGGCATGACTGTCTCCTGAGTAGTTTCAGACAGTCTGCGTGTGCTATCCCACCCGCTGCTATCAGTCACCGTCCGACATGACGTGACTGTTTAGCCCCCAAAACTGTACGCAACAGGGGCAATCCCGACAAACGCTCCGAGGCGCCGGCATACTAAAGTGGACTCAGCACTCAGCCCTATCCCAACGGGGCATAGATTTGGCCGCGACGTACCTCGGACGCGGCTTCTTTTTTGGGCAAAAAAAACGCACCGTGCATCCAAGCCGGTGCGGGAAGGGATCGGGGTAGGTGATCCGCCCTAATTCTAGTCCTGCGCAGATGAGTCCACCACTGGCCCAAAGGAGGGGGTTATTTCAATGACGGAACAAGCCCAACGGCACCCGTATCCGGTGCGTATGGGCCAGCTTACTAAAGCCCGGCGGGTTCAAACCGTTATTGATAGTTCACTTTCCAAGTGTGTATCCGTGAAGTAGGAGCCTGGGGCCGGCGTTCGCGCGCCGGCCCATTTTTTCCTGCGCTCTACGCCCCGTCCTTCCTAGGCAACGTAGCTCGGATTTTCTCCAGCACCCGCCGGTGCTTGTCCTCCGCCTGTTCCCACGTCTCCGACTCGAAACACTTGGTCATGCATCCGCTTACCGTGGTCCAGAACATAGGCGGTTTGTCGTCCTTTAGGCTCGCCCAGCCAGAAAAATAGGTCCAGACGTCGACGGCGTATTCCGGCAAACGGTCTTTGATCTGCCAGGCCTTGCCCTCGCAGGACTGCCACATGGAATGCTCCGTGTAGTCGAAACAGCGGACCGGGCGGCCGGCATCATCCAGGGTGTAGTAGCGGTCGTAGTTCGGATCGATCGGACTGGGCGGGTAGCCGCCGGCCGGTTTGGGTGGACGCGGTTTTGCAGTGAGGCGGGGCATGGTTTGAAATGACTAGATACTGTATGTATATACAGTATCACGCCGCGTCGTGATGGGCGAGAATTGGCCCGACGCGGCTGCGGCAGGACGCGTCCTACAACTCAAAGGTTGTAATGGCCATTTACAACAGATTCGTTGTAACCCTATAGACGCCAAGCATTTTGATTTAGGGGCACGGGAAGGGGCATCACTGTTATTCACAAACACCGGTGCCTTTAAAATAAAGGGCTGCAGGGAAATTATATGATTCCTGTCGGCGGGACCATCATCAAGTCCGCAGTGGTTCTCTGAAGTTCTCCGCTTCGCGATAAATCGCGTCAAATCGATGCACTTCAGAACTACAGCAAAAGCCCGCGCGAGCGGGCTTTTGCATTCTTCTGTATCAATGCGCTGCCGATCCGCGTATAGTCCGCCCCGCGGGGTGGAGCAGTTGGCAGCTCGTCGGGCTCATAACCCGAAGGTCGCAGGTTCAAGTCCTGCTCCCGCAACCAGATTCGAAAGCCCGCGGGCGCTCCGCGCGCTCCCATTCCGGGTATCTTGGAAGCGCAGACCGCAAAGGCCTGACAAGTCCGTAGCACGGAAAACGAATAAGCCCCGCCGGTTCCAGCCGAGCGGGGCTTTTCATTGGCGCCAGCGATGTTCTGGCCAACCTGCCGGTGCCTGCTCTGCCCGCCGCCTACCCCGGCGTTAGCGCCAAGGGGGCTGGCGGCGCCTTCACCAAACGTTACAGAAGTCACTTTGCGTGGGCGGTATCCTTGCCTCCTTCTACAAGGAAGGATGGGTGAAATGAAGCCTTTGCTGGTGATCGTTGCGGCGTGCGCCGCGCTGTTGAGCGGTTGTGTTGTGGCACCGTATCCCTATGAGGAGCCGGCAGGTGGCCCAGGTTGTCCGCCCGGGCAGGCCAAGAAAGGCAACTGCCGTGTCGATCAATATGGCAACGAGTCATTCTGCCCGCCGGGCAAGGCCAAGAAGGGGCAGTGCTGAATTTGACTTCCCCGCCGGCGTGACCGCCCCATACGAAACAGGCCAGCTTCCCCGAAGCCGGCCTGTTTTGCTTTGGTCGAGCATTTCCTCACGTCCCCATCCTTCCGAGCGTCAGCGCACCGTTTGATGTGGCGGCCGGGCGCCGACCGGCTATGATGTCGCCTGCGCGCCTCCTGCGCGTCGTAGAAATCCTAAAAGACCCGGTTCGCCTTCTTTCGCAAATGCCCCCTGTCAGGTCGTATCACCGCTGGCTGCCGGCGCTGGCCATGTTTGGCGCCATTCACGCCCTGGCTGCCACGCCGGACCCGGCGTTGACCGATACGTCCGGGTGCACCGCGCTGATCGATATCGTCCAGGAAAGCCTGCGGGGTGAGATCGACGTGGCCTGCCCGGTGTCTGACAAGGTGGTCTGCGAATCGAAGAATGGCCAGATCCGGGCGCTGCTCGAGATCATCGACCAGCGTCGCAAGCGCAATGCCGACGAGTGCGACACGCTGGCGCAGGTCAACCGTCTGCTCCGCACGCTGCCGCCGAAGTCCTGATTCCCACCGCCCCTGTCGGGGCTCAGTGGCTCATCTTCGAGAACAGCTGGATCACCGCCACCCCCGCAATGATCAGCCCGATGCCGATCCACGCTGCCAGGTCAGGCACCTGCCGGTACAGCACTGATGCGATCAGCGTCACCAGCACGATCCCCGCCCCGCACCAGATGGCATAGGCCACGCCCACCGGCACGGTCTTCATGACCTGCATCAGCAGCCAGAACGCGGCCACGTAGCCGGCAACCACCAGCACGCTGGGCCAGAAGCGCGTGAAATTCTCGGCCGCCTTGAGGCTGCTGGTGGCGATGACCTCGGCCACGATGGCCAGCGCAAGCAAAAAGTATCCGTTCGACATGGCAGATGATTGACGTCAATGGCAGGCCAAAGGCCGGGCAAAAAGCGGCGCCAGAGGCGCTATGGCACGGTATTATGCGCCGCGCTGCCAGGCGGAATGTGATGTGCCCTCCCTCGCGGTGGTTGTGCAAATGCTCATTGCCGGCTTGAATGGATGCATGCGTATGACGCAAGGGTCGCCCGGGCAGTGCAAAAGAGGCGGTCCAGACAGTCGCGGTGTTAACCCGACCATGCCGGCAACCACAACTAGGCCGGTGGCGGGTGTTGGCTGACGGGTAAAGGGGAGCAGTATGAAGCAGGATCTTGACACCGCAACGGCATGGCCGAAGCCGCATTTCGCCGACATCGAAGGCGCGCCGGACACCTTGCCACCGCATGACGCCACCGAGGGCGTCTGGCAGAACACCATCGCTGCCGCGGACCACGCGCTGGAAGAAGCGAACCGCATCCAGCGGGGCGTCCAGCAACATCTCAAGCTGATGCAGGAAGTGCGCGCGCTGCGCGACGAACTCCACAAGGCCCACGCCGAGGTGGATCGCTACCGGGGCATGCACGCCCGGGTGGTGGTGGGCATGCGCCAGCTGGAAGAGGACAACAACGCGGAAATCGCCCGGCTGCGCGCCGACAACGAAATCCTCCACGTCCGCCACCGGGTCTACAAGCTGCTGGCCGAGCACTACGCACTGGCCGCGCTGCGCATTGATCCCCCACGGTTTGCCGAGCACCGCGACCGCGTGCTGGAACACGTGCTGTTCCAGCGCCGCAAGGGCGTGCCGGTGACGCAGATGGCCGCCTCCGACGTCGCCTTCCTGCTGATGTAAACCCGCTCAGGCAGCCCGCTGGCGCGGGCGCAGCACCGCCAGCGCCAGCATGCCGCCCACCACGCCCCAGAAGGCCGAACCCACCCCGGCCAGCGTCATGCCCGACGCGGTGATCATGAACGTCAGCAGCGCTGACTCGCGCTCCGCTGGCGCCTGCATGGCCACGGTCAGGCCGTTGGCGATGGAACCCAGCAGCGCGAAGGCCGCCACGGCCACCACCAGTGCCTTCGGGAAGGCCGCGAACAGCGCCGCGATGCTGGCCGCCATGATCCCCGCCGCCAGGTAGCCGATGCCGCAGACCACGGCGGCCATGTAGCGGCGGCGCGGGTCGGCGTCGGCCTCGGGGCCGGTGCAGATGGCCGCCGTGATCGCCGCGAGGTTGATGCCATGCGAGCCGAACGGCGCCAGGATGGCCGATGCCACCCCGGTCACCGTGATCAGCGGGCTGGCCGCCACGTGGTAGCCGTCCGCGCGCAGCACGGCCAGCCCGGGAATGTTCTGCGACGCCAGCGCCACGATGAACAACGGCACGCCGATGCTGATAAAGGCCGACAGCGAGAACGCCGGCGTGGTCCATACCGGCAGCGTCACCGCGAATCGGATTTGTTCGAAATGGAGTTGCCCAAGCACGCCAGCCAGCGCCACGCCCACGAGCAGCACGCCCGGTACCGCGTAGCGCGGCCACAGGCGGCGTCCCACTAGATAAGTACCGAACATGGTCAGCAGCAGCACCGTCTGGTGCGCCGCCTGCACGAAGACATCCACGCTGATCCGGAACAGGATGCCCGCCAGCAGGGCCGAGGCGATGCTCGCCGGCAACGCGCGCATCAGCTTGTCGAACCAGCCGGTCAGCCCGGCGGCCGTCATCAGCAGCGCGGCGAGCAGGAAGGCGCCGATGGCCTCGGGGTAGGGCACGCCGGGCAGGCTGGCAATCAGCAGCGCCGCGCCGGGCGTGGACCAGGCCACCACGATCGGCACCCGGGTCATCAGCGACAGCCCCAGCGTGGTCACCCCCATGCCGATGGATAGCGCCCAGATCCATGAGGCGATCTGGGCATCGCTCAGATGCGCCGCCTGCCCGGCCTGGATCATCAGCACCAGCGAGCTGGTGTAGCCGGTGAGCATGGCGATCAGCCCGGCCACCGTCGTGGAAAGGGAAAGGTCGGACAGCTTGAGGGGGGCGGCGGCAGTCATGGTCGATGCGAAGGGGCGGATGGCCGACATCTTCGCATGGATGGGGACGGCGGGGGGCGCGCCGGAACAGCGCACCCCTGGCGGTGCCGGTCGCGCCTGCCGACAAGCTTGATCACCGACACCCCGAGAAATCGCGGCAATCCCTCGTTGCTAGCGGGGCGGTTGAGCCGACATGTTCTGGTGCTGCATCATTTGATTCATCATCATTTGCTGCATACCCATGTACTGGTCCATCATGTATTGCCGCTGCTTCATTTGTTCCGGGGTGAGCTTGGAGTAGTAGCCCCTCATTTGCCCCCATCCCATCATGGGACCACCACCCATCATGTGTCCGCCGCCCATGGGCGTGCCCCCGCAGCACCCCATCATTCCCGGGCCCCTCATGCCATGCATCATGGCCATCGTGGACTGCATGGTCGTGGCGTGCTCCTGAAGTAGCTTCTGACGCTCCTGCGGGTCCTGTGTCTTGCGGATCTTGTCCATCTGGTCCTGCATCTTCCGCATGTTTTCCTGAATCTGCGCCGCCTGCTTGTCGAACTCGGCGACATTGGGCTGCTCCGGTTTTGCGGGAGCGCTCTTGGCGGCCGGCGGGTCCTGCTGAGCCAGGGCAGGTGCTACAGGTGCTACAGCGAGTACGGCAGCGGAGAGCACCGCCGCCATGAGTTCCTTTTCCATATGACACCTCCTGTGGGCAAGTGACGGCCGGTTCGCCCCGGAACGCCCGGGCGAAGACGCGGTGGGTATGCCTTGTCCTCGGGAAGAGTAGTGCCCCTCATATGAAGAGGTTTGATACAGGACAACGATGCTCCGCGGAACGGATAGCGAGTCTCCGGTCGACCGAAGCCCCTAGTCGGCCACCTTGTCGCTCGGGAACTTGAACGAATCGCGCAGCAGGTAGCTCATCGGAATGTCCAGCGTGATGCCGTTGGGCGGGATCGGGCTGAGGAACCACTTCCGGTACAGCTTCTGGGTGTCCTGGTCGTAGATCGACGTCACCATGGCCTTGTCCACCAGCTTCTTGAACTCGGCGTCATGCCTGGACAGCATGATCGCGTACGGCTCGATGGTCAGCAGGTCGCCCGTTACCGCCAGCGCGGCCGGGTTCCTGGCGTTGGCGCGCAGGCCGAACAGCAGCACGTCGTCCATCACGAAGGCGTCGGCGCGGCCTGACTCGACCATGCCGAAGGCTTCGGCGTGGTCCTTGGCCTCCACCACCTTCCAGCCCATGGCGCCCGCCTCATCCATCTTGCGGAGCATGGCCAGCGGCGTGGTGCCGGTGGTGGACACCACGGTCTTGCCGCGCAAATCCCCCCACTTGCGGATGCCCGAGTCGGCCTTCACCAGCATGCGGCTGCCGGCAATGTAGTGCGGGATGGTGAACGCCACGAGGTCGCGGCGCTCGCGGTTGTTGGTGGTCGATCCGCATTCGAGGTCGGCGCGGCCGTCCACGATGGCCGGGATGCGCGAGGCCGGCGTCACCGGCACCCACTCCACGCGCAGTTGCGGCAGCTTGAGCTGGGTGCGCAACGCCTCCGCCACCTTCAGGCACAGGTCCACGGCGTAGCCCATGGGTTTGCCGTCGGCCACGAACGAGAACGGCACCGAGCTTTCGCGGTGGGCGATGCGGATGGCCCCGGTCTGCTGGATGCGCAGCACCACCGAGTTGGGGGACGCGGCCCGCGCCGGCAGGACCGGCAAGGCAAGCAGCGTGGCGAGGAAACATACAACAAGCGCCGTGCTCCTGAAGGAGGCACGGCGCGGCAGGCCCGTATTGGTCATGAATGACACCCGTCCGAAAATTGTCTGGAAAGAAAACCCGGAAAACCGTTGGCCGGATGGGTCCGGCTCTGTACCGCCTTGTTGGTACTGCCTTGTTGTGCTTCTTTTCGGATTAATCCGATTGCGCTGAGTGTGTCGGATTGTTCCACGGCAGGTGCCCGGGGCACAACCGCCGCGCTAGTAGTCGTGCTCGGGCTGCAACGCCTGGCTTGTCGCGCGGTTGACGGGGGCTTTCCCTTAAGGAGTTGTCCGACTTATTGCCCGGCGCCCGAATCGATATTCTTCAAGCGTGCCTTGCGAGCAGGGCACCGAGGAGAGACTCTTGGGCCCGTTTGCTAACGGGCCCTTCTTTTTGGGGCCCTTCTTTTTGGGCCGCGCGGCCCCGGCCACCGGGGTCGACTACAATTCGGGCCTGTTTCCAGTCTCCGCACCATGGCCCTGTTCTCCATTTCCGATGCCCAACTCGCCTTCGGGCACGTGGCACTGCTCGACCACACCGATTTTTCGCTGGAAGCCGGCGAACGCGTTGGCCTGATCGGCCGCAATGGCACGGGCAAGTCGTCGCTGTTGCGGATCGTGGCCGGCATGTCCGCCCCGGACGATGGCCTGATCGCCCGCCAGAGCGGCGTGACCACTGCATATGTGGCGCAAGAGCCACAATTCGCGCCCGGCCTGACCGTGTTCGACGCGGTGAGCCTGGGCATGGGCGCCGCGCACGACCTGCTGGCCCGCTACGAGGCGGCGCTGGCCAAGCTCGACACCCATCACGACGAGGCCACGCTGGCCGAGTTGCATCGCGTACAGGCCGAACTGGACGCCGCCGACGCCTGGACGCTGCGCACCCGCGTGGAAACCACGCTGGCCCGCCTCGGCCTGGATCCGCACGTGCGCGTGGATTCGCTGTCCGGCGGCCTGCAGAAGCGCGTGGCGCTGGCGCAGGGGCTGGTGGCCGAGCCGGACATCCTGCTGCTCGACGAACCGACCAACCACCTCGACGTCACCGCCATCCGCTGGCTCGAAGACCTGTTGATCGGCTTCCGGGGCAGCGTGCTGCTGATTACCCACGATCGCGCCTTCCTGGACCGCGTGGCCACCCGCATCGTCGAACTGGACCGGGGCCGGCTGGTGTCCTTCCCGGGCAACTTCGCGGCCTACCAGGCCCGCAAGGCCGAACTGCTGGCCGCCGAGGCAGTGGAGCAGGCCAAGTTCGACAAGCTGCTGGCGCAGGAGGAAGTGTGGATCCGCAAGGGCGTGGAAGCGCGCCGCACGCGTAGTGTGGCGCGTATCCAGCGGCTGGTGACCATGCGCACCGAGCGCGCGGCGCGGCGCGAGGTGCAGGGCAATGTGAGGCTGGAGGTGTCGCAGGCGGACCGCTCCGGCAAGATCGTGGCCGAACTGGTCAACGTGTCGAAGTCCTACGGCGACAAGCCGGTGGTCCGTGACTTCACCGGCACCATCATGCGTGGCGACAAGGTCGGCGTGATCGGCCCCAACGGCGTGGGCAAGACCACGCTGCTGCGCCTGATCCTGGGCGAACTGGCGCCGGACAGCGGCACGGTGCGTAACGGCAGCAACCTCCAGGTGGCGTATTTCGACCAGATGCGCACCGCGCTGGACCTGGAGAAGTCGCTGGCGGACACCATCAGCCCGGGCAGCGACTGGGTGGAGGTCAATGGCCAGCGCAAGCACGTGATGAGCTACCTGGGCGACTTCCTGTTCGCGCCGGAGCGCGCGCGGTCGCCGGTCAAGTCGCTCTCGGGCGGCGAGCGCAACCGGCTGCTGCTGGCACGCCTGTTCGCCCGGCCGGCCAATGTGCTGGTGCTGGACGAGCCGACCAACGACCTCGACATCGACACCCTCGAACTGCTGGAGGAACTGCTCCAGGACTACAGCGGCACCGTGTTCCTGGTCTCCCACGACCGGGCCTTCCTGGACAACGTGGTGACCTCGACCATTGCCGCCGAGGGGGAAGGGCAGTGGCGCGAGTCGGTCGGCGGGTATTCGGACTGGGAAGAGCAGTCGGCCCGGGCCGAGGCCATCCAGGCCGCCAAGCCGGCCGAGTCGAAGCCGGCCGAGGCGCTGAAGACGCAGAACACGCGTGAGGCGCGCGGCGCCAATCGCACGGTCAAGCTCTCCTATAAGGAACAGCGCGAGCTGGATGGCCTGCCCGAGCGCATCAACGCGCTGGAAGCGGAGCAGAAGACGCTGGCCGGCCAGCTCGAGGACGGCAAGCTGTACGCGACTGACCCCGCCCGCGCGGCCCAGCTGGCCACCCGGCACGATGAAATCGAGATGGAACTGCTGGAGGCGCTCGAGCGCTGGGAAGTGCTCGAGGCAAAGACCAAGGGTGAGGCGCAGTAGGCTAGCGGCTCACCCGCACCACGCCAGCACCATATTGGTAAGGTCGACCATGAAGGCCGGCCGCAGGTAGGCCAGGAAGCCCGCCGTCAGCACCCCGGCCAGCGCAAGCAGGCCCACCGCCTTTAGCAGCCTGGCCTTCAGCCCGAGCGGGTGGCGCGCCGCGACCATGGCTCAGACCGCCACCGGCTGCGGGCGCACCAGCGCCTGCTCCCGGATCGGCAGGTTGACCAGCGCCGCCATCACCCCCAGCCCGATGGCGATGAACCACACGAGGTCATAGCTGCCGGTCCGGTCGAACAGGAACCCGCCCAGCCACGCGCCCAGGAAGCTGCCGATCTGGTGCGAGAAGAACACCACCCCGCTCAGCATCGACAGGTACTTCACCCCGAACACCTGGGCGATGATGCCGTTGGTCAGCGGCACGGTGGACAGCCACAGCAGCCCCATCAGCGCCGCGAACACCCACGTGCTGGCCGCCGTCAGCGGCAGCAGCAGATAGCCGGCAATCACGAACGAGCGCGCCAGGTAGATGAACGAGAGCAGGTAGCGCTTGGGCATGCGCTGGCCCATCGCCCCGGCGGTGTAGGTGCCGAACACGTTGAACAGGCCGATCAGCGCCAGCGCCACCGTGGCGATCTTGGGATCGGCGAAGCCGCGATCCTTCAGGTAGGGCGTCAGATGCACGCCGATGAAGACCACCTGGAAGCCGCACACGAAATAGCCAAGCGTCAGCAACTGAAAGTTGCGATTACCGAACGCCTCGCGCGTGGCCTCGGCGATGGTCTGGTGATGCCCGCCCGTGGCCGCCGCCACCTTCGGCTCGCGCAGCGCGAACACCAGCGGGAGCATGAAGCAGGCCATCACGGCCATGGTAAACAGCGCGTTTTGCCAGCCGACGAAGGAAATCAGCGATTGTTCGACCGGAATCATCAGGAACTGGCCGAACGAGCCGGCCGCCGCCGCGATCCCCATCGCCCAGATGCGCTTCTCGGCGCTGGCCACCCGGCCGATCACGCCGTAGACCACGCTGTAGGTGGTGCCTGACTGGGCAATGCCGATCATCAGCCCCGCCCCGGAGGCGAACGCCGTGCCGCTGGTGGCCATCGCCATCACGACCAGACCGGCCACGTAGAGCGCCACGCCGACCAGCATGATGCGGACGGGGCCGAACTTGTCGGCCAGCGCGCCGGCAATCGGCTGGCTGGCGCCCCACATCAGGTTCTGCAGGGCCAGGGCGAAGGCGAAGGTCTCGCGGTTCCAGCCGTGGGCCTGGGTGATCGGCAGGTTGAACAGGCCGAAGCCGTGCCGGATACCCATCGATAGCGTGACGAGCAGGCCACCGCACACGAGCACGGTGGTCAGGGAGAGTTTGCGGTCGGTCATGTCGGGCTCGGGACTTTGGCAGTCCTTTTCTCTATGGTTATCAGGGGGCGCCGGGGGATTCCCTCTGCAGCCGGGCGAGTTTACCCCGGGTGGCGTATTTATGCCGAAGCGGCCGGTTCCGCGTGCCAGCGTACCGAGCCCGCGCCGGTCATCCATTACAATGCTGCGCAATCCGGCCGCGACGGCCGGGAGATCCACTTCTCCGTAGCGACTCCATGGCGAGCAAAACCAGTCAGTACAGCGAATCTTCCATCCGGGTCCTCAAGGGTCTGGAGCCGGTCAAGCAACGGCCCGGCATGTACACCCGTACCGACAATCCCCTGCACATCGTGCAGGAGGTGATCGACAACGCGTCGGACGAGGCGCTGGGCGGCCACGGCTCCGAGATCCTGGTCACGCTGCACCGTGACGGCAGCGTCAGCGTGGAAGACGACGGCCGCGGCATTCCGGTGGGTATTCACCCGGAAGAGCAGGTGCCGGTGGTGGAGATCGTGTTCACCCGCCTGCACGCGGGCGGCAAGTTCGACAAGGGACGCGGCGGCGCCTACGCCTTCTCGGGCGGCCTGCACGGCGTGGGCGTGTCGGTGACCAATGCGCTGTCCACCCGGCTGGACGTGACGGTCTGGCGTGACGGCACGCTCTCCACGCTGACCTTCTCGGGCGGCGACGTCACCACGCCGCTCACCAGCCGCAAGCTGGAGCGCGGCGAAAAGAAGAACGGCACGCGCGTGCAGGTCTGGCCGGATGCCAGCTATTTCGACTCGGCCACCATTCCGCAGGCCGAACTCCAGCGGCTGCTGCGCAGCAAGGCCGTGCTGCTGCCGGGCGTGAAGGTCACGCTGGAGATCGAGAAGACCGGCGAAAAGCAGGTCTGGCAGTACGACCAGGGCCTGAAGGGCTACCTCGTCGAGGCGCTGGCCCAGGGCAGCGGCGCCGAACTCGTGATCCCGATGTTCGAGGGCGAGCACTTTGCCGACCCGGACGGCAATCCGGGCGAGGAAGGCTTTGCCGAGGGCGAAGGCGCCTCCTGGGTGGTGGCCTGGACCGAGGATGGCGCGCCGGTGCGCGAGTCCTACGTCAACCTGATCCCCACGCCGGCCGGCGGCACCCATGAGTCCGGCCTGCGCGAGGGCCTGTTCCAGGCGGTCAAGAGCTTTATCGAGATGCACTCGCTCCAGCCCAAGGGGGTGAAGCTGATGAGCGAGGACGTGTTCGCGCGCGCCTCGTTCGTGCTCTCGGCCAAGGTGCTGGACCCGCAGTTCCAGGGCCAGATCAAGGAGCGCCTGAACAGCCGCGACGCCGTGCGCCTGGTCTCCACCTTCAGCCGCCCCGCGCTGGAGCTGTGGCTGAACCACCATGTGGACTACGGCAAGAAGCTGGCCGAACTGGTGATCCGCCAGGCCCAGGCGCGCACCCGCGCCGCGCAGAAGGTGGAAAAGAAGAAGGGCTCCGGCGTGGCCGTGCTGCCCGGCAAGCTGACCGATTGCGAATCGACCGATGTGTCGCGCAACGAGATCTTCCTGGTCGAGGGCGATTCGGCCGGCGGCTCGGCCAAGATGGGCCGCGACAAGGAGTTCCAGGCCATCCTGCCGCTGCGCGGCAAGGTGCTGAACACCTGGGAGACCGAGCGCGACCGCCTGTTCGCCAATAATGAAGTGCACGACATCGCCGTGGCGATTGGTGTGGACCCGCACGGCCCGGACGACGAGCCGGACCTGTCCAACCTGCGCTATGGCAAGATCTGCATCTTGTCCGATGCCGACGTGGACGGCGCGCACATCCAGGTGCTGCTGCTGACGCTGTTCTTCCGTCACTTCCCGAAGCTGATCGACAACGGCAACGTCTGCGTGGCCCGCCCGCCGCTGTTCCGAGTGGATGCTCCGGCACGCGGCAAGAAGCCGGCCCAGAAGCTCTACGCGCTGGACGAAGGCGAGCTGGAAGCCATCCAGGACAAGCTGATGAAGGATGGCGTCAAGGAAGGCGCCTGGCAGATCTCGCGCTTCAAGGGTTTGGGCGAGATGAGCGCCGAGCAGCTGTGGGAAACCACGATGAACCCGGACACGCGCCGGCTGCTGCCGGTGGCGCTGGGCGAATTCGACCTGCCCCAGACCGTGAGCATGATGAACATGCTGATGGGCAAGGGCGAGGCCTCGCAGCGGCGCACGTGGCTCGAGGAAAAGGGCAACGAGGTGGAGGCGGATATCTGACCGCTCCGGCAACGGGCGCAGCGGTCGGCAACGGAGAAACACCATGCGGACCATCGGCAATCGCCGCGCCCTGGCGCGGCTGGCAAGGCAGGCCACGGCGCTCGGGCTGGCGCTGGCGGGCCTGTGCGCGACCGGTGCCGCCCACGCCGAGCTGTATGGCTACATCGACGAAGACGGCGTGGCCCACTTCGCCGACGAAAAGGTCGACGACCGCTACAAGCTGTTTCTCAAGGACGGCGGCAAGCTGGATACGCTGGCCATGCCGCGCGTGGCCGGGGTGCGCATGGTGGGGCGGCCCGGCAAGGGCGATGCCGATGCCGGCAAGCTGTTCCGCTATGTGCTGAACCATCCCAACATCGCCCTGGTCGATCCGATCATCCGCCAGATTGCCGCGGCCCAGAACGTGGATCCGGCGCTGGTCAAGGCGGTGATGGCGGTCGAGAGCGGCTTCAACCCGAGCGCGGTGTCGCCCAAGGGCGCCATCGGCCTGATGCAGGTGATTCCGGATACCGGCGTGCGCTTTGGCATCGCCGCCGACAAGCGCCGCTCGGTGGAGCAGAAGCTCACCGACCCGCGCCTGAACATCTCGGCCGGCGTGCGTTACCTGAGCTGGCTGCAGGGGCAATTTCCCAACAATCTCGAACTGGTACTCGCCGCCTACAACGCCGGCGAGGGCGCCGTGGCGCGCTACAACAACCAGATCCCGCCTTTCCCCGAAACCCGCCAGTACGTGAGCACGGTCATGGAGTTCTACCGGATCTACCAGCCGTCCGGGGTGGCCGTGGTGCGCACCGGCAGCCACGCCGGCCGCGTGAAAATGGTGATCGGCGGCCGGCGCAACATGCCGGAATGACCCCCTTGTGACACCCGCTGTCGCATCGATCGGGCCTCACTTTCCTGCGGGGCGCCCGAGTTTCGTTAGAATCCCACGCTGACAAGCCGACCCACAGGGTTTGCGAGGCGCCGTCCGGCGCCCGCGTGCCGCATTCTTGCCAACCATGGATCAACCAGACATTTCGTTTCAATCCGAAGAGCCAGCCGATTCGCTGACCCTGGCGCGCTACGCGGAGCGGGCCTACCTCGACTACGCGGTGAGCGTGGTCAAGGGCCGCGCGCTGCCCGAGGTGGCCGATGGCCAGAAGCCCGTGCAGCGCCGCATCCTCTATGCGATGGCGGCCATGGGGCTGCGCGCCGACGCCAAGCCGGTCAAGTCCGCGCGCGTGGTGGGCGAGGTGCTCGGTAAATTCCACCCCCACGGCGACCAGTCGGCCTACGACGCACTCGTGCGCCTGGCGCAGGATTTCTCGCTGCGCTACCCGCTGATCGACGGCCAGGGCAACTTCGGCTCCCGCGACGGCGACGGCGCGGCGGCCATGCGCTACACCGAAGCGCGCCTGACGCCGATCTCGCGGCTGCTGCTGGACGAGATCGACCTCGGCACGGTGGACTTCCTGCCCAACTACGACGGCTCGGAGGAAGAGCCGAGGCTGCTGCCGGCGCGGCTGCCGTTCGTGCTGCTGAACGGCGCCTCCGGCATCGCGGTGGGCATGGCGACGGAAATCCCGCCGCACAACCTGCGCGAAGTGGCCGGGGCCACGGTGGCGATGATCCGCAACCCGGCCATCTCGCTGGCCGAGCTGCTGGCGCTGATGCCCGGCCCGGACTACCCGGGCGGGGGGCAGATCATCTCGCCGGCGGCCGATATCGCCCAGATCTACGAGGGCGGCCGGGGCAGCCTGAAGGTGCGCGCGCGCTGGAAGATCGAGGAAATGGCGCGCGGCCAGTGGCAGATGGTGGTGCACGAGCTGCCGCCGGCTACGTCGGCGCAGAAGGTGCTCGAGGAAATCGAGGAAATCACCAATCCGAAGATCCGCACCGGCAAGAAGGCGCTGACGCCGGAGCAGGTGCAGCTGAAGACCTCGCTGCTGGCCGTGCTGGACGCGGTGCGCGACGAATCCGGCAAGGATGCGCCGGTGCGGCTGGTGTTCGAGCCCAAGAGCAAGAACGTGGACCAGCAGGAGTTCATCCAGACCCTGCTGGCGCATACCAGCCTGGAGTCCGGCGCGCCGATCAACCTGGTGATGATCGGCACCGATGGCCGGCCGCGCCAGAAGGGGCTGCAGGAGATCCTGCGCGAGTGGATCGGGTTCCGCTTCGAGACCGTGACGCGGCGCACGCGCTTCCAGCTGAACAAGGTCGAGGATCGCATCCACATCCTGGAAGGCCGGATGCTGGTGCTGCTGAAGATCGACGAGGTGATCCGCATCATCCGCGAGAGCGACGAGCCCAAGCCGGCGCTGATCGAGGCGTTCCAGCTGTCGGACCGGCAGGCCGAGGACATCCTCGAAATCCGGCTGCGCCAGCTGGCACGGCTGGAGGCCATCCGCATCGAGCAGGAACTGGCCAAGCTGCGCGACGAGCAGGCCGAGCTGGACGTGCTGCTGAAGTCCGAGACCATGATGCGCCGGCGCATCATCAAGGAAATCGAGCAGGACGCCAAGCAGTACAGCCCCGAGGACAAGGACCCGCGCCGCACGCTGATCCAGGAAGAGCGCCGCGCCGCCGCCGAGGTGCGCGTGGTGGACGAGCCGGTGACGGTGATCGTCTCGGGCAAGGGCTGGGTGCGCACGCGCCAGGGCCATGGCCACGAGACGCAGCAGTTCACCTTCAAGGCCGGCGACAGCCTGTACGACACCTTCGAGTGCCGCACCGTGGACACGCTGCTGGCCTTCGGCAGCAACGGCCGGGTCTATTCGGTGGCGGTGGCCGGGCTGCCCGGCGGCCGCGGTGATGGCGTGCCGGTGACCACGCTGATCGACCTCGCGCCGGGCTCGCAGATCGCCCACACCTTCGCGGGCGGCGCCGAGCAGCGCGTGCTGGTGGCCACGGCTGGCGGTAACGGCTTCGTGACCAAGGTTGGCGACATGATCAGCCGGCAGAAGGGCGGCAAGTCCTTTATCACGCTGGACGAGGGCGACACGCTGCTGCCGCCGGCGCCGATTGCCGACGAAGCCACGCATGTGGCCTGCTTCTCGGGCAATGGCCGGCTGCTGCTGGTGGGGCTGGACGAGGTGAAGGTGCTGTCGGCCGGCGGCCGGGGCGTGATCCTGATGGAACTGGAGCCGAAGGAGCCGCTGACGCACGCCGTGACGGTGGGCGCGCCGGGGCTGCTGATCTCCGGCACCGGCGTCCGGGGTGGCAAGGTGCCGCCGCAGAAGCTGGCCGGCAAGACGCTGCTGCCGTACGTGGGCAAGCGCGCCCGCAAGGGCAAGGCGGTCGAGCCGAGGCTCAAGGAAGTGAAGATCGAGCCGGTGACGGTGGACGGCGGCAGCTAAGGCTGCCGGGTTGCTCCGCGCTCCGATGGGGAGCGGAGCAACCCCACATCACCGTTCCTGACCCCCTCTTGCGCATCCGTGATGACCGCGTGCCACGCGGGCCGTCACGATTGCCGTAGTATGTCGGCAGCCCGCACCCCCCTCCGCGCGGGCATTTATCGCCGCCTATCATGTCCGCCGCCCCGCTGCCCGACGTCGCCGAGCCTGCCCTGGCTCCGCCCCCCAACGCCCGCACCCTGTTCTTCGAATTCGCCCGCATGGGGCTTTCCGGCTTCGGCGGGGTGCTGCCGTTCGTGCGGCGTGCCGTGGTGGAGCGCAACCGCTGGCTCAACGACCGGGATTTCGTCGAGATCCTCAGCCTCGGGCAGGTGTTGCCCGGCCCCAACGTCATCAATCTGGCCCTGATGCTGGGCCTGCGCTTCGCCGGCCTGCGTGGCGCCGTGGCGGCCTTCTGCGGGCTGGTGCTGGTGCCGATGGTGGTGGTGCTGTGCGCCATGGGGCTGTACCTGCGCTACCAGGACGTCACCGCCGTGCGCCAGATGCTGGCCGGCATGACGGCGGTCTCGGCCGGGCTGGTGCTGTCCACCGGCGTCAAGCTGGCGGAAAGCCAGCCGCGCACGGTGCGCGCGGTGGTGGTGGGCGTGGCGGGGTTCGTCGCCATCGGCCTGCTGCGCTGGCCGCTGCTGCCGGTGATGGCGGTGCTGGTGCCGGTGGCGCTGGTGCTCGAGCATCGCGCTGACAAGCGCCGGGAGCGGGCATGAGTTCCCCGGAGATCCTGCGCAGCCTGCTGGGGCATTTCGGCATGCTGTCGCTGCTGGCCGTGGGCGGTGGCGGCACCGTCATCCCGGACATGCACCGCTACCTCGTGGAAGCCAATGGCTGGATGACCGATGCCCAGTTCGCGGCGCTCTACGCCATCTCGCAGGCGTCGCCGGGGCCGAACATCCTGTTCGTGGCGCTGTTCGGCTGGCAGGTGGCAGGGGCGGGCGGCACGTTTGCGGCGATGGTCGGCATGTGCGGGCCGTCGAGCCTGATCGCGCTCGGTTTCGAATACTTCGCCGGCCGCTCGCCGCACGCGCGCTGGCCGGGGCTGATCAAGCGCGGCCTGTCCGCGCTGACCATCGGCCTGCTGATGTCCACGGGCTGGGTGCTGGCCAGCAGCGTAGACCACAGCTGGACTGCCGTGGCAGTGACGCTGCTGACCATCGCCCTGATGCTGAAGACGCGGGTCCATCCGCTGATGCTGGTGGCGCTGGGCGCCGGCGCGGGGCTGCTCGGGCTGGTTTGACCGCCGCGCTGACCCCGGTCTGATCAGTCCACGCCGACGAAGCCGCCGGTCTGGTGCGCCCACAGCCGGGCATAGAGCCCACCGCGCGCGAGCAGCTCGGCGTGGGTGCCGGTCTCGACGATATGACCGTCGTCGAGCACCACCAGCCGGTCCATCCGCGCGATGGTGGAGAGCCGGTGGGCGATGGCGATCACGGTCTTGCCCTCCATCAGCGCCTCCAGGCTCTCCTGGATCGCCGCCTCCACTTCGGAGTCGAGCGCCGAGGTGGCCTCGTCGAGAATCAGGATTGGCGCATCCTTCAACAGCACCCGGGCGATGGCGATGCGCTGCCGCTGCCCGCCGGACAGCTTCACGCCGCGTTCCCCCACCAGCGCGTCGAGCCCCCGGTGGCCGTTCCCATCGACCAGTTCGTCGATGAAGTCGTCCGCGCGGGCGCGCCGCAGCGCCTCGCGCAGGTCGGCATCGGTGCTGTCCGGCTTGCCATAGAGCAGGTTCTCGCGGATCGAACGGTGCAGCAGCGACGTATCCTGCGTGACCATGCCGATCTGGGCGCGCAGGCTCTCCTGCGTCACCCCGGCCACGTCGTGGCCATCGACCAGGATGCGGCCGGTCTCCACGTCGTAGAGCCGCAGCAGCAGGTTGACCAGCGTGGACTTGCCGGCCCCGGACGGCCCCACGAGCCCGATTTTCTCGCCCGGCTGCACGGTCAGGTTCACATGTTCGATCACCCCGGCACCCTTGCCGTAGTGGAAGCCCACGTCCTCGAACTGCACCTCGCCCCGGGCGATGCGCAGCGCCTGGGCGTCCGGCCGGTCCACCACGTTGCGCGGCACGGCAATCGTCTTCATGCCGTCCTGCACCTGCCCCACGTTCTCGAAGATGCCATTGACCACCCACATGATCCAGCCGGACATATTGTTGATGCGGATGACCAGCCCGGTCGTCAGCGCGATGGCGCCCGTGGAGACCAGCCCCTGGTTCCACAGCCACAGCGCCAGCCCGGTCGTGCCGGCGATCAGCGCGCCGTTCATCGCCGTGATGGTCACGTCCATGGCGCTGACCATCCGCCCGGCCATGCGCATCTTGTCGGTATGGCTGGCCATGGCGTCGCGCGCGTAGTGCTCCTCGTGGCGCGTGTGGGCGAACAGCTTCAGCGTGGTGATGTTGGTGTAGCCGTCCACGATGCGGCCCATCAGCCGCGAGCGCGCCTCCGTGGCCACCACGGAGCGCGCCTTCACGCGTGGTGTGAAGAAGGCCAGTGCGGCGATGTAGCCGGCAATCCACAGGATCAGCGGGATCATCAGCCGCCAGTCCGCCTCGGCGAACAGGATCAGCGCGCTGATGGCGTAGATGATTACGTGCCAGAGTGCGTCGAGCGCATGCACGGCCGAGTCGCGCAGCGAGAAGCCGGTCTGCATGATGCGCTGGGCAATGCGCCCCGCAAAGTCGTTCTGGAAGAACGACAGGCTCTGCTGGAGCAGGTAGCGGTGGTTCTGCCAGCGGATCAGGTTGGCCAGGTTGGGGTTGATGACCTGATGCAGCAGCACATCGTGCAGGCCGAAGAACAGCGGGCGCAGCAGCAGCGCCACGGCAGCCATCCACAGCAGCTCGTTTTGATGGCGCGCGAAGAACTGCCCGTCCGGCGCGCCCTTGGCGAGATCCACGATCCGGCCGAGGAAGCTGAACAGCGACACCTCGATCAGCGCGGCGATCAGGCCAACCACCAGCAGCGCGAACAGCACCCCGCGCACCTCGCGCAGGAAGTACGCATAGAACCGCCAGATGCTGGCCGGTGGCTGCGTATCCGGCATGTTGCGGAACGGATCGATCAATCTTTCCAGGCGGCGAATCGGCATGCGGCGCTCCCTCATCTCGTCTGTTGGAGTGAACCGGTGATGATACGCCCAACAAAAAGCCCCGCCATGAGGCGGGGCTTGTCTGGCTAACCAGCGTCAAACCGTCACGGTAAGTGAATCACCATATGCGTGAACGGCGGCACGTACGCCTGCAAGGTCACGAACAGGCCGACAAGGATGGCCAGCACGACCGAGTGGAAGAACACGTAGCGCAGGATCTCGCCCTCGTGGCCGTACCACTTGGTGGCGGTGGAGGCCACCACGATCGACTGGGCGTCGATCATCTTGCCCATCACGCCGCCCGAGCTGTTGGCGGCCGCCATCAGCACCGGCGACAGGCCCAGTTGCTCTGCCGTGGTCTTCTGCAGGCCGCCAAACAGCACGTTGGAGGCCGTGTCGGAGCCGGTCAGCGCCACGCCCAGCCAGCCCAGCATCGTGCCGAACAGCGGGTAGAACACGCCGGTCTGCGCGAAGGCCAGGCCCAGCGTGGCGTCCAGACCCGAGTAGCGGGTCAGGTAGCCGATGCCGAACATGGCGCAGATCGTCAGCAGCGAGTAGCGCACGAGCTTGATGGTCTCCCAGTACTCCTTGAGCAGGCGCGGCACCGAGTAGCCCATCAGCAGGCCGCCGACCAGCGCCGACACCAGGATGCCGGTGCCGGCCATCGACAGCACGTTGAAGTTGAACACCGCCCCTTCGACGATTTCCTTCGGCACCACCGGCGGGCCCTTGATGATCGCCTTGTCCAGGCCCGGGACCGGGAATTTGTACTGCCAGATGCCGTCCACGAGCTTCTTGAACTCGGGGATGCCCCAGACGAACACGAACACGGTCAGGATGACCCACGGCATCCACGCCTTGACCACCGAAATACCGACGGACGCCGCGTTGGCAGCGGCTTCGGCTTCCAGGGCTTCGGGGTGATCGATCTTGGAGTCGTCGTGGCGGCCGAGGATGCGCGTGGAGGTCCAGATCTCCTTCGGATGCCAGATCTTCAGGAAGGCGGTCAGGGCGCCCATCGAGATCAGCGCCGAGATCACGTCCACCAGCCACGGGCCGTGATAGTTCGAGACCAGGAACTGCGGCACGGCGAAGCTGACGCCCGCCACCAGAATGGCCGGCCAGATGGCGAGCATGCCGCGGAAGCCCGCGAACGCCCAGATCAGCCAGAACGGCACCAGCACCGAGAAGAACGGCAGCTGGCGGCCAATCATCGCGGAGAGCACGGTCTGTTCGATGCCGGTCACCGACGAGAGGCCGATGATCGGCGCGCCGAGTGCGCCAAACGCCACCGGAGCGGTATTGGCGATCAGCGCCAGGCCCGAGGCGGCCAGCGGCGAGAAGCCCAGCCCGATCAGGATGGCGCCGGTCACGGCCACCGGCGTGCCGAAGCCGGCCGCGCCCTCGAAGAACGCGCCGAAGCTGAAGGCCACCAGCAGCAGTTGCAGGCGGCGATCCTCGGTCACGCCGGAGATCGAGTTCTGCAACACCTTGAATGACCCGTTAAGCGTGGTCAGGCGGTGCAGGAAGATGATGTTGAGGACGATCCACCCGATTGGGAACAGCCCGGAGACGATGCCCAGCCCGGCCGCCTTGCCGGCCATGGCTGCGGGCATGCCGAACACGAACGACGCCACCACGATGCCGACCACCAGCGCCAGCCCGGCCGCCAGGTGCGCCTGCATGTGAAAGAACGCCAGCGCTGCGAGCAGCACGGCCACCGGAACGCCCGCGGCAAGCGTGGACAACGCCATATTGCCGAGCGGGTCGTAAATTTGACTCCACACGATTGAATCCTCCTCTGGGTTTGGAAGGCAGCCGTGCCTCTGACGGGCCTGGACTGCCGCACTGCATGGCACTGGGCGCGCGGCGGCAAGCGCACCACTGCGCACAGAAAGGGGATTGTAAGGACGCGAGTTCCCGGCAATTGCTTAAATCCGGTCATCGGGATGATGAATCGGATTCAGGGATCAGGGTTTGTTCGGAGGGACGGGCGCACCTCACAACACTCGCGCGAGGGTACTCCTGAAACGGGTGTTCGAATTTGGGGGCGGGTGTGCTCCCCTCAGGGAGAGGGAAGCACGGGGGGGGCGATTCAGCGCAGCGGCAGGATGAGGATGCCGGTGGCCGCCGGCCGGGCGCGCATGTCGTCCAGCCAGCGTTGGAGATTGGGCCGCGGCGCGTGGGGCACGGGGGTGCCCATCCAGCGGTGCGCCGCGCAGGCGAGCGCGATGTCGGCCATGGTGAAGCGGTCGCCGCCGATGAACTCCCGGCTGGCGAGCGCCTTGTCCAGCATCGCGGCCAGCGGCTCGGTCCGTTCGCATGATTTGGCGATCATCGCTTCGTCGCGCTTCTCGGCCGGCACGCGCACCATCTGCAGGAAGGCCGAGACCATGGCCGGGCTGAACGCCGTGGTCTGCCAGTCCATCCAGCGGTCCGCGGAGGCGCGCTCCTTGACGTCGGACGGCCACAGCGTGCCCTCGCCATAGCGCGCGCAGAGGTAGCGCACGATGGCGTTCGACTCCCACAGCACGAAGGGCTCGCCGGCCACATCCGTATCGCGGAAATCCTCGATCACCGGAATCAGGCGATTCGGATTCAGGCGAATGTAGGCCTCGGTGTCCAGCTCGCCCTGCTGATTGCCGATGTCGATGCGCTCGTGGTCCAGGTGCAGCTCGCGCGCGCACCAGACCACTTTCTGCACATTGATCGACGACAGGCGGCCCCAGATGCGCAACAGGCCTTGCGGCTCCTCCACTTCCATGGCGATCGGCTCTCCTTCAGGGGTCCCGGGGTGGCCTCAGGCAGCGCGCGGCTGCGGCGCGGCCTTGGCGATGGCTTCGCGGAACAGCTCGCCGAGGATCGTCACGCCTTGCTCGATCCGCTCCGGCGGCACCGTCACGAAGGCCAGGCGCAGCGTGTTCATGCGCGGATTGCCCGCGTAGAACGGCGCGCCCGGCACGTAGGCCACGTTGCGGCGCACGGCTTCCTCGAGGATCTTCATGCTGTCCAGCCCCTCGGGCAGTTCCACCCAGATAAACATGCCGCCTTCGGGCTGGTTCCACGTCACGCCGGCGGGCATGTGACGCTTGAGTGCATCTAGCATCACTTCGCATTGCTTGCCGTAGAGCGCGCGGATGGTCGGGATATGGCGTTCGAGCAGGCCGTCGCGCACGGACTCGTAGGCCATGCGCTGGGTGAAGCTCGGCGTGTGCAGATCAGACGCCTGCTTGGCCTGGCACAGCTTGAAGTGCAGTTCGGGCGGGGCGATCACGAAGCCCAGGCGCAGGCCCGGGGCCAGCACCTTCGAGAACGAACCCATGTAGATCACGCCGTCCGGGTTCATCGAGAGCAGCGTCGGCAGGATGTCGCCGGTGTAGCTCAGTTCGCCGTAGGGGTCGTCTTCCACCAGCAGCAGGTTCAGTTCCTGCGCGCGCTTGACCAGTGCCTGGCGGCGCTCCAGCGGCAGGCGGCGGCCGGTGGGGTTCTGGAAGTTCGGCAGGGCGTAGAGAAAGCGGGCGCCGGCGGTCAGCTCCGGCGTCAGCGCCTCGGGCACCAGCCCGCGCTCGTCGGTCGGCACCGAGACGAACTCGGGTTCGAACAGCGAGAACGCCTGCAGTGCGCCGAGGTAGCTCGGCGTTTCCACCAGCACCGGGCTGCCCGGGTCGATCATCACCTTGGCGATCAGGTCCAGCGCCTGCTGGCTGCCGGTGGTGATCAGCACGCGCTCCACCTCCACGTTGTAGCGCTTGGCCACGAATTCGCGCAGCGGCAGGTACCCCTCGGTGGCGGCATATTGCAGCGCGCCCTGCGGGTTATCGGCGAATACGCGGGCCACCGCCGCTTCCATGGCCGCTACCGGGAACGACGCCGGGGACGGCAGGCCGCCGGCGAAGGAAATGACTTCCGGACGCTCGGTGACCTTCAGGATTTCGCGGATGGCCGAGCTGGTCAGTTGCTGTGCCCGGCGGGAGATGGCCCATTTCATGATCTGTCTCTGGTGGGGTGAATCTTGGACTGCGTGGTGGAAAAAATACGAATTATGCGATTTCGACGATCATTTCGATCTCGACGCAGGCGCCCATCGGCACCTGGGCCACGCCGAACGCGCTGCGCGCATGGCGGCCCTTGTCGCCGAAGACCTCGACCAGGAACTCGGATGCGCCGTTGGTCACCAGGTGCTGCTCGGTGAATTCCAGCGTGGAGTTGACCAGGCTCATCACCTTGACGATGCGCTGGACCCGGTTCAGGTCGCCGATATGGGCGTGGAGCGTGGCCAGCAGGTCGACGGCGATGGCGCGCGCGGCGGCCTTGCCGGTCTCGGTGTCGACGTCCTTGCCGAGCTTGCCGGCCCAGACCTTGCCGTCCTTGCGGGCGATATGACCCGAGAGGAAGACGGTGTTGCCGGTGGTGGCGGCCATCACATAGGCGGCGGCGGGGGCGCTCACGGGGGGCAGTTCCACGCCAAGGCGGGCGAGGGTGTCATATACGGACATGCATGGCTCCTGTTAGTGAAGTCGTCCTGGAAATATGGGGGGCGCCCCTTCAGCCGCGGTGGCGGCCGGTGGCGTGGCGGGTGCGGTGTTGCGCACGGCGGCGCGGCGGCCAAGGGCCACCACGGCAATCACCGCCACGGCAAAGGCGAGGGTGGGGGCGTCCAGGGGCTCGGCCAGAATCACGGCGCCGCCCGCCAGCGTGAGGAACGGCTGGAGCAATTGTATCTGGCCTACGCGAGCCACGCCGCCTTTTGCGAGTCCGGCGTACCAGAACAGGAAGCCGATGAACATCGAAAAGACCGACACATAGGCCATGCCGAGCCACGCCCGGGGCGATGCCGCGCCAATCGCGGGCGCCTGCGCCACGGCCAGCCACGCCACCACGGGCACCAGCACCGGCAGGGACACGACCAGCGCCCAGCTGATGGTTTCCAGCCCGCCCAGCTCGCGCGACAGCTTGCCGCCCTCGGCATAGCCCAGCGCACCGAGCAGCACGGCGGCGAACAGGTACCAGTCGGCATGTTGCAGGCCGCCAGCCCCCTGCCACAGGGCGAAGGCGATCACCAGCGCGCTGCCGGCCAAGGCCGAGAGCCAGAACGCTGGCGAAGGGCGCTCGCTGCCGAACCACGCCGCGAACACGGCGGTGGCCAGCGGCAGCAGGCCGATCACGATGGCGCCATGGCCGGCCGGCACCTCGCGCATGGCGAGTGACGAAAACAGCGGAAAGCCGACCACCACGCCCAGCGCCGTCACGGCCAGCCGCGCCCACTGGCGCCCGCGCGGGCGCCGCGCCGGGGCCAGCGCGCCGCGCAGGGCGAGCAGCCCCAGCGCCAGCCCGGCCGCCAGCACCGCGCGGGCCAGCGCCACGAAGATGGGGTCCAGTTCGGCCACGGCCATGCGCGTGAACGGCAGCGTCTGGCTGAAGATCGCCACGCCAATGAAGCCGAGCCACATGCCGCCGGAGGCGGGCGGATGGGCGGGGGAGGAAGATGGATTTGCCATGATGGGGATGCTTGGAAATGTCAGTGCGGCTGCGCGGCGAGGGCGATCCAGACCGCCGTCACGCCGAGCGCCAGCCCCATCGTGCCGTTGAACCAGCGCACGCGGTTGCCCTGCGCCAGCCAGTGCCGCAGCGAGGCGCCCAGCAGCCCATAGGCGCCGTTGCTGAAGAAGCCGAACACCGCGAACACCGTGCTGACCAGCGCCACGCGCTGGGCGGGCGAGGGCGCGCCGGCCATGTAGGACGCCGCCACGGCCAGCGCCAGCATCCACGCCTTGATATTGGCGTACTGGAACGCGGCCGACTGCCAGACGTTCATCGGCTTGAGCACGGTCTTCTCGGCCAGCGAGGCGCTGCGGGCAATCTTCCACGCCAGCCAGAGCAGGTAGGCCACGCCGATGATATGGATGGCGCGCGCCAGCATCGGGCTGGCCAGGATCAGCGCGCCCACGCCGGTTGCGCACAGGGCGACGATGCTCGCGAAGCCGAACGCCACCCCGACGCAGTGCGGCAGCGTGGCGCGCAGCCCGAAGTTGGCGCCGGTCACGGCGGCGATGGTGGTGTTGGGGCCGGGCGTGAACGCGCCCACGGCCAGCAGCGTGATCAATGCGAGGAACTGGGCCATCGACAGGCCCGTCAGCCAGTTGGCATCCATGACGGCGACCTCAGGCCAGCGCCGCGAAGTTGACCACCACGCGGCGGTTGGTGCGGCTCTTTTTCTCGATCTTGGTTACGGTGACCGCGCCGATCTCGCCCGTATTGGCCACGTGGGTGCCGCCGCAGGGCTGGCGGTCCACGCCGGGGATCTCGATGATGCGGATGGTGGACGTGCCCGCCGGCGGCGCGGCGCCCACGGTGCGCACCAGGTCGGGCTGCGCGGCCAGCTGCTCGGGCGTGATGCGGTCGATCCGCACATCGGTCTTCGCGCCGATCAGCGCGTTGAGCTGTTCGGTCAGTTCGGCCTTGTCCAGCGTGGACTCGGGGAGGTCGAAGTCGATGCGCGCGGAATCGGGCGAGATGCTGCAGCCGGTCACCGGCACCGGGATCAGCGATCCCAGCAGGTGCAGGCAGGTGTGCAGCCGCATCAGCTTGTGGCGGCGCGCCCAGTCGATGCGCACTTCGCCCTGGTCACCGGGCTGCACCGCCGGGGCGTCCGGCGCCGGCACGTGGAGGATGCGGGTGCGGTCCTCGGCGTAGATCGTGTCGATCAGCGCCACCACACGGCCATCGGCCAGCACCAGCGTGCCGGTGTCCCCGGCCTGCCCGCCGCTGCGCGCGTAGCAGACGGTCTGGTCCAGCTCGATGCCGGCCTCGCTCACGGCCACGACCGTGGCGGTGCAGTGGTCGAGGTAGGCGTCGTCGTCGAAACGCTTGATGGTGGTGGCGGACATCGTCGGGGGCTCCTTCGGGGGTATCTATATAGTCAGCGCAGGGTCTTGGTGCCTGCTGGGGTGTCGATCTCGGCCACCAGCTGTGGCGGCCCATCGCTCTGTTCGATCTCGATCAGGTCTGCCGCGCCGATCCACGCCAGCCCCTGCCGCAGCAGTTCCGCCTGTGGATGGCTGCCGCGCAGCCGGCGCAGCGCCAGATCCTGGCGCGGCAGGCTGATGGCGGGGTGGTTGGGCACGTCCCACTGGATCAGCGTGGGGAACAGGCCGTCGCCGGCGTGCGTGGCCTCGCCCGGCCAGGCCGGCAGGCTGCCGTCGTCGGGCACGGTCAGGCGCCAGTGCAGGGCGCCGCGCGTCATCGGAATGGCCGGGGCGATGCGGTCCGGGTATTGCGCCTGCCAGCGCGACAGATCGACCGGACGTTCCACCCGGGCCGCCCAGTGGGCCAGGAACGGGCCGTCGGCCAGCCGCTGGCGCATGGCGCCGCTGTCCAGCCCGAACCAGCGCGGCCGTTCCGGCGCCGGGGCAGCGGGGTCGATCGCGATCACTTCGAGGTACATCCCGCCGAACAGGCCCATCACGCGGTTGTGCGTGCCCATGCGCGGGTGCGCGCCGCCGCCCTGCGGGGCAACGCCGAGCAGGTCGGCAACATGGTTCGCGCCGGATTCCAGATCCGGGGCCGCAATCACGAGGTGGTCTATGGCGAGCTTCATTGTCGGTTGATGGTAGACAAGGTTATCGGTACAGTACCGATACAGTTCAGCAGATCGTATTCAGTACAGTTGCGGGAGCACCACATGGAAGGCAGCGAAGCGGACGAAAGGCGGCACACCGGGCCAGACCGCAAGGATAGCGGAGGGCGATCGGGTGCGTCAGGCGGCACACGGCCCTTGCGGCTGGTGATGCCGACGGCTGGCCACGAGCAGTTGCCGGACCCGATTCCCTCGGCCCAGATGACGCTGGTCGAGCAGCTGACCGAATGGGCGCGGCTGCGCATCGACGAACGGGTGTTCCGGGCCGGCATGCGCATGCCGTCGATCCGGCAACTGGCCACCGAGAAGGGGATTTCGCGCTTCACGGTGGTAGAAGCCTATGAGCGACTGGTGGCGCTGGGCTACCTGGAGTCGCGGCGCGGCTCCGGCTTCTATGTGCGCGAGCGCGTGGCGCATCCGTCCACGGCCGCCACGCCGCCTTCGGACGCCATCCGCAATATCGACGTGACCTGGCTGCTGCGCAGCATGTTCCACTCGGCGGAGAGCCACAAGGCGCCGGGCTGGGGCTTCCTGCCGAACGAGTGGCTGGACGGCGAGCTGATGTCCGGCGCGCTGCGCAGCCTGGGGCGGCAGCCGGGCAACCATTTCCTGTCGAGCGGCACGCCGCAGGGCTTCCTGCCGCTGCGGCAGCAGTTGCGCACGCGGCTGGAGGAGCTGGAGATCGGCGTCACGCCGGACCAGATCGTCATGACGTCCGGCATCACGCAGGCGTTCGACCTGATCGCGCGGCAGTACCTGCACCCCGGCGATACCGTGCTGGTGGGCGATCCGGCCTGGTTCGTGATGTTCGCGCGCTTTGCCGCGCAGGGCGCCCACGTGATCGGCGTGCCTTACACCGCCGATGGCCCGGACCTGGAGGCGCTCGAGCGCGTGGTCCAGGCCCATCGGCCCAAGCTGTTCGTGGTCAATTCCGTGCTCCACAACCCCACGGGTACCTCGCTCTCCGCCGCGCGGGCCTTCCGGCTGCTGCAACTGGCCGAGCAGTACGACTTCCTGGTGGTGGAGGACGATATCTATTGCGATCTCTGCCCGCCCGGCCACGCCGCCACCCGGCTGGCCAGCCTTGACCAGCTGCGGCGGGTGATCTATCTCGGCAGCTTCTCCAAGACGCTGGCGGCCAACCTGCGGGTGGGGTTCATCGCCGCCAGTCCGGAGCTGGCCGTGACGCTGACCGACAACAAGCTGCTGACCGGCATGGCCACGCCGGAGATCAACGAGCGCGTGGTCTACAAGGTGCTGACCGAGGGCCACTACCGCAAGCACGTGGAGCGCGTGCGCGGCCGGCTGGACCGGGCGCGCGACGAGACCCGCCACCAGCTCGAACGGCTGGGTTTGCGGATGTTCCCGGGCCAGCACGCCGGCATGTACCTGTGGGCCGATACGGGCGTGGACACCAATGTCATTGCTACGGCCGGGCACGAGGAGGGCTACCTGTTCGCCCCGGGCAGCCTGTTCTCGCCCAGCCAGATGCCATCCACCTGGACGCGCTTCAACGTGGCCAGCAGCGCCGACCCCGGCATGCTGCGCTTCCTGGCCGCGCAGATGGAGCGATTGTCCGGCCAGCCGGCCTCTGGTGCCCATACCGCCCCCGCCCCCGCCACCCCGGGGGCTTGAAAAACCGTCCGTCCATCCCGATTTGAAGGCCCATCGACCCCGTCCGCGCACCGCGCGCCGGGGCAACCCCGGATGTGCCCGCTTTGTTTTCAAGCTTTCAAGAGGAGAACCATGACCGCACCGCACGAAACGATGAGCTTCCAGGCGGAAGTGAAGCAGCTGCTGCACCTGATGATCCACTCGCTGTACAGCAACAAGGAAATTTTCCTGCGCGAGCTGGTGTCGAATGCTTCGGACGCCACTGACAAGCTGCGCTTCGAGGCGATTGCCAACCCGTCGCTGCTCGAGAACGATGCCGACCTGGCCATCCGGATCGAAGCCGACGCCGCCAGCCGCACGCTCAAGATCACCGACAACGGCATCGGCATGAGCCGCGACGAGGCGATCCGCAACCTCGGCACGATCGCGCGTTCCGGCACCAAGGAATTCTTCCAGCAGCTGTCCGGCGACCAGCAGAAGGACGCCGCGCTGATCGGCCAGTTCGGCGTGGGCTTCTACTCGGCCTTCATCGTCGCAGACAAGGTCACCGTGGAGACGCGCCGCGCCGGCGTGGCCGCCGAGGAAGCTGTGCGCTGGGAAAGCACCGGCGACGGCGAGTTCACCGTGGACGCCATCTCGCGCGCCGAGCGCGGCACCACCATCACGCTGCACCTGCGCGAGGGCGAGGACGACTTCCTGTCGTCATACCGCCTGCGCCACATCATCCAGAAGTATTCGGACCATATCTCCCTGCCGATCCGCATGCCCAAGGAAGAATGGGATGCCGAGGCCAGCGCCCACAAGGCCACCGGCGAGTGGGAGAGCGTGAACCAGGCCAGCGCGCTGTGGACGCGCGCCAAGTCCGACATCACCGACGAGCAGTACCAGGCGTTCTACCAGCACATCGCCCATGACCAGGAAGCCCCGCTGACCTGGACCCACAACCGTGTGGAAGGCCGCAGCGAGTACACGCAGCTGCTGTTCATCCCGGCGCGCGCCCCGTTCGACCTGTGGGACCGCAATCACAAGGCCGGCCTGAAGCTGTACGTGAAGCGCGTGTTCATCATGGACGATGCGGACCAGCTCCTGCCGGCGTACTTGCGCTGGGTCAAGGGCGTGGTGGATTCGGCCGACCTGCCGCTGAACGTCTCGCGCGAGCTGCTGCAGGAGAGCCGCGATGTGCGCGCGATCCGCGAGGGCAGCACCAAGCGCGTGCTGTCGATGCTGGAATCGCTGGCGGACAGCGAGGACGAAGCCGATCGCGCCAAGTACAAGACCTTCTGGGAGCAGTTCGGCCAGGTGCTCAAGGAAGGCATGGGCGAGGACCAGGCCAACGCCGAGCGCATCGCCAGGCTGCTGCGCTTCGCGTCCACCCACGGCGACACGGCCGAGCAGTCGGTCTCGCTGGGCGACTACGTGAGCCGCATGAAGGAAGGGCAGGACAAGGTCTACTACGTGACCGCCGACACCTGGGTGGCCGCCAAGTCGAGCCCGCATCTGGAAGTCTTCCGCAAGAAGGGCATCGAGGTGCTGCTGCTGACCGAGCGTGTGGACGAGTGGATGCTGTCCTACCTGCACGAATTCGACGGCAAGGAGCTGGTGTCCGTGGCGCGTGGCGACCTGGACCTGGGCGCCCTGGCTGACGAGACGGAGAAGGCCGAGCAGGAAAAGGCCGAAACCGACTGGAAGGACGTGGTCGACCGTGCCAAGGGCGTGCTGGAAGGTAAGGCCAAGGACGTGCGCGTGACGCTGCGCCTGACCGAATCGGCTTCGTGCCTGGTGTCGGACGACGGCGACATGAGCGGCTACCTGCAACGCCTGCTCAAGCAGGCCGGCCAGAAGGCGCCCGACGCCCAGCCGATCCTCGAACTGAACCCCGAGCACGCGCTGGTGAAGAAGCTGCGCGACGTGGCAGGCGACGAAGCCTTCGCCGATCGCGTGAGTGTGCTGTTCGATCAGGCCCTGCTGGCCGAGGGCGGCATGCTCGAAGACCCCGCCACCTACGTGCAACGCGTGAACCGCCTGCTGGCCTGAGGCCGGTTTGCGGCCCCGCTCCCGCCTGCGGGGGAGGGGCCGCCCGCCCGCGAAGATCCTCTCAGGATGACCACCAAACGCTGTTTCCCGCCGGTCGTCGATTCCCGCACCCGCATCCTCGTGCTCGGCAGCCTGCCGGGCGAGGTCTCGCTCGCCCAGAGCCAGTATTACGCGCACAAGCAGAACCGCTTCTGGCACCTGATGGGCGATGTGCTCGGGGTCGATCTGGTCGGGCTGGACTACCCTGGCCGCCTGCAAGCGCTGCTGGGGCATGGCGTGGGGCTGTGGGACGTGGTGGCCGAGGCGCGGCGCGATGGCAGCCTCGACAGCAATATCCGCGACCATGCCGGGAATGACCTGATCGGGCTGATCGGCACGCTGCCTGGCCTGCGGGCGATTGCCTTCAACGGTGGCACGGCGGCGAAGATCGGGGGGAAGGCGCTGGGGGAGCATGGCGACCGCCATGCGATCCTGCGGCTGCCGTCGAGCAGTCCGGCCTATACGCTCGCGTATGCGGAAAAGCGGGTCGCGTGGCTGGCCTTGCGCGCCTGGCTGGACTGAATCGCCCAGCCAGGCGTGGGGCGTCTTCTTTCGATGACTAGGGGCGACGCCGCTCAGGCCGTCGTGTTGACGATGTTCCCGGTGCTGCTGCCGGCGGCCTGCTGAATGGCTTCGGCCAGCTTGGCGACGGCCTGCTGGAGCGACGCCGAGGTGGACGTCACGCCGGCCTGCAGCGCGGCCACGGTGCTGGCCTTGGTGCTGTCGTCCGCGCCGCTGTTCTGCGCGGCCTGGAGCTGCTGCATCTGGGCGGCCAGTTGCTTCTGCAGCGCTTCGATCTGCTGCTTCAGCGCCTTGATGACCGCCGAATCGCTGTCTTCGCTGCTGGCCGCGCTGCCGCTGGCGGCACCAGCACCGCCCACGCGGCCGGCGCCGGCCGGGCCCTGGATGGTGCCGCTGGCGCTGGCCGAGGACGTAGAGGCGGCCGAGTCCCCGGCTTCCGTGCTGCTGGCGGCGGCGGCTTGCGCCGCGTCGTCAGCCGGCGCGGTAAAGCGGCGGGTGTTGGTTACGTTGGCGTCACTGGCGGTGACGATCTGAGGGGTAACGCTGCTGATTGTTGTCATGTGCGTGGTTCCGATCGGGAGAGAGCCCACTCCTTCTTCGGCGCAAATCAGCAAAACTTTAGGCGTACCGGACAAGTCTCACCGCCAGTCACTTCTGTCACAATCGCGGCCATGGCCCGCCCGCGCGGCGGGCCGGCCCCCCAATTCGGTAAATTCCTATGTCCAGTCTCGGCCTTGGCGGTATTGGCGGTATCGGCCTGCATGTCATCGTCGCCATCTTCTTTGCGGTGCATGCGGTGCGCACGCACCAGAATATGTACTGGCTCCTGCTGCTGTTCCTGTTTCCGGGGCTCGGCAGCGTGGTCTATTTCTTCGCGGTCTACCTGCCCAGCCTGCGCCAGACGCGCGGGGCGCGGGCGGCGGGGCGGGCGATCCGGCAGATCGTGGATCCGAACCGTGCCGTGCGGGAGGCCCGCGACGCCTTCGACCGGGCACCCACCGTGGACCACCGCATGCGCCTGGGCGCCGCGTTGCTCGATGCCGGCCAGCCGGCCGAGGCGCTGACGCACTACCAGGCCGCCGCCAACGGCCCGTTCGCGTCCGATCCGGCCCTGCTGGAAGGGCTGGCGCGCGCCCAGGTGGCCACCGGCCAGCCCGCGCCGGCGCAGGCCACGCTGGAGACGCTGTTCTCGCACCACCCGCACGCGCGCGAGCAGGCCACGCCGTCGCTGCTGTACGCCCAGGCACTGGCCGCCACCGGCGCGCCGGGCACGCGGGCCGCGTTCGAGCAGGCCCTCACCAGCGCCAGCGATGCCGCGCCGCGCTGCCTGTTTGCCGACTGGCTGGCGGCCCAGCCCGATGCCGCCGACCGCGAGCGCGCGAAAGCGCTCTATGCCGATATCGTCCATGACGCGCGCCACTGGCCGCGCCATGCCCGCGAACACAATCGCGAATGGCTCCAGCGCGCCCAGGCGGCGCTGGGCCAGTGATTCGCCCATGATCCGCGCCCTCGGCGCCTTGCTCTCTGCCATGACCCTTCTGAAACGCAAATCGATCGAGGCCGTGGCCTCGCGCCGTCCCGCCCGTGAACACCGTGATGCATCGCGCGGCAACCTGAACGCCCGGCAGGACTCCCGGCAGGACCCCCGCCACGAAGCGCGCATGAAACCGCGCTTTGCGCCGGTGACGTTCTCCGAGATGGATGGCGTGCGCTACCTGCATTTCGGCACGGAATGGGTCCAGGGCGCGATGCGCCTGCGCAAGCCGGACGCCATCGAGCTCGAGTACGCGCAGCAGATGATGGCCTGGCTGCTGTTCCAGTCGCCCTCGGTCGATGACTTCCACGTGGTGCAGCTGGGCCTTGGGGCCGCCGCGCTGACCAAGTTCTGCTATCGCCAGTTCGCCCACGCCAAGGTGACGGCGGTGGAGCTGAACCCGGCCGTGATCGTGGCCGGCCGCAGCATGTTTGGCCTGCGTGAGGACGATGCGCGCCTGACCGTGCGCGAGCAGGACGCCTGGGACTTCGTGATGGACAGCGCCAGCACGGCGGCCGTCGATACTCTCCAGGTGGACCTCTACGACGCCACCGCGCGGGGCCCGGTGCTGGACACCACGGCGTTCTACCGCGCCTGCCGCCGCGTGCTGAAGACGCCCGGCGTGATGACGATCAACCTGTTCGGCGACCACGAGAGCTTTCCGAAGAACATCGTGCGAATCTGCGATGCCTTCGACAACCGCGTGCTGGTCTTCCCGGAGGTGCACGACGGCAACATCATCGCCATGGCGTTCAACGGGCCGGCCATCGACGTGTCCTGGGAGACGCTGGAAGCGCGCGCGGACGTGGTGGAAGCCGCGACGAACCTGCCCGCCCGGGACTGGGTCAAGAAGCTGCGCGCGGCCAATGCCAATCAGGAAGAGCGGCTGGTGATCTGAGCGTTTTCTGAGGGAAAACGGTCATTCCTTGTGGAAGAACTGCGCCAGCGACCACTCGTCGGTACGGGCCTCGTAGCGCAGGCCCTTGCGCATCGCCCACATCGCCAGCTGGCTGTGCGAGGGGATGATGGCGTGGTCCGCCAGCGCGAGCTTCGCCGCGGCGCGGGCGTTCTCCTCGCGCGCCTTGTCGCTGCTGACCGTGGTCAGTGACGTCTCGATCAGCTTGTCCAGCTGCGGATTGCTGTACTTGCCCCAGTTCCAGGTGCCATAGCCGGTCTTCGGATTTGGCGTGCCGGTGATCGAGCGCAGCGCCACATCGGCTGCCGCCGAGCCCCATCCCAGCATCTGGAACGAGAATTCGCCCTGGCGCGCGCGCGTGAAGTAGGCCGCCACGGGCAGGGTCTCCACCTTGGTCTGGATGCCGATGCGGGTCAGCATGCTGGCGGTGGCCTGTGCCACCTGGGCGTCGTTGAGGTAGCGGTTGTTGGTGGCGTGCAGCGTCAGGGCGAAGCCGTCCGGGTAGCCGGCCTGGGCCAGCAGCTTCTTGGCGCCCTCTACGTCGTAGGCATCCGGCCTGGTGCCCGGATGGCCGAAGATCTGCGGGGAGACGATGGACGAGGCCGGCACCGCCAGCCCCTCCATGATGCGGCTGACGATGGCGTCCCGGTTCAGCGCGTGGCTGACCGCTTCCCGCACGCGGGCGTCCTTGAACGGGTTTCTGGCGAGCGGCTTGCCGGCCTTGTCGGTCACGAACGGCGAGTTGTCGCGCGACTGGTCCATCTGCCAGAAGATGGTGCGCCACGACACCGTCTGCTCGATCTTGAACTTCGGATTTTGCTTAAGTTTGGCCACGTCCGCCGAGGGCACGCTCTCGATCACGTCCACGTCGCCGGCCAGCAGGGCCGCGCTGCGCGCGCCGTTGTCGGTCAGGATGCGGAATACCGCGCGGTCCCAGTCCACCTTCGGCCCCCAGTAGTCGGGGTTCTTCGCCATCACGATTTCCTGCCCGCGCGCGAAGCGCACGAACTTGAACGGCCCGGTGCCGATCATCGCCTTGCCCGAGTCGAAATCGGCCTGGGTCAGCGTGGCCGCGACCTTCTTCGGCATGATCGGCACGCTGTTCAGGTCGTTGGCGAGGTTGGCGTAGTTCGGCACGCTCATGGTCAGGCGCACGGTGAGCGGGTCTGGCGTGTCGATGCGGGCGATCGGCTTGGTGTAGCTGGTGAACGAGCCGGGGCTGTTGGTCAGCTTGTCGGGCCGCTCCAGCGACGCCTTGACGTCCTCGCTCGTGAACGGCGCGCCGTCATGCCACTTCACGTTCGGGCGCAGCTTGATCTCCCACGTGATGGCGTTCACCGGCTTCCACGACAGCGCCAGCCCGGGGATGTAGCGTGCGTTCTTGTCCATGAACACCAGCGACTCGAAGATATGCAGCGCGATGGCGTTGTTCGGGCCCGCGTTGTTCCAGTGCGGGTCCATCGACGTGACATCGGCCGCCAGGCCGATGCGCAGGTCCTCGGCGTGCGCGGCGCCCACCGGCAGCCCGGCGGATACCGCTACGGAGAGCAGGGCGCCCAGCAAGGCATGGCGGATGTTGGCGGAACGATGGCTTGCTTTCATCGACAGGCTCCTCGGGGTCGTGCGGGGATGGAATGACATGCATTGTGCCGTCAAACGTACATGCCTGCGCGGGTTGGGGGGCTTCCCGGGCGCAGGCAAGGTGATGCGGTGTTTTCGACACTTTTTGCCTGCGACGCCTTCCGCCCCGTCGCGCCGATAAAAAAACCCGCTTGCGCGGGTTTTTTCTGCTTCGTCAGGCCATTTCAGTGGAACAGCGGCTGCTGGGTCGGCGCGTCCTCGGGCAGTTCGGCGTGGACGATCTCGCCCGAACGGTCCGCATAGAGTGGCGTACCGCAGTCTTCGCAGTACTCGGGGTCGAACAGCGCAGCGTGGCGGAAGATCTCCTCCACGCCGGCGTTGCGCAGTTCCTCGCAGATCTGCTCGAGCGGGTTGCCTTTCTCCTCGGCATCGACCTCGCCGGCCTCGCGGCCATAGACGGGCCAGACGATGCCGTAGATCACGTCCTTCTCGCCGCGCATGGTGAAGCCGACGCGGTATTCCTCGACCACTTCCTCGCCGAACGAGGCCACCACGGCAGCCAGCTGGCCGGCAGGCACGTCCAGCGTGCCGCACAGGTAGTTCACGGCGGCGCGCACGGTCAGCGGGCGGATGCTCTTGTCCGATTCGCGGCACGACAGGAAGAAGGCATCGGGCAGCAGCAGTTCGAACTCGCAGCCCGGCAGCAGCACGGCCACGGACGGCTGCACCTGCTGGCGCCATTGTTCCAGGCAGGTGGAGCGCTCGGCGTGGTGCTCCTTGGCATCTTCCTGCCAGCGGAACAGGGCGCCTTCGTGCGGCGCCACCACCACGGCCAGCAGGTAGCGCGGATCGGCCAGGATCGGGGCGGTCTCGGGCAGGTCGCGCAGGTCCACCTTGGGCACCGTGCCGGCCAGCGCCGCCGAGGCGAGCTTGTGGGTCAGCGCGAAGGTGTCGCTATGGGTGCGCGGGAGCTGGTCGATGCTGTACAGGTACGGCGACAGCGCTACCTGGGTCTGCGTGGCCAGCACGTGGGCCTGCAGGTGCACGGCCAGCGTCTGGGCCAGCTCGGGCTTGAGCGCGCCGGACGGAATCGCGTAGCGGGTATGGGCCAGGATCGGGGCGGCGATCAGCAGGGCGTCGTGGCGCACGCCGTCGATTTCTAACGTGGCAGACTCGGCCAGCGTCTCGGCCTGCTCGGCCAGCACGTCGGAGGCATCTGCATTGTGCTTGAACAGGTGTTCGAGCGCGGCGTCGAGGGCGGTCTGGCTGCCGTTCTTCAGGAGGCGGCCCAGGCGCTGCGACAGCCGCCGCTCCCAATACCCGTCCTCCATGCGGCTGCCCGAGGCGTCGAGCGCAAGCGCGTCGGCCACCAGTCGCTCGGCATCGGGCGAGAGTCGGGGGGAAGACTTGGGGCGAAAACCTGCCATATGTGAAGACCGTCCGTTTTACGTAAAACGGTATTCTACTCGCTGCGTTGACAAACACAGCACCCCGCGGCGTTCCCGTCTTATTTCTGTGCGGGCGCTGCCGGGGTCTCGGTGGCGGCCGGGGCGTGGGTCTCGACGCCGTGCTGCTCGCCGCCCATGGAGACGTCGCCGCCACCCTTCGTCAGCAGATACAGGGCGGCGCCGGCGACGACGATGAAAGCGATGAGGATCTTGACCATGGTGTCTCCAGTCGGTGCGGGGGCGTGCCTTGGCCGCCCCGCTTATAGGGATGAACGCCGAATTGCGTAGGGGCCAGTCTGGCAGTGCAGCCTTGCATGGAACTTACGCGCCGGATCGGGGATAACCCGCAAGCTGGCCCGGCGGCGCGCCGCCCGCCAATGAAAAAGAAAAACGGCGCACCGTGGGTGCGCCGTTGTCACTTCCTGGCCTCGGCCGGGACCGCTTACGCGGCCAGCAGCTGGCGCAGCACGAACGGCAGGATGCCGCCGTGGTTGTAATAGTCCACCTCGATCGGGGTGTCGATGCGCAGCAGCACCGGCACGCGCTGGGTGTCGCCGTTGGCGCGATGGATCACCAGCACCACATCCTGCTGCGGCTTCAGGTCACCCTCGATGCCTTCCACGTCGAAGGTCTCGTTGCCGATGATGCCGAGCGACTGCGCGCTGTCGCTGCCCTTGAACTGCAGGGGCAGCACGCCCATGCCGACCAGGTTCGAACGGTGGATCCGCTCGAAGCTGCGCGCCACCACGGCCTTCACGCCGAGCAGTTGCGTGCCCTTGGCCGCCCAGTCGCGCGAGGAACCCGTGCCGTATTCCTCGCCGCCGATCACCACCGTGGGCGTGCCCTCGGCGATGTACTTCATGGCGGCGTCGTAGATCGACATCTGCTCGCCGGTGGGCTGGTGCAGCGTCAGGCCGCCTTCCACGCGGGAGCCGTCGGCCTTGGGCGGAATCATCAGGTTCTTGATCCGCACGTTGGCGAACGTGCCGCGCATCATCACCTCATGGTTGCCGCGGCGCGAGCCGTAGCTGTTGAAGTCCGCCTTCAGCACGCCGTGCGCGAGCAGGTACTTGCCCGCCGGCGAGGTGTCCTTGATCGAGCCGGCCGGGGAGATGTGGTCGGTCGTCACGGAATCGCCGAACACGCCCAGCGCCCGCGCGCCGCGCACGCTGGCCGAGACCGCCTTGGGCTCGAGCTCGAAGTCCTGGAAGAACGGCGGTTCGGCGATGTAGGTGGAAGTCGGCCAGTCGTAGACCTGCCCCGTGGTGCCCTTGATGTTGGCCCACAGCTTGCTCGGCTTCTTGACCTGCTCGTAGTTCGTCTTGAACACCTTGGCGTTCATCGCGAACTTCAGCAGCGCGTGGATTTCCTCGGACGACGGCCAGATATCGCCCAGCCAGATGTCCTTGCCGTTCTTGCCCTTGCCCACCGGTTCGGTCATCAGGTCGCGGGTGACGTTGCCGGCGATGGCGTAGGCCACCACCAGCGGCGGCGAGGCGAGGAAGTTGGCGCGGATGTTCGGGTGGATGCGGGCCTCGAAGTTGCGGTTACCCGACAGCACGGCGGCCGCGACGATGTCGTTCTGGACAATGGCCTCGTTCAGCGCCGGGGTCAGGTCGCCCGCATTGCCGATGCAGGTGGTGCAGCCGTAGGCCGTCACGCCGAAGCCAAGCTTCTCCAGGTACGGCAGCAGGCCCGTGGCGGTCAGGTATTCGGTGACCACGCGGCTGCCCGGGGCCAGCGACGTCTTGATGTGCGGCGCCACGTTCAGGCCGGCTTCCACCGCCTTCTTGGCCAGCAGGCCGGCGGCCAGCAGCACGCTCGGGTTGGAGGTGTTCGTGCAGGAGGTGATGGCGGCGATCAGCACGTCGCCGCTCTTCACCTTCACGCCGTCGGCGTTGGTGTACTCGCGGTTCAGGTCGTCGGGGTCCTTGTTGAAGCCGTTCTCGGCCACCGGCTTGGAGAACAGCGAGGCGAAGGTGCTCTTGACGTTGCCGATCTCGATGCGGTCCTGCGGGCGCTTGGGGCCCGCCAGCGACGGCGCCACCGTGCCCAGATCCAGCGTCAGCGTGGTGCTGTAGTCGATATCGCCGGCCATCGGCACGCCGAACATCTCCTGGGCGCGGAAGTAGCCCTCGAATGCGGCGATTTCCTCGTCGGTGCGGCCGGTGCCCTTGAAATAGTCGATGGTCTTCTCGTCCACCGGGAAAAAGCCCATCGTGGCGCCATACTCGGGCGCCATGTTGCCGATGGTGGCGCGGTCCGGGGTCGTCAGGCTGGCGGTGCCTTCGCCGAAGAACTCGACGAACTTGCCCACGACCTTCTCGCGGCGCAGCATTTCGGTGATGGTCAGCACCAGGTCGGTGGCGGTCACGCCCTCGCGCAGGCGGCCTTTCAGTTCCACGCCGACCACGTCAGGCGTCAGGAAGTACACCGGCTGGCCCAGCATGCCGGCTTCAGCTTCGATACCACCCACGCCCCAGCCCACCACGCCGATGCCGTTGATCATCGTGGTATGCGAGTCGGTGCCAACGAGCGTGTCCGGATAGTAGACACCGTCCTTCTTGTGCACGCCGCGCGCCAGGTATTCCAGGTTCACCTGGTGGACGATGCCGAAGCCCGGCTGCACTACGCCGAAGGTATCGAAGGCCTGCATGCCCCACTTCATGAACTGGTAGCGCTCGTTGTTGCGCTTGAATTCCAGCTGCATGTTGAGGTCGAGTGCCTTCTTCTCGCGGAAATGGTCGATTTGCACCGAGTGGTCCACCACCAGATCCACCGGCACCAGCGGCTCGATCTTCTTGGGGTTCTTGCCCATCTTCTCGGCCACGTTGCGCATCGCGGCCAGGTCGGCCAGCAGCGGCACGCCCGTGAAGTCCTGCAGCACCACACGCGCCACCACGAACGGAATCTCGTCCACGCGGTCAGCGCGCGGCTTCCAGTGGGCCAGTTGCCGCACGTGTTCCTCGGTCACCTTCTTGCCGTCGCAGTTGCGCAGCACCGATTCCAGTACCAGCCGGATGGAGATCGGCAGCCGTTCGATCTTCACGCCCAGCGCCTTGCCCAACTGCGGCAGGGAATAGTACTGGCCGCGGCCGCCGGTGCCGAGCTTGAATTCCTTGAGAGTGTTATTGAGATTGTGGGGCATTGCCTGACTCCAATCGAGGGATGACGCGGGACGCGATTTTCTAAACTTTCTTCTTCTTCAGACCCCGGTGCACGAGAGGGTTCCGCCGCCTTGACGCGGCGCGGCCGGAAACTCCCCGGACGCGCACCGTGACAACAAACTCAACTGCCGCGCGGCGATGGGCCGCGCGAAGTACCGCAATGATCGCAAATTTACGACTTTACTGCTTCGGGGTGACCTGGGCAGCGGGAGCGGGCTGGGCTTCGGTGGTAGCCGGGGCCACCAGCAGCGGCGTGGCCACCGGCGCGCGCAGGGCGCCGGCCTGGGTCGGGGCCGAGCCACCGGCCAGCATGTCGGCGCTCTGGCATTCGTCGGCCAGGCGCTGGCCCATGTTCTTGTTGAACAGCATGGCCTTGCTCGGGATCACGACGAGGTCGAGGCCCGATTGCTGGTCGAAGTAGCGGTCGGCGCCGGTCACGGTGGACTGGCGCGGCAGGCGGTAGTCACGGCCTTGCCAGTGCACGGTCAGCACTTCGTCGCGCAGCATGTTGCCATTGATATAGATGACATTGCCCAGCTCGCACTGCCACTTCTCGCCGGACGGCGTGACAGGGGCTGCGGCGGCGGTCGTGGCCTTCTTGCTGGACTTGGCGGGCGCCTTCTTGGTCGCAGCCGGCTTCTTCTTGGCGGGTTCCTGAGCCATGGCGGTGGAGGCGACGGTCAGCGAGAGGGCGCCGAGCAAGGAGGCGAGCACGATCTTTTTCATGGGTATTCCTTCCGGATTTGAATGATTACTGGGGGGCTCTAGTATTGGGCGGGGCCGGGTGCCCGTGGGCGGCCCGGCAACTTTCCGCCGCTATTCTCTACGATTTGCCTGACAGGGCGAAGCCCGTCATCTATTGGTTACACAATCGGAAATGTCTGGTTTGCCATGGGGCACTTCGGGTCGGAAAAGGGCAGTATCCGCGCGCGGAGGCGTCACTCGGGCCGCCATTCAGTCGAAGAACAGCTCGGCCGCTGCCGCCGGCAGGCTGGTGCCCGTGGCGTGGGCGCGTTGCAGCAGCGCCCAGTAATACCGGTAGCTGGCGCGGTCGTGCAGCTGGCCGTCATGGCGGATCGGGGCCCAGTTGTTCTCGTGGGCCGCCAGCAGGATTTCGCTGGCCGCGCCGATCTCGGTATCGGTGGGGCGGAAAGCGGCCACGATCGGGGCGATCTGGCCCGGATGGATGCTCCACTTGCGCAGGTAGCCGAACTCGGCGCGGGCGCGGCTGGCGTCGTCGCCGGCACGCTGCGGATGCTGCACGTCGGTGCTGACGTTGTGCGACGGCACCTTGCCGTGGCGATGGCAGGCCGCGGAGATCTCGAGCATGGCGCGGCGGATCAGCGGGTATTCGAACTGGCCCGGCGAGCGCATCGCATCGCCCGGAATGGCGCCGTGGTGGGCGGAGACGAAGTCCATCAGCCCGAAGCTGAGGCACTCCACCTGGACCAGCGCGGCGATGTCGAAGACCTGTTCGAGCGCGGCATGTGTCTCAATCAGCACATGAATCGGGATGTGCCGGGCAATGCCGGCACTGCGCGCCACATGGTTGACGTGATCGGTCACCCGGGCGACTTCCACTACATCGGTCACCTTCGGTACCACCACATAGGCCAGGCGCGCGCCGGCGGCGGCCACCAGGATGTCGATGTCCTCGCGCCAGTGCGGGTGGGCGGGGTCGTGGATGCGCACGCCCACACGGTTGTGGACGTTCTCCGGGCTGTTGATCAGCTGGGCGCACAGCGTGGCGTGCTCGCGCTCGAGGCCGACGGCGGCGCCGTCCTCGCAGTCGAATGTGATGTCGAACACGGGCCCAAGCTCTTGCTGCAGGGCCAGCGACTTGCGCATGAGCTTTTCGCTGCCGGCATAGTGGTCACACACCGGCAACTGGACCGGGATGGCTTCGCCCTGAAACAAGACCTCGGAAGGATGCACGTTGAATACTTATGGAGTGGGGGGTAATTGACGAGACAAGGCCCGCGCCCATGAAAAAACCGGGGTCCGCGCCGATTGTTGCATCGATGCGGGACCCCGGTTCGTCATGCGCGGGAGGCTCCGGAAGATCAGCCCAGCAGATGCTGCACGCCGGCCTTTTCTTCTTCCAGTTCCTTCAGGGTGATATTGATCTTTTCCTGGCTGTAGGCGTCGATCTCCAGACCCTTCACGATTTCATACTTGCCGTTGGCGGTGGTCACCGGGTAGCCGAACATGGTGTCGGCCGGGATGCCGTATTCGCCGTTCGACGGGATGCCCATCGTGACGACCTTGCCGTTCGAGCCCAGCACCCAGTCGTGCACGTGGTCGATGGCGGCGTTGGCAGCCGAGGCGGCCGACGACAGGCCGCGCGCCTCGATGATGGCGGCGCCGCGCTTGCCGACGGTCGGCAGGAACACGTCGTTGTTCCAGACCGGGTCGTTGATCATGTCCTTGACGCTCTTGCCGTCAACGGTGGCGTAGCGGTAGTCGGCGTACATGGTCGGGCTGTGGTTGCCCCACACGAACATCTTCTCGATCGACGACACCGGCTTGCCGGTCTTGGCGGCGATCTGCGACAGCGCACGGTTGTGGTCCAGGCGCAGCATCGCGGTGAAGTTCTCGCGCGGCAGGCTCGGGGCCGACTTCATGGCGATGTAGGCGTTGGTGTTGGCCGGGTTGCCCACCACCAGCACCTTGACGTTGCGGCTCGCCACTTCGTCGAGCGCCTTGCCCTGCACCGTGAAGATCTGGGCGTTGGCTTCGAGCAGGTCCTTGCGTTCCATGCCCTTGCTGCGGGGACGGGCGCCAACCAGCAGGGCCACGTCGGCGTCCTTGAAGGCGACCTTGGGGTCATCGGTGATGACCACGCCGGCCAGCAGCGGGAACGCGCAGTCTTCCAGTTCCATCACCACGCCCTTGACGGCGGCCTGGGCTTGCGGGAGGTCGAGCAGTTGGAGGATGACCGGCTGGTCTTTGCCGAGCATGTCGCCGTTGGCGATGCGGAACAGCAGGGAATAGCCGATCTGGCCAGCGGCGCCGGTCACTGCGACGCGCATTGGGGCTTTAGCCATGAGTAAATCTCCAAACGAAAAGAGGGGTAACCGGTCAGTGGCGCCTGCCGCACGGGGCGGGCGCGTCGCGTGTCGCCACGGGGCAGGCTGGCGTCCGCCGCGTCGAGGGCGACAAGGCGTAAGTCTACTACTGCTATGTGGTGCGCCGCATCCCGAACGGTGCCGCGATGCCCGAATCCGGGTCTCGCGGGGGATGGCGGCCGGGGGCGGCGGCGCGGACTGCGCGAGTGTAGGGCGGGCCTCCGTGACTGTCAATTTATATGTCTTATATAAGACATAAGACATTTCATAGCGTGCTGGACGCGATTCTCGATTTTGTGGTGAAATCCGGGCTATGTCATCCCTGCCCACGTCCCTGTCCGCCGCAGCCGGCAACGGCGCGCCGGAATCTGGCGCCCCTCAGAGCGGTGCCGGGGCGCAGCCGCCCGCCGCCAATGCGCCGGCCGCCGGCCCGGCCAATCCCTCGCCCACGTTCAGCCCGCTCTACCAGCAGATCAAGGCCCTGATTACCCAGAGCCTGCAGTCCGGCGAATGGAAACCGGGCGAAATGATCCCGAGCGAAATGGACCTGGCCGCGCGCTACAAGGTCAGCCAGGGCACGGTGCGCAAGGCCATCGACGAACTGGCCGCCGAGAACCTGGTGGCGCGCCGGCAGGGCAAGGGTACTTTCGTGACCACGCACTACGAGGACGTGGTCAAGTTCCGTTTCCTGCGGCTGGTGCCCGATGAGGGCGAGCCGCACTATGGCGCGAGCCGCGTGCTGGAGTGCAAGCGCCTGCGCGCGCCGGCCGAGATCGCGCGGCTGCTGGATATCCGCACCGGCGACAGCGTCGTGCAGATCCGCCGCGTGCTGACGTTTTCGAATGAAGCTACGGTGCTGGACGAGATCTGGCTGCTGGGCACCAATTTCAAAGGACTGACGGCCGAGAAGCTCAACGAGTGGAAAGGCCCGATGTACGCGCTGTTCGAGGCCGAGTTCGGCACGCGCATGATCCGCGCCACGGAAAAGATCCGGGCGGTATCTGCCGATAATACGGCGGCCGAACTGTTGTCCGTGGCCCCGGGTACGCCGCTGCTGTCGGTGGAACGGGTGTCGTTCACCTATGGCGACCGGCCGGTGGAAGTCCGCCGCGGCCTGTATGTGACCACGCGGCACTATTACCAGAATGACTTGAGTTAATGCGTGGCGGCGATGCTCGCCGGGCCAGGGGCGCGATTATTGCGGCGCCTGCGGATTACCCGTGTCGACCGTTGCGGCCATTGAATGGAATCGCTGGGAATGCGCCGGGGAGGAGACCGATCCGGCGTGGTGCGCAGAGTATTGCGTGCGATTGTCGGGCACGCCGGGTTGGTGCGCGATAGCTGAAAATTATTGGTGCGGCGCGCAACAAAGGCGCTAAAATCATCGGGATTTGCTCCAGTGCATTCATTTGCATCCAGCGCTACCCACGCGCAGGATCCAAACCGGTGCGCACCGGAAGGCGGGTGTGTCCCGTGCCTTCAAGGTACCCGGAGTCGCCTCACTGCGCAATCGGGTAGCGATCCGGTGAAACCCGGAGCAATGGCAGTTTTCGTTCTTTTGCAGTTTTTTTTCTACCGCAAATGGGGTCTCGCATGGCTGAAGCCGTCAAACAAGCCAGGCCGGAGTTCCGGAATATCGGTATTGCGCAGATCGCGCGCTATCGGTTGCCCTGGGCCGGCAAGGTATCCATCCTGCATCGCGTCAGCGGTGCATTGATGTTCCTCCTCCTTCCGTTCGTTCTGTACCTGTTTGAGCAGAGCGTCACGTCCGAGCTGAGCTTCGCCAAGTTCTCGGCACTGCTGTCCAACGGCTTCGTCAAACTGGTCATCCTGGCGCTGATCTGGGGTTACCTGCATCACTTCTGCGCCGGCATCCGCTTCCTGCTGCTGGACGTACACGTCGGCGTGGCTAAGCCCACGTCCGCCAAGTCGGCCATCGCGGTGCTCGTCGTCAGCCTGCTGCTCACCCTGATTTTCGGGCTGAAGCTGTTCGGCCTGTTCTGAGGAGAATCAAGGTGGCAAACAATAATATCGGTCCCAAGCGTCTTGTCGTCGGTGCGCACTACGGTCTGAAAGACTGGCTGGCGCAGCGCGTGACCGCCGTGATCATGGTGCTGTTCACCGTGATCCTGGCGGGTGTGTACCTGGCTTTCGGCAATCCGTCGTACGAAGGCTGGGCAGGTCTCTTCGCCAACCAGTGGATGAAGATCCTGACGTTCCTCACCATCCTCTCGCTGCTGTATCACGCCTGGTTTGGTGTGCGCGACATCTGGATGGACTATGTGAAGCCGATGGCCGTGCGCCTCGTGCTGCAAGTTCTTACGATTCTGTGGCTCG
>Ga0255338_1000406_pt1 | contig 147655 bp, 139 predicted proteins | sample MeOH1_35cm_T4_19_FD_203715 | JGI IMG/M metagenome (GOLD analysis project Ga0255338, IMG submission 203715) | Sandy soil microbial communities from University of British Columbia, Vancouver, Canada - MeOH1_35cm_T4_195 | ecosystem: Engineered > Artificial ecosystem > Sand microcosm >... | reverse complement strand
AACTCCCGCTTTCGCGTTCGTTTCGTCGTCAGGTTCAGACCCAAATCGGCTTGCTTCATGGCTCGCAGTGTCCTGTCACATCACGCCAGCGGCAAGTACATCGGCGACGGACTTTTGCAGACCTTCCTTAGCGCTCATCCGTCGTGTTGGCTTGCGGTCAGCCATCGGGCCGCAGCGTCGCCACCGTCATGATGCGATGCTGGTTCAACAGCGCCAGGATCTTCCGTCTGATCTCGTCGTCCATGAGCGGCCTCCGCTATCGATCGTTGCGAATGTGCCGCAGCATTCTGGCCTTGCGGCGCCCGCTCTCAAGGAACGACGCCGTCGGGAGGGGCGCGCGTTCGCGGCGATGCCCTATGCTTGGCAGCTTTTTCGCCCGAAGACCATGACAGAAGACACTCCCGTGACGATCCAGGAAGCGCGCCTGTGGAGCGACGAACGCTGGACGGCAAGCGTCATCAAGAACGAGGAAGACGACGGCTGGGCCGTGGCGATGACGCTGCGCGGCGAATCCGAGCCGGCGCTGGTGGGGCCGTGGACCATGGGACGCGACAAGAAGAACCCCAAGCCACTGGACGCGCCGGCCTTCCACACGCTCGTCAAGACGGCCAACGAGGTGCGGCGGCGCCACGAGCAGCAGCTCCATGCGCTGCTGAACAAGCGCATCACCGTGACGGCGCAGGGCCAACAGATTCAGGTCGTGCTGGCCATCGTGCCTGACGAGGATGGCGCCACCGCCACGCTGAGCGCGCAGGATGTGTTCGGCGAAGAGATCGCCTGGGTGCCGGTGTCTCCCGCCTTCAAGCTCAACAGCACGAGCGCGCAGGCATGGGTTGAGGGCGGCTTCGAGCGGCCGCGCTGAGCTGATGCGATCCCGCCCTGGTCACAGACGAGGCGCTGGCCGCCGCTGGACAGTGGAGTTCAGCCCTGTTCTGGCGGCGCAAACCGGCGCAGCACATGCGCGGTCATGCCGCGGGCCAGTTCCTCCTCGCCGTAGAACACGGTGCCCATGTCGTCGCGCCGCAGCAGTTCCGACTCATCCTCGCTGTGGGTGCGCACGACGACCTCGATGCCGGGGTTGAGCTGGCGCGCGGTGGTGACCATGGGGCGCACGCCGAGCGGATCGGGCGTGGCGATGACAAGCATGGCCGCGTTGGCGATGTGGGCCTGGATCAGCACCTCGGGTTCCACGGCGTCTCCGGAGACGGCGGCCAGGCCGCGTTCGCGCAGGCTCTCCACCAGCTCGCGGTTTTGCTCGACGACGACGGTGGGGATGCCCTGCTGTTGCAAGGCGGCTGCGATGCGCTGACCGACGCGGCCGTAGCCCACCAGCACCACCTGGCCGTGCAGGTACTTGCGCTCCGTGTCCATTGGCAGTTCGGCGAAGGGGTCGCCCCGGTCTTCCAGCGCGCGCGCCAGTTCCGAGCGGCGCAGCACCCAGGAACGGACCGGCGCCACCGCGGCGAAGACGAAGGGGTTGAGCGCGATCGAGATCAGCGCGCCGGCCAGCACCAGGCTCATGCCCTCGGTCGGCAGCAGGCCGAGTGACAAGCCCAGCCCGGCCAGGATGAAGGAGAACTCGCCGATCTGCGCCAGGCTGGCCGCCACCGTCAGCGCGGTGTTGAGCGGGTAGCGGAAGGCCAGCACCAGCCCCAGCGCGGCGATGGATTTGCCGACGATGATGATCGCCACCGTGCCGAGCACATGGAGCGGCTCCTTCAACAGCACGGTCGGATCGAACAGCATGCCCACGGCGACGAAGAACAGCACGGAAAACGCGTCGCGCAGGGGCAGGGACTCCTGGGCTGCGCGGTGGCTGAACTCGGACTCGCGCATCACCATGCCGGCGAAGAAGGCGCCCAGGGCGAACGACACGCTGAAGAGCTGCGCCGCGCCGTAGGCGATGCTGATTGCTGCGGCGATCACCGCCAGCGTGAACAGTTCGCGCGAGCCGGTGCGTGCCACCTGCCAGAGCAGCCAGGGCAGGGCGCGCCGACCGGCCACCAGCATCAGCGCGACGAAGGCCGACACCTCCAGCAGCGTCTGGCCGATGGTGCGCCACAGCGGGATGCCGTCGGCGGCGGGTGCATGGGCCCCGCCCAGCAAGCCGGCCAGCGGTGGCAGCAGCACCAGGATCAGCACCGTGGCGAGGTCCTCGACCACCAGCCAGCCCACGGCGATGCGGCCGTTCATGGTATCGAGCACGTCGCGCGCCTCCAGCGCCTTGAGCAGCACGACCGTGCTGGCGCAGGACAGTGACAGGCCGAAGATCAGGGCGGCGCCCGGCGTCCAGCCCCACCACCAGGCAAGGCCCGTGCCCAGCACGGTGGCGAGTCCCATCTGGACCACGGCGCCGGGTAGGGCGATGCGTTTCACGGCCAGCAGGTCATCCAGAGAGAAGTGCAGGCCGACGCCGAACATCAGCAGCATCACGCCGATCTCCGACAGCTGCGAGGCGATGCCCACATCAGCCACGAACCCGGGTGTGGCCGGGCCGATGACGATCCCCGCCAGCAGGTAGCCGACCAGCGCGGGGACCTTGATCCGCTCGGCCACGAAGCCAAAGAGCAGAGCCAGGCCAAAGCCGGCGGCGAGGGTGGTGATCAGCGAGACGTTGTGTTCCATCGCGTGGCGGTGAAGGCTGGCAGGTCGTGGAGAGGCGGGGGGTGCACGGCCCGCGCGGGCGATGCCGCTCCATTGTCACCTCGCGGCTCCCGCACCTGCACCGGCGGCAGATGAATCCATAGCGGGACAGGGAAATGGTCTGAATGTAATCTACATATAAAACTTTCCAAAAATATAAAACTGCCCATCAGCGCGCCAACGACTCGATCAAGCCGCCGAATCGAGCGATGAATCGGCCTCATACAGCGCTGTCAAGGGACCGCGGCGCCGCCACGACTTCTCAATCTCCACGACGATCCAGACCAGCACCGCCGCGGCCAGGCAGATGGCCAGCTCGCCGGCCGACAGGGGCTCGGTCTTGAAGATCGGATTCAGCGCAGGCACGTAGATCGTGGCCAACTGCAGCGCAAAGGTCAGCAGCACGGCGCCCAGCAGCGGCTTGTTCGTGAACAGGCCGAGCCGCCACAGCGATTCGCTTTCCGAACGGATCGCCAGCACATGCGCCATCTGGGTCAGCGTGAGCACGGTGAACACCATGGTCTGCCAGTGGGCGTGGCCCGTGGACAGGGCCCAGGCCTGCACGGCCAGGCACAGCCCCCCGATCAGCAGGCCAATGCCCAGCACGTGCTGCCACAGGCCATGCGCGAACAGGCTCTCTCGGGGCGGACGGGGTGGGCGCCCCATGAGGCCACGCTCGGCCGGCTCCGCCGCCAGCGCCAGGCCGGGCAGGCCGTCGGTTACCAGGTTGACCCAGAGGATGTGGATCGGCAGCAGCGGGATCGGCAGGCCGAGCAGGGGGGCGAGGAAGATGGTCCAGATCTCGCCCGAGTTGCCGGTCATGGCATAGCGCACGAACTTGCGGATGTTGTCGTAGATACGCCGCCCCTCGCGCACGGCCGCGACGATGGTGGCGAAGTTGTCATCCAGCAGCACCAGACTGGACGCCTCGCGCGCCACGTCGGTGCCACCCTTGCCCATGGCCACGCCGATGTCGGCGCGCTTGAGCGCGGGGGCGTCGTTCACGCCGTCGCCGGTCATGGCGACGAAATGCCCCTGCGCCTGCAGCGCCTCGACGATGCGGATCTTCTGCGCCGGATCGACGCGGGCATAGACACGCACGGCGCTCACGTGTTCGCGCAGGGCGTCGTCACTCAGGCGGGCCAGGTCGGCACCGGTGAGCACCTCGGCGTCTGCGGTGGGCACGATGCCAAGCCGGTGCGCGATGGCACGCGCCGTGGCCGGGTGGTCGCCGGTGATCATGACGGGCGTGATGCCGGCGCCGAGGCAGTCGCGCACGGCGGCGGCGGCCTCGGGGCGCGGCGGATCGATCAGGGCGACCAGGCCGAGCAGCTGCAGCTCGTTTTCCACCGTGTCCAGCGCGTTGGTGTCGGGCAGCCGGGCATGCGAACGTCGCGCCAGGGCCAGGACGCGCAAGCCCTGGGTGGCCAGGGCCTGCGCCTCGGACAGCAGCGCGGGGCGGTCCAGCGGCTCGGCGCCCTCCGGCGTCCATTGCGCGGTGCATTGAGGCAGCACCGATTCGGGGGCTCCCTTGGTGTAGGCGACAAAGCCGCCGTCCGGCGCCGCTCCCGCGCGATGGAAGGTGGTCATGCGCTTGCGCTCGGAATCGAACGGTTGCTCCTGCACGCGCGGGAAGCGCTGGTCGAGGGCCTGCTTGTCCAGCCCCCCGGCATGGGCGGCCAGCACCAGGGCCGTTTCGGTCGGGTCGCCCTGCCATTCGCTGCCGCCCGGCCGGTCCGTCGCCTGGCGCGCCGCGTCGTTGCACAAGGCCGCCGCGCGCAGCGCTTCTTCATGCACCGCGCTGGGCAAGGGGTCCCCCGGTGTCCAGCGCTGGCCCCGCGCCAGCAACAGTTCGGCGTGCATGCGGTTCTGCGTCAGCGTGCCGGTCTTGTCGGAGCAGATGTGGGTGACCGAGCCCAGGGTCTCGACCGAAGGCAGGCGCCGGACCAGTGCGTGCACCGACACCATCCGCCGCGCGCCAAGCGCCAGCAGCACCGTGACCACGGCCGGTAGCGCCTCGGGAATGGCCGCCACCGCCAGGCTGATGGCGGTCAGCACCATCAGCAAGGGCGACTCGCCGCGCAGCACCCCGACCACGAATATCACGCCGCAGATGGCGAGCACGGCCAGTGCCAGCCGGCGGCCGAAGGCCGCGAGCCGCCGCTGCAGCGGCGTGCTGCGCTCGTCGCTGTCCAGCAGGCGCGCCACCTTGCCCAGCTCGGTGGCCATGCCGGTGGCCACCACCAGCCCGCGCGCGCGGCCATGGGTCGCGGTGGTGCCTTTGAACGCCATGTTGACGCGGTCGCCCAGCGCGTCCGCTTCCTCCTGCGCCAGCACGTGGGTCTGCTTCGCGATGGTGACCGATTCGCCGGTCAGCGCCGATTCATCCACCTGCAGCTGGGCGATCTCGATCAGTCGCAGATCGGCCGGTACCTGATTGCCCGCTTCGAGCAGCACGATGTCCCCTGGTACCAGGGTCGCGGCCGGCACCACCTGCACCTGCCCACTGCGCAGCACCGTGGCGTGGGCGGCGGCCAGCTGGCGCAGCGCGGCCATGGCCCGGTCGGCGCGCCAGGCCTGCACGAAGCCGATCACTGCGTTCAGCAGCACGATGACCAGGATCACCAGCGTGTCCGTCAGATCGCCGATCAGGCCGGACACCACGGCGGCGGCCAGCAGCACCAGGATCATGAAGTCCTTGAACTGGTCGGCCAGCAGAGCGGGCCAGCCGCGCGCCGTGGTGTTGGCCAGCTCGTTGGCGCCATGGTGCTCGGCCCGGCGCCACGCTTCGACCTCGTGCAGGCCGTGCGCCGGGTCCACGCCGTGCGCGCGTGCCAGTTCGTGCGCGTCGCGCAGGTGCCAGTCGGTGTCAGTCGAAGCGGGAGTGGGCGCGAGTGGCGCGGAGGGACTGGGCATGCGTGGTGTCGGGTCAGATCAAGCGGGACGCCCACCACTTCGGCACGGCGCGTTCAAGGCGCTTCAGCCTGCCATGCGCCGGTGAACCGGGCATGACAGGCCAGGTTCATTCTTCGCTGGGGGGCTCTTCGGCTTCCTCTGGCTCCGGTTGCCGGACCATCAGCACCGGCACCGGCGCCTCGTGCAGCAGCCGTTGCGCCACCGAGCCCTGCACCGCGGAGCGCAGCAGCCCCGCGCCGCGCGTGCCGATGACGATCAGGTCGCAGCCCTGGCTCTCCACCAGTTCGAGCAGCGCGTTGGTCGGGTCGCCAGAGGCCACCGCCAGTTCGCAGCCCACGCCGGCGTCGCGCAGCAGCGCGGCGGCAGACTCGAGCTGATGCTCGCCGGCGGCCTGGCTGACCTGCTCCAGCACCACCGGGTCGGGCGCCGTAACCATCTCGTAGAAGGTGGCCGGCTCCTGCACGTTGACCAGCAGGAATTCCGCCTGAAGACCCTGGGCGACCAGTCGCAGGGCGAAGTGCACTTCGTGCAGGGCCAGATCGGAGCCGTCAATCGGCAGGAGAATTTTCATCGGCGCATCCTGGTTGTGGCGACCTCAGGCCGTCACATCCGGCCGGGTCTTGTAGAACTTCAGGGGCACGGCTGGCGTTTGGTTCAGCACCGAACGCCGGATCTTGCCCACCACGTGCATTTCACAGGGCTTGCAATCGAAACGCAAGGTCAGTTTGTCCTTGCCGTTGATCAAGGTCAAGGGCTCGGCGCGCACCGTGCCTTGCACGCCGGTCACGCCCTTGGCCTGTTTCGGGCACAGGCTCATCGAGTAGCGCACGCAGTGCTTGGTGATCATCAGGCTGACTTCGCCTTCTTCCTCATGGCTCTCGTAGGCCGCGGCGATCACCTGGACGCCGTGTTTCGCGTAGAAGTCGCGCGCCTTGTGGTTGAAGACGTTGGCGAGGTAGGTAAGGGTGTCTTCCGGGTAGGCCACGGGGGGCTCGATCGGCTTGGCGCGCGGCAGGCGCTGCCATGCATCGGCGCGGGCGGTCTCCAGGGCGGCCACGGCGTCGCGACGCAGCTGGTTGGCGAGCGAGGCCGGCACGAACCAGGGTTGGGTCAGATTCAGCGTGACGTCGAGCGGCACAAACATCGTTTCGCCGAGCTTGCCCAGGTTCTCGCGCAGCTTGGTCTCAGCCTGGCCGGCGTCCTTGGCCGGCTCGAGTGTCAGGGCGGCATGGGCCGTGCCGCTGTGGCCGTTCTCGTCGGTGATCGTCAGCGTCAGGCCGTCCTTGGTTTCATCCAGGCGCAGCCAGGCGCCGATGCGGCGCTCGGCGGACTTCTTCTCCAGCCCGCGCACCCAGTCCATGTCGCGGTTGCGGTTGATCTGGGTTCCCTTGCGCAGATCGCGGAAGCCCTCCATCGGGTCCTTCGGGAACACGCGCCACTGGCCGATGGCCGAGGCGGACACCGGCTCGGCGCGGTTGATCTGCACGCCGACCAGTTCCTTCTGCAGGTCCCAGTAGCACAGGCCATCGCCGTTGTGCAGCACGGCCGAGGGGTCATCGGCCTCGAACTCGATGAAGTTGGGGCCGACCTTGGTCACCCAGCCGATCGGCTGGCCCGGGTTCTTGGGCGAGTCGAAGGCGCCGATGTCCTGCTGGCGGCCCTGGACGAAGTAGTCGGTGAACTCGCGGTTGAAGTTCTGGTTCGGATCGGGCTGGAAGGAGAACGTGCACTCGCCACTGGCGGCGCGCGCCAGCTCGGGGCGCTCGGTGAGGATCTCGTCGAGCAGCACGCGGTAATGGGCGGTGATGTTCTTCACGTAGCCCATGTCCTTGTAGCGACCCTCGATCTTGAAGCTGCGCGCGCCGGCGTCGATCAGCGCGCGCAGGTTGTCGCTCTGGTTGTTGTCCTTCATCGAGAGCACATGCTTGTCGTGCGCGATGAAGCGGCCCTGGCTGTCGGTCACCTGGTAGGGCAGGCGGCAGGCCTGCGAGCAGTCGCCGCGGTTGGCGCTGCGTCCGGTCTGGGCGTGGCTGATGTTGCACTGGCCGCTGTAGGCCACGCACAGCGCGCCGTGGATGAAGAACTCGATGGCGCAGCGCTGCGGGTCGGTGGCGGCGCGCACGGCGGCGATCTGTTCCAGCGTCAGCTCGCGCGCCAGCACGATCTGGGACAGGCCCACGTCCTGCAGGAAGCGCGCTTTCTCCGGCGTGCGGATGTCCGTCTGGGTGCTGGCATGCAGCTGGATGGGCGGCAGGTCGATCTCCAGCAGGCCCATGTCCTGGATGATCAGCGCATCGACGCCGGCGTCGTAGAGCTGCCAGGCCAGCTTGCGCGCTGGCTCCAGCTCGTCGTCGCGCAGGATGGTGTTGAGCGTGACGAAGACCCGGCTGCCGAAACGGTGGGCGTATTTCGCCAGCCGGCCGATGTCCTTCACGGAGTTGTCGGCGCTGGTGCGCGCGCCGAACGACGGGCCGCCGATGTAGACGGCGTCGGCGCCGTGGTTCACGGCCTCGATGCCGATCTCGGCATCGCGCGCGGGGGAAAGCAGTTCAAGCTGGTGGGGCAGGAGAGACATGGGGGCGGATTATCCCAGCCCGTCCCCTCCAGGCGATCGGTTATGGTTATGCGGTGAGTCCCGCTGCTGTCCCTTTCTCCCATCCCGCCCGTTCCCGGTCCACACGCTTTGATGCAGTCGATGCGCTGCGCGGCCTGGCCATCGTCTGGATGACGGTGTTCCATTTCTGCTTCGACCTGAATCATTTCGGTTACCTGAAGCAGGACTTCTACGCCGATCCGTTCTGGACCAGGCAGCGCACGGTCATCGTCAGCCTGTTCCTGTTCGCCGCCGGGCTGGGGCAGGCCATCGCCGTGCAGCAGGGACAGGGCTGGCCGCGCTTCTGGCGGCGCTGGGCCCAGGTGGCGGGTTGCGCGCTCCTGGTCACAGCCGGCTCCTACTGGATGTTCCCGCGCAGCTACATCTACTTCGGCGTGCTGCACGGCATGGCGCTGATGCTGATCGCCTCTCGCGCCTTGGCCGGCTGGGGCGAGCGGCATGCCGCATGGCTGTGGGGGCTGGGTAGCCTGCTGATCGCTTTGAAATTCATCGCGGCTTACGTCTTGACGCGGCCGGAAATGGCGGGACTCGCCGACGTCCTGAACAGCCGCGCACTGAACTGGCTGGGCCTGATCACCCGCAAACCGGTGACCGAGGACTACGTGCCGCTGCTGCCCTGGCTGGGCGTGATGCTCTGGGGGCTGGCAACCGGGCAGTGGCTGCTACGCCGCCGCCCCGGCTGGCTCGCCATCGACCTGGGGCCGGCATCCCCGCCGCTGGCCTGGCTGGGGCGCTGGAGTCTGAGCTGGTACATGCTGCATCAGCCGGTGCTGATGGGGGCACTGATGGCGGTGGCCGCATTGAAATAGCCAGCGCTCGGACATGAAAAAACGCGGCCGAAGCCGCGTTCTTTATCGAAGACCGGAAGGGAATTACTCGACCTTGGCCTTGGCGCGCAGTTCCTCCTGGAACTTGGCCAGCTTCTGCTGTTGCAGCTGCTGGGCGATCTGCGGCTTGACCTCTTCCAGCTTGGGCAGCTGGGCGTCGCGCACATCGTCCAGGCGAATGACGTGCCAGCCGAACTGGCTCTTCACCGGCTCTTCGGTCAGCTGGCCCTTGCCCAGCTTGATCATGGCTGCCGAGAACTCGCCCACGTAGTTGCTGGCGTTGGCCCAGTCCAGGTCGCCACCGTTGGCGCCGGAGCCCGGGTCCTTGGACTGCTTCTTGGCGATGTCTTCGAACTTACCGCCCTTCTTCAGGTCGGCGATGATGGCCTTGGCCTCGTCTTCCTTCTCGACCAGGATGTGACGGGCGCGGTATTCCTTGCCGCCGTTGGCCTTGACGAACTTGTCGTACTCGGCCTTGATGTCGGCGTCGGAGACCGGGTTCTTCTTCTGGAAGTCGGCGAACAGCTCGCGGATCAGGATGGTCTGGCGCGCCAGTTCCAGCTGGTTCTTGTAGTCGGCGGTGGCGGCCAGGCCACGCTTTTGCGCCTCCTGCATGAAAACCTCGCGGGCGATCACTTCGTCCTTGATCTGGCCCTGCATCTCCGGCGTCACCGGGCGGCCGGAGCGGGTCACCTGCTGCACCAGGGCGTCCACGCGCGACTTGGGCACCGGCTTGCCGTTGACGATGGCGACGTTCTGCGCCAGGGCGGGCAGAGCCAGGGAGCCAGCCAGCGTGGCGACTGCCACGGCGGACAGGATGTGTTTTTTCATGGATGTTTCCTCAATGGTCCTTGATTTGCGGGCGCAGGCGGCTGCCTGTCTGGCAACCGGCCGGAGGTGGCCCTAAAGAACTTCAATCGCGATGGCGTGCACGCCTTGGGCGATGAAATCTTGCAGCGCATCATACACAAGGCGATGGCGCGCCACGCGTGTCTTTCCGGTGAACAAAGGTGACGAAATGCGCACCCGGAAATGGGTGCCGAAGCCGGTGCCATTGGCCCCGGCGTGGCCAGCATGGGCGGCGCTTTCGTCGAGCACTTCGAGCTCGGAGGTTTGCAGTTCGGCGCGCAGGCGCTGCGCCATCTGGTCGGCTAGGCGGGTGATCATCATGGCGGGGCGATGTCCTTCAGCGGCCGGAGGCGTCGGTCGGAGGGGCGCCCCGGTCGTCGTTTTGCAGGTAACGCGAGATGTAGAGGCCCTGGCCGACGATGAACACCAGCGGGAAGGCATAACCCCAGAGCTTGAAGTTGACCCAGTCTTCGGTGCTGTAGTAGGCCGCCACATAGCCGTTGATGGCCGCCATGAAGGCGCAGTAGGCGATCCAGGCCACGTTCAACCGGTGCCAGACGCGCGGCGGCAGGCTGAGCTGACTGCCCAGCAGCGACTGCAGCACGCTTTTCTTCAGCACCCAGAGGGCGAAGGCCAGCGCCACGGACATGGCCGCGTACAGCACCGTGGGCTTCCACTTGATGAAGCGGTCGTCGTGCAGCACGAGGGTCAGGGTGCCGAAGGCCAGGATCAGCGCCAGCGTGACCTTGTGCATGGTCTGCAGCTTGCGGTCGATCGCGTAGATGGCCGCCATCTGCGCCACGGTCGCCGCCATCAGCACGCCGGTGCCGACGTAGATGCCATAGAACTTGTAGGCGCCGAAAAACAGCAGGATGGGAAAGAAGTCGAGCAGGATTTTCATGCGGGGCCGGTCGGCGCGGGAAAGTCAGCGGGGTTTGAAGTCTAGCGAAGCCGAGTTCATGCAGTAGCGCAGGCCGGTCGGCGCGGGGCCGTCCGGGAACACGTGGCCCAGGTGCGCGCCGCACTGGGCACAGACGGTCTCGGTGCGCACCATGCCGTGGCTCTGGTCCACATGCTCCTCGATCGCGCCCTCGTCGGCCGCCTGCGTGAAGCTGGGCCAGCCGCAGCCGGCATCGAACTTGGTGTTGGCCTCGAACAGCCGGGCACCGCAGCAGATGCAGTGGTAGCTGCCGTCGGCCCAGTGGCTCTCGTACTTGCCGGTGAAGGGGCGCTCCGTGGCAGCGTGGCGCGTGACCTCGAAGGCGACGGCCTCGGCCCCCTTTTCGGACAGCAGGGCGCGCCATTCGGCGTCGGTCTTCTGGATCTTGTCGGTCATGATGAGCAACTGATTTCAATATGGGCTGCCCAGTCGGGCGGCGGGCCGGCATAGGCTTCCATGCCGGGGTGTTCGTCGAAGGGCTGCTGCAGCAGCGCCAGCAGGCGTTCGATCTCGGAAAAATCCTTGAGTTTCGCGGCGCGGATTGCCTGCTCGGCCAGGTAGTTGCGCAGCACGTACGCGGGATTGGACTTGCGCATCAAGTCGGCCTGCAATTCCCGATCTATCTGCGCAGAAAGCTCCGAAAATTGGAGCAACCAGCGGTCCAGCGCCGGCCGGTCGATGAACAGGTCGCGCACCGTCTCGGCCGGGGCGCCGGCCACGTGGCGCGTCAGTTGGCGCCAGAAGATCGTGTAGTCCACCCGGTCCTGTGCGAGCAGGGTCAGGAGGGTATCGATCAGCTCGCCGCCTTGGGGCGGACTGTTCGCCCAGCCCAGCTTGGCGCCCATGCGGCCGATGAACTCGCGCGGGAACACGGTCTTGTACGGCTCCAGCGCCGCCAGCGCCAGCTCGGGGTCGCCGATCAGCGGCAGCAGCGCCTGGCCAAGGCAGAACAGGTTCCAGTAGGCGATGTCGGGCTGGCGGTGAAAGGCGTAGCGGCCCTGCGTGTCGCTGTGGTTGCAGATGTGGCCGGGGTCGAAGGCGTCAAGGAACTGGAACGGACCGTAGTCGAGCGTCAGGCCGAGGATGCTCATGTTGTCGGTGTTCAGCACACCATGGCAAAAGCCCACCGCCTGCCACTGGGCTACCGTGGCAGCCGTGCGGGCGCTCACGGCCTCCAGCAGTGCGGCATAGGGGTTGCCGCTGAAGGCCTCACGATCGCGGCACTCGGGGTAGAAGGCGTCGATCACGAAGTCGGCCAACTTTCTGAGTTCGTCGTGCTGGTCGCTGTAGGAGAAATGCTCGAAATGGCCGAAGCGGATGAAGCTGGGCGCCACGCGGGTGACCACCGCGGCGGTTTCGATTTCCTCGCGCCGTACCGGCGCATCCGAGCCTGTCACGCACAAGGCGCGACTGCTCGGAATGCCCAACCCGTGCATCGCCTCGCTGCACAGGAACTCCCGGATGCTGGAGCGCAGCACCGCGCGTCCGTCACCACCGCGAGAGTAGGGCGTGCGACCGCTGCCCTTGAGCTGCAACTCCAGCCCCTGGCCGGCGGGCGTGAGGACCTCGCCAAGCAGGATCGCCCGGCCGTCGCCGAGTTGGCCGGCCCAGACACCGAACTGGTGGCCACTGTAGACGCTGGCGAGCGGCGCGCTGCCTGCGAGGCCCAGGTTGCCGGTGAAAGCCTCCAGCGCGGCCGGGTGCTCCAGCCAGCCCTCGTCCAGCCCGAGTTCACGCGCCACGGCATGGCTGCGGCCGACCCAGTAGGGTTCGGGCAGGGGCGTCGGGCGCAGCGCGGTGTGGAAAGTGGGCCCAAGGGCAGCGAAGCGGTTGCGCCAGGTCAGGCCCAAATCCACGCCTGGCAGCGGGTCGGTGACAGAGTTCATGGCTGGATTGTCCCGCAGGAGACGATGAGCCTGCGTCTCTCAGGGCCATCCCCGATGGCCGTCCCGTCGAGCCCGCCACCACAATGGGGCCGCCGGCGTCCTGGCGCACGGGGCGGCCACACCGACCACAACCAAGGAGAGACAGGCCATGCTGGGATTGATGCAGAACCAACCGCTGTTGATTTCATCGCTGATCGACTTCGCCGAGCGGCACCACGGGGACGGCGAGATCGTCTCGCGTCGCGTCGAGGGAGACCTCCACCGCTATGCCTGGCGCGACCTGGCTGCGCGGTCCCGCCAGTTGGCGAACGCGCTCGACGCACAGCCGCTGGCCTTCAGCGACCGGGTTGGCACGCTGGCCTGGAACGGCTACCGCCATCTGGAGCTGTACTTCGGCGTCAGCGGCTCGGGGCGGGTGCTGCACACGATCAACCCCCGCCTGCACCCTGAGCAGATCGCCTGGATCGTCAACCATGCCGAGGACCAGGTGCTGTGCTTCGACCTGACCTTCCTGCCCATCGTGCAGGCGGTGCACGCCAAGTGCCCCACCGTGCGCCAGTGGGTGGCGCTGTGCGACGTGGATCGCCTGCCCGCCGACAGCGGCATCCCCGGCCTGGTGAGCTACGAGGCCTGGATCGGCGCCCAGTCCAGCCGGTACGCCTGGCCGAGCTTCGACGAGAACACCGCGTCCAGCATGTGCTACACCAGCGGCACCACGGGCCATCCCAAGGCGGCGCTATACAGCCATCGGTCCACCACGCTGCACGCCTACGCCGCCGCGCTGCCGGACGTGATGAGCATCTCGGCGCGCGACGCGATCCTGCCCGTCGTGCCGATGTTCCACGTCAACGCCTGGGGCATCCCCTACTCGGCGGCGCTGACCGGCTGCAAGCTGGTCTTTCCCGGCCCGGCGCTGGACGGCAAGTCGGTCTACGAGCTGATCGAGGCCGAGCAGGTGAGCTACGCTGCCGGCGTGCCCACGGTCTGGCAGATGCTGCTGGCCCACATGCAGCCGAACCAGCTGCGCTTTTCCTCGCTCAAGCGCACGGTGATCGGCGGCTCGGCCTGCCCGCCGGCCATGATCAATGCGTTCCAGGAGGTCTATGGCGTGGAGGTGCTGCACGCCTGGGGCATGACCGAGATGTCGCCGCTGGGCACGCTGTGCACGCTCAAGAACAAGCACCTGGCGCTGCCGCCTGACGAGAAGATGAAGATCCGGCTCAAGCAGGGCCGCGCGATCTTCGGCGTGGACATGAAGATCGTCGGCGACGACGGGCACGAGCTGCCCTGGGACGGCAAGACCCCGGGCGACCTGCTGGTCAAGGGGCCGTGGATCGTGCGCGAGTATTTCAAGGGCGAGGGCGGCGATCCGCTGGTGCCCGACGAACACGGCATCGGCTGGTTCCCCACCGGCGACGTGGCCACCATCGACCCCGACGGCTACATGCAGATCACCGACCGCAGCAAGGACGTCATCAAGTCCGGCGGGGAGTGGATCAGCACCATCGAGATCGAGAACATCGCGATGGCGCACCCGGCCGTGCAGATGGCGGCCTGCATCGGCGTGAGGCACCCCAAGTGGGACGAACGCCCCATCGTCGTCGTGGTGAAGAAGCCAGGGCAGGAGCTGACGCGGGAGGCGCTGCTCGCTTTCTACGAGGGCAAGACCGCCAAGTGGCAGATCCCGGACGACGTGGTGTTCGTCGAGGCCATCCCGCTCGGCGCCACCGGCAAGATGCTCAAGACCCGGCTGCGCGAGCAGCTCAAGGACTACCGGCTGCCCGGCGTTTGAGTCGGATGGCGTTGCGGACGGTGCACCTCGCGCCGTGGCCTGCCCTCGCAAGCCTTGGCCGCCCACCAGAGGCAGTCACCAACGCGATAGCAGGTAAGGGCAAACCCCGGGCGAGGCGCCGTGCGAACCCGATACGCTGAACCTGCTTTCACCCACAAGGAGACAAACGCATGAAATTGGCATTCAAGTCGATGGCTGTGGCCTGCATGGTGCTGAGTCTGGGCAGCGCCTTCGCCCAGAAGGGCGAGACCGTGAAGATCGCCCTGATCGATCCCCAGACGGGCCTGATGGGGCCGCTGGGCACCAACCAGCTCAAGACCTACCAGTATTTCGCGGAGCAGTTCAGCAAGTCCAACCCGGCCGGCGTCAAGTTCGAGCTGGTGGCTTTCGACAACAAGCTCAGCCCCGCCGAGAGCCTGAACGCGCTCAAGGCCGCCCTGGACCAGGGCGTGCGCTACGTCACCCAGGGCAACGGCTCCTCGGTGGCCGGCGCGCTGATCGAGGCGATCAACAAGCACAACGAGCGCAACCCGGGCAAGGAGGTGATCTTCCTGAACTACGCCGCGGTGGACCCGGACTTCACCAACAGCAAGTGCAACTACTGGCACTTCCGCTTCGACGCCGACACCTCGATGAAGATGGAGGCCATGACCACCTTCATGAAGGACCAGCCCGACGTGAAGAAGGTCTATCTACTGAACCAGAACTACTCGCACGGCCAACAGGTCGCCAAGTACGCCAAGGAGAACCTGGCGCGCAAGCGATCCGACGTCCAGATCGTCGGCGAGGACCTGCACCCGCTGGCCCAGGTGCGCGACTTCTCGCCCTACATCGCCAAGATCAAGGCCTCCGGCGCCGACACCGTCATCACCGGCAACTGGGGCTCCGACCTGGCGCTGCTGATCAAGGCCGCCAACGAAGGCGGCTACACCGGCAAGTTCTACACCTACTACACCGGCGTCACCGGCACGCCCACCGCATTGAGCACGGGCGGCGAGGGCCGGGTCTACCAGATCGCCTACCAGCACTACAACATGGGCGGCCAGATGGAGAAGTGGATGGCCGACTTCAAGGCCCGCTACAAGGACGACATGTTCACCGGCTCGGTGATCCACACCTACACCGCGCTGTCCGAGGCCATGGCCAAGGCCAAGTCCACCGACCCGGTCAGGGTGGCCGCCGCGCTGGAGGGGCTCAAGTTCAAGAGCTTCAACGGCGAGGTTGAGATGCGCAAGACCGACCACCAGCTGCAGCAGCCGCTCTACCTCACGGTCTGGAGCAAGGCGAGCAAGCAGTACCCGTACAGCCCGGAGAACACCGGCATGACGCTGGCCCCGGTGAAGGAATTCCCGGCCTACATCGCCAGCACCCCCACCAGCTGCCAGATGAAGCGCCCCTCGGGCGGCTGACGCGGCCGGGCCCGGACAGGCGTCCCGCGCCGGCGCCGGGCCCATTTTTTCTTGGTATGGTCAGACCCGCCGCTGCCCGCCTGGACGGCGGCGCGGTCTGTCGTTTCGTGAATCCGTGCAGGGGCCGCGCCGGGCGGCCCGGAAGGTCAAATCCCGATGGAGTTCTTCATCATCTCCATGCTCAACGGGCTGAGCTACGGCCTGTTGCTGTTCATGCTCAGTTCCGGCCTCACGCTGATCTTCAGCATGATGGGCGTGCTGAATTTCGCCCACGCCAGCTTCTACATGGTCGGTGCCTACATCGGCTACACCGTCGCCGGCTGGATCGGCTTCTGGCCAGCGCTGCTGGTGGCACCGCTGGCCGTCGGCGCGCTGGGCGCGGGCTTCGAGCGCTTGGCGCTGCGCAAGGTGCACAAGTTCGGCCATGTGCCCGAGCTGCTGGTCACCTTCGGCCTGTCCTACATCGCGCTGGAGCTGGTGCAACTGGTTTGGGGCCGCACCGCGCTGGAGTTCCGTCCCCCCGCGGTGCTGCAGGGGCCGGCCTTCACGCTGGTGCATCACGCCGTTGACGGCCTGAGCCTGGTCTGGGGCGCGGCGCCGTCCGGCCTGTGCAGCGCGGCGGACGCCGCCGTGCGCGTGGCCTGCTCGCCGTTCCCCGCCACACGCGGCTTCATGATGCTGGTGGCCTTGCTGATGTTGGTCGCCCTGTGGCTGCTGCTGACCCGCACCCGCATCGGCCTGGTGATCCAGGCGGCGCTGACGCACCCGGAAATGGCGGAGGCGCTGGGCCACAACGTGCCGCGCATCTTCATGCTGGTGTTCGGCGCCGGCACCGCGCTGGCGGGGCTGGCCGGCGTCATCGGCGGCAGCACCTTCGTCACCGAGCCGGCCATGGCGGCCACCGTGGGCTCGGTCATCTTCGTAGTGGTGGTGGTCGGCGGCATGGGCTCGCTGGCCGGCGCCTTTGTCGCCTCGGTGCTGATCGGGGTGATCCAGACCTTCGCCGTCGCCTTCGACGTTTCGCTGATCACGCTGGCGCAGCAGCTGGGCGTGGAGCTGAGCGAGGCGCTCAAGGCCAATTCGGTCGTCAAGCTCACGCTGTCGCAGGTGGCGCCGATCCTGCCCTACCTGTTCCTGGTGCTGATTCTGATTTTCCGGCCCAAGGGGCTGCTGGGCACGCGGGAGGGCTGATGAACATGCAACACCACGCATCATTGGCCCTGTCCTCGCAGGCCACGGGGGCCACGCCGCAGTCCCTGGCTCATCCCGGTCCGGAGGCGTTAGTCCTCCGGGAGCCGGCCCCTCGCGCCGCCGTGGCCGGCGAGGCTCACCCGCATGGGAGCGAGGCCGTCCCCCGGAGACCTTCCATGACGCGCGACCCTTCCCAGACCCATCCCCTGGGCCGCTGGCTGGTCTGGGGCGGTTTTGCCCTGTTGCTGCTGGTGGCCCCGAAGCTGTTCACCAGCAACCTGTCGGTGACGATGCTGTCGCAGATGGGGATCGCCATCATCGCCTGCCTGTCCTACAACATGCTGTTGGGGCAGGGCGGGATGCTCAGTTTCGGCCATGCGGTCTACACGGGCCTGGGGTCCTACCTGGCCATCCATGCGCTCAACGCCGTCGGCGCGGGCACGCTGGCCCTGCCGGTCAGCCTGGTGCCGCTGGTCGGAGGCGTGGCCGGGCTTGTCTTTGCCGTGCTCTTCGGCTACGTGACCACGCGCAAGTCCGGCACGCCGTTCGCCATGATCACGCTGGGCATGGCCGAGCTGGTGTTCGCCATGTCGCTGATGTTTTCGGAGTTCTTCGGCGGCGAGGCCGGCGTCTCGGGCAACCGGGTGGTCGGGCAGCCGTTCTGGGGCATCAGCTTCGGTCCCGCCGTGCAGGTGTACTACCTGATCGCGGCGTACACCTTCGTCTGCGTGGTCCTGATGTTCGCCTTCACCCAGACCCCGCTGGGCCGCATCCTGAACGCCGTGCGCGACAACCCGGAGCGCGTGGAGTTCATCGGCTACAACACCCAGCGGGTGCGCTACACCGCGTTCATCATCTCGGGCTTCTTCGCCGGCGTGGCGGGCGGCCTGGCCTGCCTGCTGTTCGAGATCGTCACCGCCGAGGTGGTCGGCGCGGCGCGCTCGGGTGCCTACCTGCTGTTCACTTTCCTGGGCGGTGCCACCTTCTTCTTCGGGCCGATCATCGGCGGCGTGCTGATGGTGCTGGCCTCGGTGCTGCTGTCGGAGCTGACCAAGGCCTGGCTGCTCTACCTGGGCCTGATCTTCCTGTTCATGGTGATGTACGCGCCGGGCGGCATCGCCAGCCTGTTCATGATGAACCTGCGCGTGGCCGCCTTCGGCAAGCTGCGCCAGCTCTGGGTCAGCTACCTGGCGCTGGCGGTGACCGGCCTGGTGGCGCTGGCCGGCGCCGGCGCGCTGATCGAGATGGTCTATCACCTCCAGCTCAACGCGGCGGCCAGCGACGAGCTGCGCTTCCTGGCCGTGACACTGAACGTCAAGGCGGTGGACTGTTGGTTCGGCGCCGCCTTCATCCTGCTGACCGGGCTGGGGCTGTTCGAACTCACACGGCGCCAATTCCGCCAACAGTGGGGACGGATCCAGGAGGAAATCGAGAAAGACATCCAGCGTCGGGAGCTTGCATGAGAAGGGACGAACACGTGACATCGGTGGCTCAGACCATGGGCGCAGGCGCCGCGCCCGACGGCTACGCGCTGGAGCTGCGCGACCTGCGCAAGAGCTTCGGCAAGACCGAGATCATCCGCGGCGCGAACCTGGCCGTGCGCGCCGGCGAGCGCGTGGCCATCATCGGGCCGAACGGGGCCGGCAAGTCCACGCTGTTCAACCTGATCAGCGGGCGCTTTGCCCCCAGCAGCGGCGAGGTTCTGCTGCACGGCACGCGCATCGACGGCAAGAGGCCTTTCGAGATCAACCGCCTGGGCCTCTCGCGCAGCTTCCAGATCACCAATATCTTTCCCAAGCTCAGCGTGTTCGAGAACCTGCGCTGCGGCGTGCTCTGGAGCCTGGGCTACAAATACACCTTCCTCAGGTTCCTGTCGCGCCTGCAGGACGCCAACGAACGGGCGGAGCAGTTCCTGCACATGATCAAACTGGAGAAGAAGCGCGACCTGCTCGCGATGAACCTGACGTACGCCGAGCAGCGCGCGCTGGAGATCGGCATCACCATCGCCGGCGGCGCCAGCGTGATCCTGCTGGACGAGCCCACGGCTGGCATGAGCAAGAGCGAGACGACGCGCTTCATCAGCCTGATCAAGGAGGTGACGGCGGGCAAGACCCTGCTGACGGTGGAGCACGACATGGGCGTGGTGTTCGGCCTGGCCGACAAGATCGCGGTGGTGGTCTATGGCGAGGTGATCGCCTTCGATACGCCTGAGGCGGTGCGCGCCAACCCGCGCGTGCAGGAGGCCTACCTCGGCTCGGCGGTGGCTGAACAGCAGGCGGAGGGACACTGACATGCTGCATATCGACGACCTGCACGCCTATTACGGCAAGAGCCACGTGTTGCATGGGGTGGCCTTCGAGGTGCGGCCGGGCGAGATCGTCGCGCTGCTCGGGCGCAACGGCTCGGGCCGCTCGACCACGGCCAAGGCCATCATGGGCATGGTCGAGTGCGAGGGCCGCATCCACTGGAAGGGCCAGGACATTCGCGGGCGCAAGCCCTACGAGATCGCGCACCTGGGGCTAGGCTACGTGCCCGAGAACCGCGACATCTTCCCCAAGCTCACCGTGCACCAGAACCTGCTGCTCGGCCAGAAGGGCTCGGGGCTGCGGGGGATGAAGGGCAGCCGCTGGAGCTTCGAGGACATGTACGCCATGTTCCCGCGGCTGAAGGAGCGCCAGCACACCGAGGCGGGCGTCATGTCCGGCGGTGAGCAGCAGATGTTGACGCTGTGCCGCACGCTGATGGGGGACCCCGACCTCATCATCATCGACGAACCCACCGAGGGTCTGGCGCCCAAGATCGTGGAACTGGTCGGCGAGTACCTGCAAAAGCTCAAGGCGCGCGGCATCTCGGTGCTGCTGATCGAGCAGAAGCTCACCATCGCCATGCGCATCTCCGACCGCGCCCTGGTCATGGGCCACGGCAGCATCGTCTTCGACGGTACGCCGGACGCGCTGCGCAGCAACGCCTACATCCGCAAGGAGTGGCTGGAAGTCTGAGCATCGGCTGCCTGGCTCGTCCCGGCCGTGACAGGGCTGCGTTGCAGTGCAACCAATAATTCCTAGAATCCAAAAATTCGAACGATCGTTCGTTTCATTGCGGCATCACAAAGCATGAGGAGCAACAGCATGACAGCTGAATACAGGGTCCACGGTGACGTGGCGGTCATCACGATGAACAACCCGCCGGTCAACGGCCTGGGCTACGAGACGCGCATCGGCATCACCAACGGGCTGGAGCAGGCCAACGCCGATCCGGCGGTGAAGGCCATCGTGCTCACCGGCGCGGGCAAGGCCTTCTCCGGCGGCGCCGACATCCGCGAGTTCAAGTCGAACAAGGGGATGCAGGAGCCGATCCTGCTCAGCGTGATCCTGGCCGTGGAGAACTCGGTCAAGCCGGTGATCGCGGCCGTGCATTCCGTCGCCATGGGCGGGGGGCTGGAACTGGCGCTCGGTGCCCACTACCGCATCGCCGCCCCGGGCGCCAAAATCGCGCTGCCGGAAGTCAAGCTGGGCCTGATCCCCGGTGCCGGCGGCACGCAGCGCCTGCCGCGCGTGCTGGGCGTGGAGACCGCGCTGAACCTGATCGTCAGCGGCGAGCCGGTGAACAGCGAGCTGCTGGCCGGCTTGCCCGGGCAGAAGCTCTTCGACCAGCTGGCGGCCTCGCCCGAGTCCCTGCTGGACGAGGCCGTGGCGCTGGCGCGCCAGGTCGCCGGCAAGCACGCCGACGGCAGCCCGCTGCCCCTCGTGCGCAACCTGCCCTGCAAGCACCCGCAAGGCGAGGCCTATTTCCAGTTCGCGCGCAACATGGTCAAGGGCATGAGCAAGAACTTCCCCGCGCCGCTCAAGTGCGTGGATGCGGTGGAGCAGGCCACCAAGCTCAAGTTTGACGACGGCCTGGCCCAGGAGCGCGAGATCTTCATCAACCTGATGCAGACGCCAGAATGCAAGGCCCTGCGCCATGTCTTCGCGGCCGAGCGGGCCGCCTCCAAGATTCCCGACGTGGCGGAGGACACGCCCAAGCGCGAGATCAAGAGCGTGGCCGTGATCGGCGCCGGCACCATGGGCGGCGGCATCGCCATGAACTTCCTCAACGCCGGCATCCCGGTGAAGATGCTGGAGATGAAGCCCGAGGCGCTGGAGCGCGGCCTGGCCATCATCCGCAAGAACTACGAGGCCCAGGTCAAGAAGGGCAAGCTCAAGGCGGACAAGTACGAGCAGCGCATGGCCCTGCTGAGCACGACGCTGAACTACGGCGACCTGAAGGATGCCGACCTGGTGATCGAGGCGGTGTTCGAGGAAATGGGCGTCAAGACCGCCGTGTTCCGGCAGCTGGACGAGGTGATGAAGCCCGGCGCGATCCTCGCCACCAACACCTCCACCCTGGACGTGAACCAGATCGCCGCCGCCACCAAGCGCCCGCAGGACGTGGTCGGCCTGCACTTCTTCAGCCCGGCCAACGTGATGAAGCTACTGGAGGTGGTGCGCGGCGACAAGACCGCCAAGGACGTGCTCGCCACCGTGATGCAGCTGGCCAAGAAGATCAAGAAGACGGCCGTGGTCTCAGGTGTCTGTGACGGCTTCATCGGCAACCGCATGATCGAGCAGTACAGCCGCCAGGCCGGCTTCCTGCTGGAGGAGGGCGCCACGCCCGAGCAGGTGGACCGGGCGATCGAGAAGTTCGGCTTCGCCATGGGCCCGTTCCGCATGGGCGACCTGGCCGGCAACGACATCGGCTGGGCGATCCGCAAGCGCCGCTATCAGGAAAAGCCCGGCATGAAGTACAGCAAGACCGCCGACCTGCTGTGCGAGATGGGCCGCTTCGGCCAGAAGACCGGCGCCGGCTGGTACGACTACCAGGCTGGCAAGCGTGACGCCATCCCCAGTGCGCTGGTGGTGGAGATGATCGAGCAGCACCGCCAGGCCCAGGGCATCAAGCCGCGCAAGATCTCCGACCCCGAGATCGTGCAGCGCCTGGTGTTCTCGCTGGTGAACGAGGCCGCCCGCATCCTGGAGGAGGGCATCGCCAGCAAGGCCAGCGATATCGACATGGTGTACCTGACCGGCTACGGCTTCCCCGTGTGGCGCGGCGGCCCCATGCAGTACGCCGACACGCTGGGCCTGTTCAACGTGGCCGAGGCGATGAAGCGCTTTGCACGCAACCCGCTGGACGACGCCGAATTCTGGCAACCCGCCCCGCTGCTGGCCCGCCTGGTGGCCGAAGGCAAGACGTTCAACGGTTGAGCGCTCCCCAGTCACCACGCTCAACCTACCGGAGATTCCTGAAATGACCAATGCCGTCATCGTTTCCACCGCCCGCACCCCCCTGGCCAAGAGCTGGAAGGGTTCCTTCAACATGACCCATGGCGCCACGCTCGGCGGCCACGCGGTGCGGCACGCGATCCAGCGCGCCGGCATCGACGCCGCCGAGGTGGAGGATGTCATCATGGGCTGCGCCAACCCCGAGGGTGCCACCGGCGCCAACATCGCGCGCCAGATCGCGCTGCGCGCCGGCTGCCCGGTCAACGTGTCCGGCCTGACCGTGAACCGCTTCTGCTCCTCGGGCCTGCAGACCATCGCGCTGGCCGCGCAACGCATCATTGCCGGCGAGGGCGAGGTCTATGTGGCCGGCGGCGTGGAGAGCATCTCCTGCGTGCAGCAGGAAATGAACACCCACATGATGACCGACCCGGCGCTGCTCAAGGCCAAGCCCGAGATCTACTGGAGCATGCTGCAGACCGCTGAGCAGGTGGCCAAGCGCTACGGCATCGGCCGCGACGCGATGGACGAGTATGGCGCCGCCAGCCAGCAAAAGGCCTGCGCCGCCCAGGCGGCCGGCCTGTTCGACGCGGAGATCGCGCCCATCACCGTCACGGCCGGCATCGCCGACAAGATGCTCGGCCTGATCACGAAGGAAGTGACCGTCAGCCGCGACGAGGGCACGCGCGAGGGCACCACCAAGGACAGCATCAGCGGCCTGCGCTCCGCCTTGCCGGGCGGCCTGATCTCCGCCGGCAACGCCAGCCAGTTCTCCGACGGCGCCGGCGCCTGCGCGGTGGTGAGCGAGGCCTACGCCAGCCGCAAGGGCCTGACGCCGCTGGGGCGCTTCCTCGGCTTCGCGGTGGCCGGCTGCGAGCCCGACGAGATGGGCATCGGCCCGGTGTTTGCCGTGCCCAAGGTGCTGCAGCGCCTGGGCCTGACGGTGCAGGACATCGACCTCTGGGAACTCAACGAGGCTTTTGCGGTGCAGGTGCTCTACTGCCGCGACAAGCTGGGCATTCCGGCGGACCGGCTCAACGTCAATGGCGGTGCCATCGCGCTGGGTCACCCCTACGGCGTGAGCGGCCAGCGCCTGACCGGCCACGCGCTGATCGAGGGCAAGCGCCGCGGCGCCAAGCGGGTGTGCGTGACCATGTGCATCGGCGGCGGCATGGGCGCGGCCGGCGTGTTCGAAGTGCTGTAAGCCACCTTCCAACGGAGAGGCCCATGGATGTCCCGGAACAGGTGTCACCCGAGGTCTTTCTCGCCATGGGCCGGGAGCTGCTGGCCTCCCAGCCCTTCAGCGTGCTCATCGGCGCCGAGCTGAGCGCGCTCGCGCCCGGCCAGTGCGAGCTGCAGGTACCGATCACCGACGCCATCCGACAGCAGCACGGCTTCGTTCACGGCGGCGTGGTCAGCTACGCGGCCGACAACGCGCTCACCTACGCCGGTGGCACGGCGCTGCGCGTGCCGGTGGTCACCTCTGAGTTCAAGATCAACTACCTGCGCCCGGCCGTGGGCGAGCGGCTGATCGCGCGCGCCCATGCCGTGCACACCGGCAAGACCCAGGCCGTCTGCCGCTGCGACGTGTTCGTGGTGCAGGACGGCCAGGAAAAGCTCTGCGCGGTGGCGCAGGGCACCATCGCCGCGCTGCCGGCCAGGCCCGCCGGCGGCTGAGCGCGCGAGAGATTCTTGCTTCCGCTGCCCAGCGCCACCCCCCGAGGGTGTCCAGACGTCGGGACGCCGAGGCCTGGATCCCCGGTCAAGCCGGGGATGACAGCAGGAAAGTTGTCATCCCCGCCCCGATCGGAGCCGGGGACTGGCTCCGGCGGGAATCCAGACGCTGGCTTGTCGGGGCCTCGAGGTACCAGGCCGCGTGACGCCGCATCCCGAGGGCGCCTCCTCGGCGCCCACCCTCCGTCAGCTTCCATGAGGTCCCCATGAGCCTGCGCCCGACCCTCGACTTCCTGCTCCACGACTGGCTGCAGGCCGAGACGCTTAACCAGCGTCCGCGTTTCGCCGATCACAACCGAGAGACCTTCGACGCGGTGCTCGACACCTGCGAGCGCATCGCCCGCGAGAAGTACGCGCCGTTCAACCGCCTCGTGGATACCGAGGAACCACGCTTCGATGGCGAGTGCGTCATCCTGCCCCGGGCCACGCACGAGGCGCATCGCGCCTATGCCGAATCCGGCATGCTCAGCGCGGGGCAGGACTACGCCATTGGCGGCATGCAATTGCCCTATACCGTGGAGGCGTCGGCGAATGCCTTCTTCGCCATGGCCTCGGTCAGCATTGGCTCGGGCATGTTGACGGTGGGCAATGCCAACCTGCTGATGGCGCACGGCACCGAGCTGCAAAAGCAGGTGTTCGCGCTCAACGAGTTTTCCGGCCGCTGGTCCGGCACGATGTGCCTGTCCGAGCCGCAGGCCGGCTCCAGCCTCAGCGACGTGGCCACGCGCGCCGTCCCTGACGAGGGCCCTTCGGTGGCCGCCGATGGCGCCGTGCCTTGGCATCAAGACCCGCTCGGGCCGCGCTACCGGCTCACGGGCCACAAGATGTGGATCTCGGCCGGCGAGCACGAGCTGACCGAGAACATCGTGCACTTGGTGCTGGCCAAGATCCCCGGCGCGGACGGCAAGCTGCCGCCAGGGGTGAAAGGCATCACCTTGTTCGTCGTGCCCAAGAAGCTGGTGGACCTGCAAGGGCAGCTGACCGGCGTGCGCAACGACGTGGCGCTGGCCGGCCTCAACCACAAGTGCGGCTGGCGCGGCACCACCAACACGCTGCTGAATTTCGGCGAGGGCCGCTTCCCGGTGGACGGCCGGGCCGGCGCCGTGGGCTACCGGGTCGGCCAGCCGGGCGAGGGCCTGAGGTGCATGTTCCACATGATGAACGAGGCACGCATCGGCGTCGGCATGGCGGCCACCATGCTGGGCATGGCCGGCTACCAGGCCAGCCTGGACTATGCGAGGAACCGCCCGCAGGGCCGGCCGGTCCTGGGCAGCCGCGCCAGCAGCGCGGCGGGCGCCGCCGGCAAGGACGCCAGCCAGCCGCCGGTGCGCATCATCGAGCACGCGGACGTGAAGCGGATGCTGCTCGCGCAGAAGGCCTATTGCGAGGGCGCGCTGGCCCTGGAGTTGTATTGCGCGCGCCTGGTGGACGAGCAGCACACCGGCGACGCGGCCGCCGCCGACGAGGCGCGCCTGTTGCTGGAGGTGCTGACGCCGATTGCCAAGAGCTGGCCCAGCGAATGGTGTCTGGAGGCCAACAGCCTCGCGATCCAGGTGCATGGCGGCTATGGCTACACGCGCGACTTCCCGGTCGAGCAGTACTGGCGCGACAACCGGCTCAACATGATCCATGAGGGCACGCACGGCATCCAGGCGATGGACCTGCTCGGGCGCAAGGTGCTGATGGAGCAGGGCCGGGGCCTGCAACTGCTGGCCGAGCGCATGCAAGCGACCATCGGTCGTGCCGTGGCCGTCCCGGCGCTGGCAGGCCATGCCGTGGCACTGGGGCAGGCCCTGCAGTCGGTGGAGGCAGCCACCCGGGCGGCCTGGGCCGACGCCGAGCCGGCGCAGGCGCTGGCCAACGCCGTGCCCTACCTGCAGGCCTTCGGCCACACGGTGCTGGCCTGGATCTGGCTGGACGTGGCGCTGGCCTCGCATGACCGCACTGCGCTCGCGGATGTCCGCCACCTCGGGCGGCTCGGCGCCGCGCGCTACTTCTATCATTACGAACTACCGAAAATCACGGCGTGGCTCAAGGTGGTGGAAGACCGCGACCCAACCTGCGCCGATTTGCCCGAGGAGGCGTTTTGATGGCCACACCCACCACGCTCAAACGTTTGCAGGCCCTGCTCTGGGTCCTGATCTACGGCGGCCTGCTCACCTTGGTGCTCGGCTTGGCCACGCGGCGCCTGGAAGACGCCCTGGGCTGGGCGCTGATCATTGGCGGCGGCCTGGCGGCCGGCGCCGGCTTCACGCTGATCGTCGTGCGCTCGCTGCTCAAGGAAGACTGACGCTCAGGCAGGCGGACAGGAATCACCCCGAAGGCGCAGATAGCGCGACCCGTCTGCGCCGGTATCACCCCGGAGACAGGGTCTTTCGGGCTGGCCATCGCACAATCAGGCATGGACTGCACGCACGATCTGGCGCCGTGCGCCGCGTGAGGCCATCAGGCCGCTCATGGGCGCGATGCGGCTGGCGCGCCAGTGCAGGGACGACGACACCTGACCAGGCCCTCATCACAAGGAAAGCGAGACATGACCCGAACCATCCAGCAACTGATTGACCTCACCGGCAAGACCGCGCTCGTCACCGGCGGCTCGCGCGGCCTGGGCCTGCAGATGGCCCACGCGCTCGGCGAAGCCGGCGCGCGCATCATGCTCAGCTCGCGCAAGGCGGAAGACCTGGAAGGGGCGGTGGCCGACTTGCAGGCCGCCGGCATCGACGCGCGCTGGATCGCCGCGGACTGCGCCAAGGAAACCGACCTGCGCCGCCTCGCCGACGAGACGCTGCAGCGCATGGGGCCGGTGGACATCCTGGTCAACAACGCCGGCGCCGCCTGGGGCGCCCCGGCCGAAGACCATCCGGTCGAGGCCTGGGACAAGGTGATGAACCTCAACATCCGTGGCTACTTCATCCTGAGCCAGCACATCGCCAAGCACAGCATGATCCCGCGCCGCGCGGGGCGCATCATCAACATCGCCTCCATCGCCGGCCTGGGCGGCAACCCGTCGGACCTGCAGACGATTGCCTACAACACCTCCAAGGGCGCAGTCATCAATTTCACCCGCGCGCTGGCCTGCGAATGGGGGCCGCACAACATCACGGTGAATGCCATCTGCCCGGGTTTCTTCCCGAGCAGGATGACGGTGGGTACGCTGGAGCGCATGGGAGAGGAAAAGCTCGCGGCCCACGCGCCGCTGCGCCGCCTGGGCGACGACGAGGACCTGAAAGGCCTCACCGTGCTGTACGCTTCGGACGCCGGCAAGCACATCACCGGCCAGTGGCTGGCGGTGGATGGCGGCGTGAGTGTGATCACCGGGGGCTGAGCGCCCCGGGTGCGTCATCGCGTGTACAACGCGCCCTGATGGGGCGGCAGCCGTCCGGGGGCAGCCCGGCGGTGAATGGAGTTTTTTGATGAGTCTGAGTTTTGGCGCCAACATCCCGTTTGTCGAACACCTGGGTTTCACCCTGGAGCGGTTCGAGGGCGGGCATTCCGAGATGCACTACACGCCCCGGCCCGAACATCTGAATTCGTTCGACGTCACCCACGGCGGCGCCTGCATGACCTTCCTGGACGTGATCCTGGCCACCGCGGCGCGCAGCGCCCAGCCCGACATGGGCGTGGTCACCATCGAGATGAAGACCAGCTTCATGCGCCCGGCCAAAGGCAAGCTGATTGGCAAGGGCCGCCTGATGCACCGAACCCGCAGCATGGCCTTCAGCGAGGGCACGATCTACAACGAGGCGGGCGAGGTCTGCGCCCACGCCACCGGCACTTTCAAGTACGTGCAGGGTGCGCCGGGAGTCGGCGGCGCAGGCCAGCCGATTTCCACGGATTGAGTTTTCATTTCGAAGGAGACACCCATGCCCACCAACCAGCAAATTCTTCTGGACAACCGCCCCGAGGGCGAGGCCAGCGCCAGCAACTTCAAGCTCGTGTCCACGGAAACCCCACCGTTGGAGGAAGGCCAGGTGCTGGTGCGCCACCACTACCTGAGTCTTGATCCGTACATGCGTGGGCGCATGAATGCCGGCAAGAGCTATGCGGCGCCGCAGCCGCTGGGCGAGGTGATGATCGGCGGCACGGCGGGCGAGGTGGTCGAGTCGCGCCATCCGCGCTTCGCGCCGGGCGACAAGGTGGTCGGCATGGGCGGCTGGCAGGAGTGGAGCGTGGTCGATGCCAACCAGCCCGGCCTGCTGCGTAAGGTGGACACCACCCACGTACCGCTGTCGCACTACCTCGGCGCCGTCGGCATGCCCGGCGTGACGGCCTGGTACGGCCTGGTGAAGATCATCGCCCCCAAGGCCGGCGACACCGTGGTCGTGAGCGCGGCGACGGGGGCGGTGGGCAGCGCCTTCGCCGCGCTGGCCAAGGCGCGCGGCTGCCGCGTGGTCGGCATCGCCGGCGGACCGGAGAAATGCCGCTACGCGGTGGACGAGCTCGGTTTCGACGCCTGCGTGGACTACCGGCTGTACCCCGACGCTGGATCGCTGTCGAAGGCGCTCAAGGAAGCCTGCCCGAACGGCATCGACGGCTATTTCGAGAACGTCGGCGGACTGGTGCTCGACGCCGTGCTGCTGCGCATGAACGCCTTCGGCCGCATCGCCCTGTGCGGCATGATCGCCGGCTACGACGGCCAGCCGATGCCGCTGGCGTACCCGGCGCTGCTGCTGACCAACCGGCTCAGGGTCGAGGGCTTCATCGTCAGCGAGCACATGGAGGTCTGGCCCGAGGCGCTGGCCGAACTCGGCACGCTCGTCGGCACGGGCAAGCTGCGCCCACGCGAAAGCATCGCGCAGGGTCTCGCCGCCGCGCCAGAGGCCTTCCTGGGCTTGCTCAAGGGAAAGAATCTCGGTAAACAGCTGGTGAAGCTGATCTGAGTCACCCGCCGCCAGGCGGCACCCCGGGGAGGAAGCCATCATGCAAGCCACCCACGACGTCTTCAACCAGCCCGAGCCGCTGGTGGACTACAACCTGTTCACTGGCAACCAGCCCCTGCGCGAGGCGCTGGCGTTCCACGCCCCGGCGCTGGACACGGCGCCGCTGCAGGCCCTGGGCGCGCAGCTGGGCACCGCCGCCATGCAGGCCCACGCGCGCCTGGCCAACCGGCACGGGCCGGAGCTGCGCACCCATGACCGCGTCGGTCGCCGTCTCGACGAAGTGGAGTTCCACCCGAGCTACCACGCCCTGATGAGCGCCGCCACGGCGGCCGGGCTGCACGGCACCCCCTGGGGAGCGCCGGCCGGCGGCCACGCACACCTGCTGCGCGCCGCCGGTTTCATGCTGTTCACCGAGCTGGAGCCGGCCGTCCTCTGTCCAGTCTCGATGACCTACGCGGCCACGCCCGCGCTGAGCGCCAACGCGGCGCTCCATGCCGACTGGGCGCCAGGCCTCACCAGCCGCGCCTATGACCCGGCGTTGAAGCCCTGGCGCGACAAGGCGGGCGTGACCATGGGCATGGGCATGACGGAAAAGCAGGGCGGCTCGGACGTGCGGGCCAACACCACGCGTGGCGTGCCCGACGGCACGGACGCCTGGGGCCGGCGCTTCGCCGTCACCGGCCACAAATGGTTCTTCTCCGCGCCGATGTGCGACGCCTTCCTGATCCTGGCCCAGACGCCCGGGGGGCTGAGCTGCCTGTTCCTGCCGCGCGTGCTGCCCGATGGCTCGCGTAACCGGCTGTTCCTCCAGCGCCTGAAGGACAAGCTGGGCAACCGCGCCAATGCGAGCTCGGAAGTCGAGTTCGACGAGGCGAGCGCTTGGCTGGTCGGCGAGGAGGGGCGGGGCGTGCCGCAGATCCTGGCCATGGGCAGCATGACCCGGCTCGACTGCGCGCTGGGCACCAGCGGCCTGATGCGCCAGGCCCTGAGCCTGGCCCTGCACCATACCGCGCAACGCCAGACCTTCGGCCAACGCCTGATCGAGCAGCCGCTGATGCGCAACGTGCTCGCCGATCTGGCGCTGGAAAGCGAGGCTGCCACAGCCCTGGCGCTGCGGGTGGCCGCCACCTTCGACCGCCCGGAGGACCCCCACGAGCAGGCCCTGGCGCGCCTGCTCACGCCGGTGGCCAAGTTCTGGCTCTGCAAGCGTGGCAGCGCCTTCGCCCAGGAAGCCATGGAATGCCTGGGCGGCAACGGCTATGTGGAGGAGGGCGGCGCCGGCGTCATGGCGCGCATCTACCGGGAGATGCCGGTCAATTCGATCTGGGAAGGCGCCGGCAACATCATGGCGCTCGACCTGCTGCGCGTGAGCCAGCGCCACGGCACCTCCACCACAGCGCCCGACGTTGGTGCGGCGCTGGCGCAAGAGCTGGCCCCGGCGCGCGGCCTGCATCCGGCGCTGGACCGCATGATCGATACCCTGCCGGCGGGCCTGCGCGCCGCACCGTCGGAGTCGCAAGCGCGACGCATGGCACAGGACATCGCCCTGACGGTGCAGGCCGCGCTGCTCGCCCAGAGCGCCCCCATGACCGTCTTCAATGCCTTCTGCACCTCGCGCCTGGCTGGCGACTGGGGCCACAGCTTCGGCTGCCTGGGCACCAGCACGGACATGGCCGCCCTCCTGCGCCGGGCCATGCCCATCTGACGCGGCGGCTGGCCGGAACCCATGCAGGCCCACGCCGGATCGTATTTTTTCCACCCACCTGAGGAGACATGGATTCCATGATGACGAATTTCCAGAACAAGACCGCCGTGCTCACCGGCGCCGGCTCCGGCTTCGGCCTTGAGTGCGCGCGCATGGGTGCGCGACTCGGCATGAAGTTGGTGCTGGTCGATGTGCAGCAGGACGCTCTTGACCGCGCGGCCGCCGAGCTGAGTGCCGCTGGGGCCACGGTCATGGCGCGCCGGGTGGATGTCTCCAGCGCCGCCCAGATGGAGGCACTGGCCCGGGAGGTTCGGGACGTCATGGGCGTGCCCCACTTCGTGTTCAACAACGCAGGCGTCGGCTCCGGTGGCCTCGTCTGGGAAAACTCCGTGCGCGACTGGGAATGGGTGCTTGGCGTGAACCTCTGGGGCGTCATCCATGGCGTGCGCCTGTTCACCCCCATGATGCTGGAAGCCGCGCGCCAGGACCCCGCCTACCAGGGCCACATCGTCAACACCGCCAGCATGGCCGGCTTGCTGACTCCGCCCAACATGGGCGTCTACAACGTCAGCAAGCACGCCGTGGTCGCGCTCACCGAAACGCTGTACCAGGACCTCCGGCTGGTGACGGAACAGGTCAGCGCCAGCGTGCTGTGCCCTTACTTCGTGCCGACCGGCATCCATCAGAGTGGGCGCAACCAGCCGACGGAGCTGGCGGCGCAGCAGCCCACGGCCAGTCAGCTCATTGGCCAGGCGATGATGGAAAAGGCCGTCACATCTGGAAAGGTCACGGCTGCCGATGTGGCACAAAAGGTGTTCGACGCCCTACGGGGTAACCACTTCTACATCTACAGCCACCCCCAGGCGCTGGGCAACGTGCAGCGGCGCATGGAGGGCATCGTGCAGTCGCAAGAGCCACCCGATCCGTTCTCGGAACGTCCGGAGGTCGGGGCGCGACTGAAGGCCACCTTGCGAGGCCTGTGAACGGACAAGCCGTCAGTCGCTCGGGGCATGAAACGAAATTGATTACCGTAGAACTGCTTTTTTGACAATAGGAATAAACAATGACCACCGTTTTTTTGTAACGAAATTTGGAAATTTGTGGATGTTTTCACTCCTTTGACCTAATGTGGGGGAACGGGTTCGCAGTAGTCGCGTGAACAAAGCAGGGCGGTGACGTAACAAGAGACCGTGCCTGTGACAGAACAATGAGCGCCAGCGATGCACTGGCGCCGCCCAACACGGCAACCACGCAAAACTGGAGAGGGACACATGGACCATCACATCCATACCCGCAGTACCTACACCCCTGGAATGAGGGCCTTGAGCACCCCCGCGGGGGACAGCTTTCCCGGGCCTGGCGCCTCGCCGTCCATGTGGCCAGATTTCCTGGCCGGGCAACCCGGCAAACCCGTCAAGGTCCTGCTGATGGATGAAGATCCCCACATGCGCCTGGTCGTGGCGCAGGAGTTGCTGGCCGACCAGCGGATCAACCTGGTGGCCCAAGCGTCCAGCGCCCGGGATGGCCGCCGCCTGATCGACCAGTGCGAATTCGACGTGCTGATGATGAATCTCGATGCCGGTGATCAGCACGGTTTCGATCTGATCAAGCGCGTGAAGAGCGCCCGCTCGCAGGCCGAGGTGGTCGTGCTCTCCTCGGTGGAGGACGAGTCGCACGCCCTACAGGCTTTCCACATGGGAGCGACGGGCTACCTGGTCAAGAACTCCTGGTTTGGCAACTTCCCGCAAGCGGTGCTGGAAGTGGTCAATGGCGGCGCACCGATCACGCCGAGCATGGCCCGCCGGCTTTTGCAGCGGCTTGGCCCCGTGCGGCAGACGCCGATGGCGATCAAGGTTTCCTCCGGTGGCGATCACGAGGCCTTGTCGGAGCGAGAGAAAGAAATCCTTCGCATGGTGGCGGGCGGCTTCACCAGCATGGACATCGGCGGCAAGCTTTGCATCAGTTGCCTCACGGTCAATACCCACATCAAGAATATCTACCGCAAGTTGCATGTGCACACCCGTGCCCAGGCGGTGAGCTGCGCCACGCATCTCGGCTTGCTGTGAGTTGACACCAATCTGCGTTCGACAATATAGATTGAAATGCCGTGCCCACAGAGCGGCGGGATGCAATTCTTATCTGATTGAACGCAGGTTCGCATGAGTGGCTAGCACCCGCGATGCGGCCACGATGACAGGCATAGGTCAGTCCTGTCTTCCGGCGAAAACATTCGTCGGAAACCACGGCCAATTTTCAATCAAAAAAATCAATGAATCGGCGCCATTCTGGTGTCTGGCTTTGTCGCACCCATCGATTTCCAAGTTGTGATTGAGAATGCTTTTTTGGCCCCTCGGATCGTTCGATTACACGAAGTAAAAAAGTCTGTTTTTTACCCACTTCTAGGTATTGGAATACCCAGGACGGCCAACCAAAATGAAACCACAGGCAACGAAAGTTTCAGACCTAGCCAGAAGAAGAAGCCTTCGTTGTTCTGTGTAGGTCATCAGTAGCTCATGGGGAGTGGCTGATTGTTTTCAACCATCAGGAGAGTTGCATCATGGAAAAACTTATTCTCGCAACCCGTCGTTTCCTTCGTGACGAAGAGGGCGTCACCGCGATCGAGTATGGGCTGATTGCGGCGCTGATCGCCGTGGGCATCATCGCCTCGGTGACGGTGGTGGGCGACAGGCTGTGTGCCACGTTCAACACGGTGGCCACCTCCCTCGGCGGCGCTGCGGCGGCCTGCACCTGATCTGCGACTCGAAGTAATGGCATCAGTGAATATTGATGCCATTACTTTTCCCCAGGATTAGAAAAGAGTTCATTTGGGAGGCGGAAATGAAAAAACCAAGAAAAAGCCGTCCCATATCGACGGCCTCCCAAAACAAGAAGTTACTGCGAGGGGTAACCTCGATCGAGTATGCCGCCCTGGCATCCCTGATCGCGGTGGCCATCCTTGCTGGCGTTTCGGCAACCGGCGACGCCAATGAATCCATCTGGTCGTCGTGGAGCCAGAAAGTGATCGCAGCCCTTCAGGGGGCCTTGGGTTAGAGCGAACCGCATCAAGAAGCGTCAGCAACCGGAGGTAGGGATGAACATCGACATGTCTCCTGTGGTGTGGCAACAGGCAGCCCTCGCCGCCCTGGCGTTGGCCCTGGTCGCCGCGGTGGTGACCGACCTGCGCTCGCGCCGCATCCCCAACACGCTGGTGCTGGCGACCCTGATGGTCGGCCTGCTGACCCACGTGATCGGCCCCTCCAATGGCGAGGGCGGCCTCTTCAGTTACTGGCCAGGCGCCCTGGGCGCGCAGGGCGCCGTGCTCGGGGCATTGACCGGCCTGGCGCTGTTCCTGCCGCTGTACCTGCTGCGCGCCATGGGCGCGGGCGACGTCAAGCTCATGGCGGGCATCGGCAGCTTCGCCGGTCCGGCCGGCATCGTCAATGTGGTGCTGTTCGTCCTGGTGGTCGGTGGCGTGCTGGCGGTGCTGCGCATGCTCTGGGTGCGCAAGTCTCGCCTGGTGCTGTTCAACACGACCATGGCCCTCACGCAGTTCCTGCCTGGCTCCGCCGGCAGCTTCGATCCCGCCACCCAATCCGCCGATCGCATGCCCTATGCCCTATCCATTGCCTGCGGGGTCGCGCTTTATGGGGCCTGGATTCTCGTCGGCGGCGGTCCGCTGATCCATTTCTGAAAGGAACGCACCATGCTGGATCTGCACCATCCCGTGACTTCGTCCCCATTGGCGCCCTTGTTCGACGCTGAGGTGGACCAGCACGATGAACCGGGTGGCCTGCCCATCGCCTTCCTGACCGATCTGACCTTGCGCCACTTCGCCCGCAACGGCGAGTTGCGGCTGGCGCAGGTGGCGCGGCGACTGGGCCTGGGTACCCAGGCCACGGATGAACTGTTGAAGCGCATGCGCGGACTGCAGTTGCTGGAAGTGCCGCGCCGCGGCACGCTGGACGGCGACGTGAGCTACGCGCTGACCGACACCGGCCACCGCCAGGCGCGCCTGGCGTTCGAGAAATGCCAGTATGTCGGTCCGGCTCCGGTGACGCTGGAGGAGTATGTGGCCCAGGTGCGCCGGCAAAGCCGAGGCACCGATCCTGTGGAAATTCATACGCTGAAGACGGCGCTCCAAGGCATGGTGCTCCCCGATGAGCTGCTGCCCGCGCTGGGCGGCGCCATGAATTCCGGCAAAGCCATGTACCTCTATGGCCACAGCGGCTCAGGCAAGACTTTTCTGGCCGAGCATCTGGTCAAGACCTTACAAGGCGACATCTGGGTACCCCATGCGGTCTACGCCGATGGCGAGATCATCCAGGTGTTCGACCCGATGGTGCATCGCCTCGCGGCAACGCTGGATGACAGCGATGCGGGTCTGGAGCGGGCCCCGTCGGCGGACCGCCGCTGGGCGCGCGTGCAGCGCCCGGTGGTCATCGCGGGCGGCGAACTGACGCTGGACATGCTGGAACTGGGCTACGACCCGCACACTCGCCTGCACATCGCGCCGCCGCAGATGAAGGCGAACAACGGCATCTTCATCGTGGATGACCTGGGGCGCCAGCGCGTGGCGCCGCGCGACCTGATGAACCGCTGGATCGTGCCGCTGGACCGCCAGATCGATTACCTCGGGCTGAACAACGGCATCAAGTTCGAGACGCCGTTCGACGTGAAGGTGATCTTTTCATCGAACCTCACGCCCGAAAAGCTGGTCGATCCGGCCTTTGCCCGGCGCCTGGGCTACAAGATCCATGTGCCGCCGCTGGACGCCGCTCGCTACCGCGAGGTGGTTCTTCAAGCCTGCGCCAACACCGGCGTGCCGCCCGACGCGGACAGCATCGATTTTCTGGTGAACACGCTGCACCCGCGGCATGACCAGGCGTACTACCCCTGCATCCCGCGCGACGTGATCAGCAAGATCGCCGACCGCGCGCGCTACCTGCGGCAGCCCCCGCGCATGACGCCCGACCTCCTGGGCTGGGCCTGGGTCCTGTATTTCGGTGAGGGCGAAGAGCCTGCCCCGCCGACGGCCTCACATTGATCCCATCACACAACGGAGGAGTCCACCATGAAAAGCAAACGCGCGATCTTCATGCTCTTGCTCTCGCTGGTCACCGGCATCGCGGCCGTGCTGCTGGCGGCCCGATGGCTGGGGCAGCAGGCGGCGGGCACCAGCACCCGGGTCGTCGTCGCGACCAGCGACCTGCAGCTCGGCCAGCCGATCCAGGCGGCCATGCTGCAGGAGATTGCCTGGCCGGCCGGCACGGCGCCGGTGGGCGCCTTCCAGAGCCTCAAGCAGCTGGAAGGCCGGGTGGTGCGCACCTCGATCTTCAAGGGAGAACCGGTTTTGGAGCCCAAGCTGGCGCCGGAAGGCACCAAGGGAGGGCTGGGCTCCGTTATTCAGGACGGCCGGCGGGCCATCACCGTCAAGGTGAACGAGGTGGTCGGCGTGGCCGGCTTCCTCATGCCCGGCAGCTACGTCGATCTGCTGGTCAACGTGCGGGATGACCGCGGGGCGCGGGACGAGCGCGACGGCTCGATCTCCAAGATCGTGCTGGAGCGCATCCTGGTCCTCGCCATCGCCCAGGAGGCCAACCGCGACGAGACCAAGCCCAAGGTCGTGAACGCGGTGACGCTGGAGGTCACGCCGGAGGAGGCCGAGAAGATCGACCTGGCGCGCAACATCGGCACGCTGTCCCTGGTGCTGCGCAACGAGGTGGACATCAAGGACACCACCACCGAAGGCATTCGCCGCAACGACCTGCTGGGCGGGGAAGCCAAGGCCGTGGTGCAGACCGCCGCCAAGCCCGCCGCGCCAGCCAGCAAGCCGGCGCCGGTGCGCAAGGCCGCGCCCCGGCCGGCGGCGACACAGGACAACGGGCACGCGGATCGGGTCGAGGTGATCCGGGGTGTGCACAGGGCAACGTCCGATTTTTGAGTTCGAAATTCCGAGTTCTGAGGAGGGCAACATGAAAAAACCAACTTCCCGCTCTTTCTCGACCCGCGCAGGCCTGGCCGTGCTGCTCGTGTTGGGAGGATCCGCCACGCAGGCGCAAAACACGGCGGCCAGCAAGGGCGTCGCCCCGATCCGGCCGCTGACCAGCGCCACCACCGACCTGTCCACGGTCGGGCAGGCGATGGACCTGGTGATCGGCAAGTCCACGCTGATGCGCCTGCCGGGACCGGTCGAGCGCATCTCGGTCGGCAACCCCAGCGTGGCCGACGTGACGCTGATCAGCCCGACCGAGCTGTACGTGCTGGGCAAGACCTACGGCTCCACGAACATGATCCTGTGGCGCAAGGGCGGGGCGGCCACGGCGGTGGACGTGAACGTGAACATCGACCACGTGCGCATGGAGCGCAAGCTGGCGGAGCTGATGCCGGAGGAAAAGGACATCAAGGTCCGGCCCGCGGGCGATTCCGTCATCCTGACCGGCGTGGTCTCCAGCGCCCTCAAGGCCAAGTACGCGGAGGACGTGGCCAACACCTATGTGCGCGACGTGAACCGCAGCCTGACGCTGCCCAGCGCCGCCCAGGCCAACCCCGGCAACCAGACCGGCACCTTCGGCGCGACGGCGGCAGCCGGCGGTCAGCGCGGCGGCGCCGCGGCCATGGCCCGGGTGATCAACCTGCTGCAGGTGGCGGAAGGCCAGCAGGTGATGCTGGAGGTGACCATCGCCGAAGTGTCCAAGACGCTGCTGGACAAGCTCGGCGCGACCTTCAAGGGCACGCGCACCAACGGCAACTGGGCGTTTGGCCTGCTGTCCAACCTGTCCAAGGGCGGGGCGGGGCTGGTGTCGGCCATCAAGGGCACCAACGGTGACGGCATCACGCTCGACGCCGAGAAGAACGACGGCCTGGTCAAGGTGCTGGCCGAGCCCAACATCGTGGCCATCAGCGGCCAGGAAGCCAGCTTCCTGGCGGGCGGCAAGATCTTCATTCCCGTGGCCCGCGCCAACAACGTCACCGGTGGCACCACCGTCACGCTGGAGGAAAAGGAATTCGGCGTGGGCCTGAAGTTCACGCCGACGGTGCTGGAAGGTGGCCGCATCCATCTGAAGGTGGCGCCCGAGGTGTCCGAGCTGTCGCAGACCGGTTCACCCTTCACCACCATCGGCGGGGAGACCGCGGTGCTGCCCAGTTTCACCACGAGGCGGGTACAGACCTCGGTGCAACTGATCGACGGGCAGAGCCTGGCGATCGCCGGCCTGATCAAGAACAACGTCAAGCAGGCGGTGGACCGCGTGCCCGGCCTCGGAGAGGTGCCAGTGATGGGCGCGCTGTTCAAGAGCAGCGAGTTCCAGGGCGACCGAACGGAGCTGATGTTCGTCATCACGCCGCGCCTGGTGAAGCCGCTCGACGCGAACTACATCCTGCCCACCGACGGCTTCGTGCCGCCCAGCCGCGGCGAGTTCTATTTCGGCAACAAGCTCGAAGGCAGCGGCCATCAGGAAGTGCCGCCGGACCGGCCCGCGCCCGCCCAGCCCGTCGCCACCAACCCCGCCCCGGTCGCCGGCGGCATGGAAGTCAAGTAAGGAGGGATCACCATGTCACACCTCACCCCAACGCATCTGTGCACCAAAGGTTTCCTGCTGCTGTCCCTGGCGGCGTTGACCGCCGGCTGCGCCAGCACCACGCCGCAACTGGACGCCAAGTTCGGCGATGCGGTGCGCGGCGCCCGCGCCGCGCAGACCGTCAACCCGCAGGGCTCGGCCAACCGGGACCCGGTGGCCGGCCTGGATGGCAAGGCGGGCGCCACGGCCATCGAGCGCTACCACGATTCGTTCAAGACGCCGCCCAAGACCTTCGAGGTCATGAACATCGGCGGTTCGCTGGTGGGGCAATAAAGACATTGCGGTTCATCCAGGGAGGAGCACCATGAGCGTCAAGCGCAACCATCAGGCAGGACCCAACTCGACCCGCGAGCGGGGCGGCATTGCGATCATGTTTGGCTTGACGCTCGCGGTGCTGATCGGCTTCGCCGGCCTGGTCATCGACCTGGGACGTTTCTTCGTCATCAAGGCGGAACTTCAGAACGCGATGGATGCGTGCGCGCTGGCCGCCTCCACGCAGTTGCGCCCGGGGCAGAACAACCCCAACGCGCTGACCCGGGCCGTGGCCTACGGCCAGGTGTTCTCCACCGGCGGCAAGGACGATCCGCTCACGACGCCGCTGGAGGGGAACATCGGTGCGATCAAGAACCTGGTCAACTTCCAGTCCACCCTGGTGAACGTTGCCGCCAGCCAGATCACCTTCGCCGACACGCTGGATGGCAGCTACCAGACCAGCGCGGGCGCCAACCCGAACACGGCGGCCTTCGTCAAATGCACGTATCCGCTGGCGAACCTGCCGATCTACCTGATGAATGTGATCAATCCCTCGCTGACCACGCAGACCGTCAGCGCCATGGCGGCCGCCACGCTGGCGCCGTCCGCGTCGTCCTGCGCGATCCCCACCGCGGTGTGCAAGGCGCCCGGCACGACCGCCGCCAGCAATTTCGGCCTGACGGTCGGCGAGTGGATGACCCGGCCCTCGGGCGGGGGCTCCGCGTATGGCAAGGGCCACTTCGGCTGGATCGACTTCACGCCGCCGGGCGGCGGCTCCAGCGAAACGGCGGACCTGTTCACGAGCTCGGGCTACTGCGGCGCGAAAACGGGCGATCCGGTCGGTGAGTCCGGCAACAAGGAGAACCTGGTGGACGCCTGGAACTCCCGTTTCGGGCTTTACAAGCAGAAGAAGTCCGATCCCGCATCCATCATCCCTGACGTGACGGGCTACGCCTACAGCCCTACGAACTGGCCCGAGCAGAGCAATGCCTACAGCGGAAGTTCCGCGACCGGCGCCCTCAACTACAAGGCGGCGACCGCCGCCTACAGGACCTACCAGGCCAACAGCGACTTTCCCACGCCCAACGGCTATGGTTACTTCCTCAACTCGGCAGAGCACCAGCAGTTCGGTCGGACCCGGCGCGTCACGGTGGCGCCCATCGTGGACTGCGACAAGTGGGCGGCCGGCGTGAAGTCCCCCCCCATCGAGGGCTTCGCTTGCGTCCTGATGCTCGATGCGGCGCTCAAGGGCAAGGCAGACGACAACACCTATCGGCTGGAATTTCTGGGCTTGAGCACCGTCGCCGGCAGTGTCTGTTCCACCAACGGTGAGCCCGGCACCTATGGCCCCCTGGTGCCCCAACTGGTGCAGTGAGGATCCATCATGAACAAACGCAAACAAAACGGCGTAGCGGCGGTGGAGATGGCATTGATCATGACGCCGGCGCTGCTGCTGTGCTTCGGCATCACGGAACTGGGGCGCGCGCTGTACCAGTACGACGGTCTGGTGAAGGCAGCTCGTGGGGGGGTGCGCTACCTCTCCCAGCAGAGTCTGGCCAGCCCGCCGCCGGGGGAGGATGCGGCATCCCTTCGGCTCAAGGCCAAGTCGCTGGTGGTGTGCGGCGACTTCGACTGCAGCGGCAAGACGCCATTGGTGCCCGGGCTCACGCTGGCGATGATTTCGGTCTGTGACCCCGTGGGCTGTGCCTCCACCCATGCCAATGTGCCGACGGGTGAGGGAACGGTCAGCGTGGTGTCGGTCACGGTCGGAACGGCTTCGCCGTTCAACTTCACGTCGATCATGCCCTGGGCCGTCAAGAGCCTCGCTTTCGGGCCGGTGTCCATCAGCATGGCTTCCAGTGCGAACTGAAGCGGCGCAAGGAGATGATGATGAACAGCAAGACATCCCCCTTCCTGCACCTGGGCGCCAGGCGCAGCGCCCAGGGTGGCGCGGCCGCGGTCGAATTTGCCTTCGTGGCCATGATCTTCATCATGCTGCTGATCGGCTCCATGGAGTTTGGTCGCTGGCTGTTCACGCTGAATGCCGCCAGTGAAGCCACCCGCCTGGGGGCCCGGCTTGCAGTGGTGTGCAGCCAGAACGAGCCCAAGATCAAGGACGGGATGCGCACCATCTTGGGCAGCGTGAGCAATGCCCAGATCAGCATCCAATACGCGCCCAGCGGCTGTGACGCCTCCAGTTGCAAGACCGTGACCGTCGGGTTGACCGGGGCCATGTTCACGCCGGTCGTGCCCTTCATGGGCACGGGCGTGGCATTGCCCGCATTCACCACCAGCCTGTCCCGCGAATACATGAACAGTACGAACAACCCGGTTTGCCTTTGACCAGACCTCCCTTCCACCACTGCCGGAGTCGCAGCCATGAACATGAAAATCTTCTTCATCTGCAGTGACATGAACCAGCGCGATGCGCTGGCCCAGCAATTGCCGCGCATGTCGGGGGTGGACTTCAACGTGTTGCATGGCTCGGTGAAGACCCTGTTCACCGTCCTGAAGGAGCGGCCTGACGTGGTCGTGCTGGACTACCCGGTGTCGGATCCCGCCAGCATGGAGCAGATCAAGACCGCCACGCTGCAGGCACCCGGCGTGTACGTGGCCCTGGTCAGCCCGGACGGTTCACCGGAACTGCTGCGCCGGGCCATGCAGGCCGGCGTGCGCGACATCCTGCCGGCGCCGATGAGTGCCGCCACGGTGGAGCGCGCGCTGGGATGCGTGCAGGAGCGGGAGGCCTTCAGGTTCCATCAGGAGGAGGGGCGCGGGAAGGTGCTCGCCTTTGTGCCGGCCAAGGGCGGGGCGGGCGCGACATTTCTGGCGACCAACCTGGCCTACGCGCTGGCGACGCACGGCCACCGGGTGCTGGTGGTGGACCTGAACCTGTACTTCGGCGACGCGGCGCTCTTTGTCGCCGACCATCCGCCGACATCCAGCGTCGTGGACCTGGCACGCGAGATGCGCCGCATGGATGCGGCCCTGCTGGACGCCTGCGTGCTGAAGGCCCGGGAGAACCTGCACCTGCTGGCGGCGCCGATCTCGCCGCACCAACTCGACCTGGTCACGCCGGACGCGGTCGAGCGGATCGTGGGCTTGGCCCGCGCCCACTACGACTTCGTGATCCTCGACCTCAGTCGCACACTCACGCCCGCCACGGTCAAGGCGCTGGACCTGGCCGAAAGAATCCACCTGACGCTGCAACTGACCTTGCCGTGCGTGCAGGACGCCAAGCGGATGACCGCCGTCTTTCGTGAACTGGGCTACCCGCTGGACAAGCTGCAGCTGGTGGTGAACCGCTACGAGAAGAGCGGCTTGGTCAACCTGGACGAGGTGGAGCGCGCCACCGGCATCAAGGTGCGCCGCACGGTGCCGAACAGCTTCGAAGCGGTGAACGCGTCGGTCAACGAAGGCATTCCGTTGCTGCTGCAATCGCCGCGCGATCCGGTGGCGCGCCTGTTGCTGGACTGGGGGCAGGAGCTGCTGCCCACCACCGTCTCCGCGTCGGCAGGCAAGTCCGGGCGGGGCTGGTTCCAGTCCTGGCGCAGGGCGGCGGCCTGAGAGCGCGCCCGGTTGAGCCGGATTCATCTTTTTTCAATGGGGGAGAACCGCATCATGAACTTTCGCGAGCAAATGCAGGACACCGCCACGCCCCGCCGCCCCGCCGAGGTGAGCTTCGTCGATGGCACGGGCGCCGACTATCACAGCCTGAAGGACCAGCTGCACAGCCGCCTGCTCGGGCGCATCGACCTGGAGGTCATGAACGCGATGAAGCCCGAGCGGCTGCGCGAGGAAATGGGCCTGCTGGTCGAGCGCCTGGTGGCCGAGTGCGGCGCCGCACTCAACGGGACGGAGCGCAAGAAGCTGGTACAGGAAATCCAGGACGAGGTGCTGGGCCTGGGGCCGCTGGAGCCGCTGCTGGCCGACCCCACCATCTCGGACATCCTGGTCAACGGGCCCAGGCAGGTCTATGTGGAGCGCTACGGCAAGCTAGAGAAGACTGACGTGGTGTTTGCCGACAACGACCACCTGATGAAGATCATCGACAAGATCGTCTCCCGCATCGGCCGGCGCGTCGATGAGTCGAGCCCGATGGTCGATGCCCGGCTGGCCGACGGCTCGCGTGTCAACGCCATCATTCCGCCGCTGGCACTGGACGGCGCCCTGCTCTCGATCCGCCGGTTCTCCGTGGTGCCGCTGAAGATGGACGACCTGATCCGCAACAAGTCGCTCACGCCGCCGCTGGCCAAGCTGCTCGCCGGCATGGTGCAGGCGAAGATGAACGTCCTGATTTCGGGCGGCACCGGCACCGGCAAGACCACGCTGCTGAACGTGCTCTCCAGCGCCATCCCCCACACCGAACGCATCGTCACCATCGAGGATGCGGCCGAGCTGCAGATGCAGCAGCCCCATGTGGTGCGGCTGGAGACGCGCCCGCCCAACATCGAGGGCAAGGGCGAGATCAGCCAGCGCGCGCTGGTGCGCAACAGCCTGCGCATGCGGCCGGACCGGGTGATCCTGGGCGAGGTGCGCGGCGCGGAGACGCTGGACATGCTGCAGGCCATGAACACGGGCCACGAGGGCTCCATGGCCACGGTGCACGCCAACACCCCGCGCGACGCGCTGACCCGGCTGGAGAACATGGCCACCTACGGCGGCGTGGCCATGCCCCAGGAGGCGATGCGCCAGCAGATCAGCTCGGCCATCATGGCCGTGGTCCAGATCGCCCGCATGACGGACGGGCGCCGGCGCTTCGTCAGCCTGCAGGAGATCACCGGCATGGAGGGGGAGATCATCACCATGCAGGAGATCTACCGCTTCACCCAGACTGGCGTCGGGCCGGACGGTGCGGTGCTGGGCAACTTCCGCGCCACCGGCGTGCGGCCGAAGTTCATGGACCGGCTGAAGGCCTACGGCGTCCAGATCGACGACAGCACCTTCGATCCCACACTGATCTACGAGTGAGGCCGCCATGAATACCGGATTCACCCTGTTCGTGGTGTTCGGCTTCATCGCCGTGGTGCTGCTGCTGGAGGGCGCCTACGTCTTCTGGAGCGACAACAAGAGCCCCGAGGTGCGGCGCATCGAGCAGCGCCTGCGCGCGATCTCCGCCGGCGGCCACGGCGAGGCCGACGCCCACCTGATGAAGGAGCGCGTGATGAGCCACGCGCCGGCGCTGAACCGGCTCCTGCTGGACCTGCCCAAGGCCCAGCAACTGGACCGGCTACTGGTTCAGGCCGGCTCCCGCAGCACGGTGGCGCACCTGCTGACGATCTGCCTGCTGCTCGGCGTGGCCAGCCTGATGTGCGGGCTCCTGCTGCGCTGGAGCCTGCCGAGCACGCTGGTGCTGGCGGCGGTGCTGGCCAGCGCTCCGCTCCTGCGCTTGGTGCTGATGCGGCAGCGGCGGCTCAAGCAGCTGGAGGCGCAGTTGCCCGATGCGCTGGACCTGATCGCCCGGGCGCTGCGCGCCGGTCACGCCTTCACCTCGGCGCTGTCCATGGTGGCCGAGCAGGGACCGGAGCCGATCGCGGTGGAGTTCAAGACCACCTTCGACGAGATCAGCTTCGGCATCTCGGGCGACCACGCGCTGAACAACCTGGCCGCACGCGTGCCCGTGACGGACCTGCGCTACTTCGTCATGGCGGTCATCATCCAGAGGGAGACCGGCGGCAACCTGGCCGAACTGCTGACCAACCTGGCGCAGTTGATCCGCGAGCGCTTCAAGCTGCTCGGCAAGGTGCGCGCCCTGTCGGCCGAGGGCAAGCTGTCGGCCGTCATCCTGACCGGGCTGCCGTTCTGCGTGGCGGGGGCCATCCAGGTGCTCAATCCCAACTACCTGGCCGTGCTGTTCACCGACACCATGGGCATCAAGCTCGTGATCGGGGCGCTGGTCATGATGGTCGTGGGCATTTTCGCCATGTGGCGGATCATCGACATCCATGTATGAGGTGAAGCCATGAACACCCAAATCCTGATCCTGGGCCTGCTGTTCATCGCCGTCACCGGCGGCATGTTGAGCCTCTCGCTCTGGCTGAACCGTCGCGCCGCGGTGAGCGCCCGGCTGCAGAAGCTGGACCGACCCGAAAACTCGCTGGAAGACGCAGGCCGCGAATGGCTGGCGAAGGTGGCGCAAGTGGCCAGCCCCGCCGCCAAGCTGGCCGCGCCGAAGGAGGGCTGGGAGGCCTCCAGCCTGCGCGTGCGCTTCATGCAGGCCGGCCTGCGCGACGCGAGCTGGGTGGCGGTGTTCTTCGCCAGCAAGACCGTGCTGGCACTGGCCCTGCCGGGCCTGTTCGCCGTGCTGCAGAGCGCGGCCACCAAGCCCATGAGCACGAACATGTATGTGTTCGTGCTGCTGGTCCTGGCGACCATCGGCTACTACCTGCCCAACCTGGTGCTGGGCATGCTGACGCAGCGGCGCCGGCAGGAGCTGACCGAGGCGCTGCCCGACGCCATCGATCTGATGATGGTCTGCGTCGAGGCCGGACTGGGGCTGGACGCCGCGATGAACCGGGCGGCCTCCGAGATCGGCCTGCGCAGCCCGGCGCTGGCGGACGAGCTGACGCTGGTCGCGCTGGAGCTGCGCATGAGCGTCAAGCGCGAGCAGGCGCTGCGCAACCTGGCGCTGCGCACCGGGGTGGACGACATCGCCTCGTTCGTCGCCATGCTGGCCCAGGCCGACCGCTTTGGCACCAACATTGCCCAGGCACTCAAGGTGCAGGCCGACACCATGCGCGTGCAGCGCACCCTGCGTGCCGAGGAGCGGGCGGCCAAGATCCCATTGAAGCTGCTGTTTCCTCTGATCTTCTTCATCTTCCCCTCGCTGATGCTGGTCCTGATGGGGCCGGCCATGATCAGCATCTACCGCGTCCTGCTGCCCACGATGGCCGGCAATTCCTGATGCACCCATGTGGAGACCACCATGAGCACTCGCTGGAGTTCCATCCTTGTCATTTCAACCGTGGGCAGTGTGATCGGCTGTGCCCCGTTGGCGACGCCCGGCCCCCATCAACCCATCGCGGGCTCCGTGCCATCCGGCGCGCCAGCGACCCGTGCCGCGTTGCTACCGGTGCAGATGGCGCCGGTGCCGGTCTGGCGCACCGGTGCGTCCGGGGTCGAGGCGTCCTATCTGCAAGGGCGAGCCGCCCATGGCGCCGGCCAGCTGGCGCAGGCCCGACAGCACTACCAGGACGTGCTGGACCAGGCGCCACGCCACATCGGCGCACTCAACGCCCTTGCGGTGATCCACGCCCAGCAGGGCGACCTGCCGGCGGCCATGACGCTGTTCACCCAGGCCATGACGCTGACGCCGGACACGGCCCACCTGCACAACAACGCCGGCTACGCCTTGCTGCGCGCCGGCCGGCTGGAGGAGGCCCGCGATGCGCTGGAACGCGCCCAGGCGCTCGATCCGGCGAATGGGAACACGCGCCGGAATCTGGCCGAGGTGCGGGATCTGCTGGCCGCGCAGGCACCCAAGGCCGATCGTGCCGTGGACACCCGCATGACGGCAGCGACGACCCAAGCCCCTGGCGCACAACTGGTGAGCGTATCGCCCAACGTCTACGAGCTTCGCCTGCCCTTGATCCCGTCGGCCCAGCCCGTCCCGTCGAAGCCCGCTGTGGCATCCGCCATCGCGTCCGTTGCGCTCGTTGCGCCCGGCCAGCCGGTGAAGATGGAAATCGCCAATGGCGCCGGCGTGGCCAATCTGGCCCGCCGCACCGCCGAACGGCTGGCCCCGCTGGGGTGGGTCGCCGCCCGCCTGTCCAACGCCAGGCCCTACCGCCAGCAGGTGACTGAGATCCAGTTTCGCGCCGGCCAGCAGGCGTCGGCGACGGCCCTGCAGGGCCAGTTGCCGGTGGCGACGCGGACCATCGCCGTGGAACACCTGGGGCCCGGCGTGCAGATGCGGCTGGTGCTGGGGCACGACCTGAACGGCAAGACGGTCGCCGCGTGGCTGGATGCGCCGGGCGAGCCGCTTCGCGCGGAATACCCCGGCGAACTGCGCGCGTCACGCCCGGGCGACGACGGCTGGAGCTGGGGCTGAACGGGGCCGGGCGTGTGGCAAACTCCCCCGCTTTGGTCAGTAGGCGCTTCGGCGTCATGTAGTCAAGATGCAAAAAATCATCCGCCAGATTGCGGCAGAACTGAAGGTTCGGGAAGATCAGGTCAGGGCAACGGTGGAGCTGCTGGACGGCGGCGCCACCGTGCCTTTTGTCGCGCGTTACCGCAAGGAGGCCACCGGTGGCCTCGATGACGTGCAGTTGCGCGAGCTGGACTACCGGCTCGGCTACCTGCGCGAGCTGACCGACCGGCGCGAGGCCATCCTGAAGAGCATCGAGGAGCAGGGCAAGCTCACCCCCGAGCTGCGCGCTGCCATCGAAGCCGCGCCGACCAAGCAGGAACTGGAAGACCTGTACCTGCCCTACAAGCCCAAGCGCCGCACCAAAGGCCAGATCGCCCGCGAGGCCGGCCTGGAGCCGCTGGCGGACAAGCTGTTCGCCGACCCGGCGCTGAACCCGGCAGCGGAGGCCGAGGCCTTCCTGAAACCGGCCGGCACGGTGGAGGGCGCCGACTTCTCCACGGTCCCCGCCGTGCTGGACGGCGTGCGCGACATCCTCTCCGAGCGCTGGGCCGAGGACGCGGCGCTGGTGCAGGCGCTGCGCGAGTGGCTTTGGACCGAAGGCCTGCTGCGCAGCAAGCTGGCGGCCGGCAAGGACGAGAACCACCCCGACGTGGCCAAGTTCCGCGACTACTTCGACTACGACGAGCCGATCGGCCGCGTGCCCTCGCACCGGGCCCTGGCCGTCTTCCGCGGTCGGGCGCAGGAGATCCTGGACGCCAAGCTCGTGCTGCCGGTCGAGCCGGAGCCGGGCAAGCCCAGCGTGGCCGAGGGCAAGATCGCGCTGCACCTGGGCTGGAGCCACCAGGGCCGCCTGGCCGACGATCTGATGCGCAAGTGCGTGGCCTGGACCTGGCGCGTCAAGCTGAGCCTGTCCACCGAGCGCGACCTGTTCGCCCGCCTGCGCGAGGACGCGGAGAAGGTGGCGATCAAGGTGTTCGCCGACAACCTGCGCGACCTGCTGCTGGCGGCGCCGGCCGGCCCCCGCGTGGTGATGGGGCTGGACCCCGGCATCCGCACCGGCGTGAAGGTGGCCGTGGTCGACGCCACCGGCAAGCTGGTCGATACCGCTACCGTCTATCCGCACGAGCCGCGCCGCGATTGGGACGGCTCGCTGCACACCCTGGCCCGGCTCTGCGCCAAGCATGGGGTGAACCTGATTGCGATCGGCAACGGCACGGCCAGCCGCGAGACCGACAAGCTGGCCGCCGACCTGATCAAGCAGCTGGAGAAGCTGCAGGAAGGCGTGGCGATCCAGAAGGTCGTGGTCAGCGAGGCGGGGGCCTCGGTCTACTCCGCCAGCGAATACGCCAGCCAGGAACTGCCCGACGTGGACGTGAGCCTGCGCGGCGCGGCCAGCATCGCGCGCCGCCTGCAGGACCCCCTGGCCGAGCTGGTCAAGATCGACCCCAAGAGCATCGGCGTCGGCCAGTACCAGCACGACGTGAACCAGAGCGAACTGGCGCGCACGCTGGACGCGGTGGTGGAAGACTGCGTGAACTCGGTCGGCGTGGACCTGAACACCGCCAGCGCGCCGCTGCTCTCGCGCGTCTCCGGCCTGTCGGGCAGCGTGGCCAAGGCCGTGGTGCGCTGGCGCGAGGCCCATGGCGCCTTCCGCAGCCGGCAGGACCTGCTCAAGGTCACCGGCCTGGGCGCCAAGACCTTCGAACAGAGCGCGGGCTTCCTGCGCATCCGCGGCGGCGAGAACCCGCTGGACATGACCGGTGTGCACCCCGAGACCTACCCGGTCGTCGAGAAGCTCCTGGCCCACACCGCCAAGCCGGTGAATGAGCTCATGGGCCGCGCCGAACTGCTCAAGACGCTCAGGCCCGAGCTGTTCGCCAACGAGAAGTTCGGCGTCATCACCGTCAGGGACATCCTGGGCGAGCTGGAAAAGCCCGGCCGCGACCCGCGCCCCGACTTCAAGGTGGCGCGCTTCAGCGAGGGTGTCGAAGACATCAAGGACCTGCAGCCGGGCATGATCCTGGAGGGCACGGTGAGCAACGTGGCCCAGTTCGGCGCCTTCGTCGATCTGGGCGTGCACCAGGACGGCCTGGTCCACGTGAGCCAGCTCAGCCACAAATTCGTGACCGACGCGCGCGAGGTGGTCAAGACCGGCGACATCGTCAAAGTCAAGGTCATGGAGGTGGACGTGGAGCGCAAGCGCATCGGCCTGTCGATGAAGCTGGGCGACGCGCCGGCGCGCCGCGACGGCCCGCGCGAGAACCGCTTCGAAGGGGCAGGGCGGGGTCAGCAGGCGCGCCGGCAACCGGCCGCGCCGCAGTCCACTGCCATGGCCTCGGCCTTCGCCAAGCTGCAGGGTCAGCGCAAGTGATGCCTCTTCTTTCTTGATGGCTTTGAGCGCCCATCGGGCGGGCGCAAGAGGCCATTCACTTCAATCATCCGATGAGCCACCACCGCAACCCTCGCGCGCTGCTGACGCCGGCCATGCGCCGGGTGATCGACGGCATGGCGCGCGCCGGCCGCCCACCCCTGCAGTCGCTGACGCCCGCCCAGGCGCGCGCTGCCTATGCGGCGGGGGCCGGTGTGCTGGAAGTCTCGCCGCCGGCGCTGGCCCGCGTCGAGGATCTCACCCTGCCGGCGCGCGACGGCCACGCGCTGCCCGCCCGCCTGTACGCGCCGACGCGTGAGCGGCTGCCGGTGCTGCTGTACCTGCACGGCGGCGGCTTCACCATCGGCAGTGTCGAGACGCACGACGTGCTGTGCCGTGAACTGAGCCGGCATGGGCGCTGCGCCGTGGTCTCGGTGGACTACCGGCTGGCGCCCGAGCACCGCTTCCCGATCGCCGTGCACGACGCCTGGGACGCGCTGCAGGCGGTGGCGGCACAGGCCGATGGCCTCGGTCTGGACGGCAGCCGCCTGGCGGTGGGCGGCGATAGCGCCGGTGGCACGCTGGCGGCGGTCTGCGCGCTGCTGGCTCGCGACGCCGGCCTGCCGCTGGCCCTGCAGCTGCTGATCTACCCCGGCTGCACGGCGCACGCCGACACACCCTCGCACCACACCTTCGCGCACGGCTTCGTGCTGGAGGCGGCGCAGATCGAGTGGTTCTTCAGCCACTACATCGACCGCGCCGACCACGACGACTGGCGCTTCGCCCCGCTGAACGCGCCCGACCTGGACGGCGTGGCGCCGGCCTGGCTGGGCCTGGCCGAGTGCGACCCGCTGGTGGACGAGGGCGTGCAGTACGCCGACCGGCTGCGCGCTGCCGGCGTGCCGGTTGATCTGGAGATCTACCGCGGCGTCACCCATGAATTCATCAAGATGGGCCGCGCCATCCCCGAGGCGCTGCAGGCCCAGGCCGACGCCGGCCGCGCGCTGCGCCACGCCTTCCAACCCTGAGTCACCATGAAACGCACCGACTTCCGCTGCTTCCACCGCCTGCGCGTGCGCTGGGCCGAGGTGGACCTGCAAAAAATCGTCTTCAACGGCCATTACCTGATGTACTTCGACACGGCGGTGTCCGACTACTGGCGCGCCCTGGCCCTGCCGTACGAAGAGGCCATGCATCAGCTGGGCGGCGACCTGTACGTGAAGAAGTCCACCGTCGAATACCACGCCTCGGCGCGGCTGGACGACCAGCTCGACATCGGCATGAAGTGCAGCCGCGTCGGCAACTCGTCCATGGTGTTCACCGGCGCGGTGTTCCGCGGCGACGAGTCGCTGGTCACCGGCGAGCTGATCTATGTCTTTGCCGACCCGGCCACGCAGACCTCGCGGCCGGTGCCGCCGGCCTTGCGTGACATCCTGACCAGCTACGAAGCCGGCGCACCCATGACCGACCTGCGCACCGGCGACTGGGCCGCGCTGCGTCCGGATGCGGCCGCCTTGCGCACGGCGGTGTTCCTGCGAGAGCAGGGGGTGCCGGAAGACATGGAATGGGATGAGGCGGACGCTGGCGCGCTCCATGCGGTTGCCTACAACCGGCTCGGACAGCCGCTCGCCACGGGGCGGCTGCTGCAGCACGCACCCGGCGTCGCCCGGATCGGCCGCATGGCGGTGCACCGCGTGCTGCGCGGCGCGGGCCTCGGCCGCGACCTGCTGCAGGCCCTGCTGGCGGCGGCGCGTGCCCGCGGCGACCGCGAGGTGCTGCTGCACGCCCAGTGCAGCGCCGAAGGCTTCTACCGCCGGCTCGGCTTTGCCCCGCGCGGCGAGGTCTTCGAGGAGGCGGGCATCGCCCACGTCGAGATGGTCAAGCTCCTTTGACGCGCGCCGTCATGACCACTCACGAAGCCACTCACTCCGCATCCGGCCTGACCGGCGAACCGGTCGTGAAAGACTGGCCGGTCGCCGTGTTGGCCTTGGCCGTGCTGCTCGCCGCCGCGTTGGGCGTGCCGCATGACGAATTGCTCCAGGACACCTACAAGTCAATGGTCGTGTCTTTTGGCGCGTTGGGTGCCGCAGCCTGCTTCTTCTGGCGGCAACGTCGGCACCGCGAGGGACCGCGCTGGCCTGCGCTGCTGTGGCTACCGGTGATGCTCATGACCTACGCGTTGGGCAGCATGGCCTGGTCGCACACCTATCTGGCCGGCGTCGAGGCGGTGCGCTGGTTCGTTTTCAGCCTGCTGCTGTTCGTGGGCGCCAATACGCTGGACGGTGCGGCGCGCGCGCCGGTGCTGCGTGCCATCCACTGGGGCGCCTGTGTGGCTTCGTTGTGGACCGCGCTGCAGTTCCTGATCGACCTGTCCTGGTTCCCGCAGGGTCCGCAGCCCGCATCCACTTTTGTCAACCGGAATTTTTTTGCCGAATTCGTGGTCAGCACGCTGCCGGTTTCCGCCTGGTTGCTGGTGCAGGCACGTCAGCGCGGCGAGGCGTTGGCCCTGGCGCTCGGGTTGGGCCTGAACATCGCGGCCCTGCTGATGACCGGCACCCGTTCGGCGCTGCTGGCGATCTCGATCCTGGCGCTGCTGCTGCCGCCGTTCCTGCTGCGCTACTGGCGACAGCTGCCGGTCAGCGGCTGGGGTCGGCGCCAGCAGGTGCTGGTGCTGGGCCTGTTGCTCGGGCTGCTGGGCTCGCTGAGCGTGGCGCCGACCGGCAACCCCACCATTGCGGCGGAAGAGCTGGGCCGCACTGCACTGGAGCGCAGTGTCTACCGGGGCGTATCGCTGGCCCAGCCGGTTGAATACCGCGAAGGCTCGGCTTCCCTGCGGCTGCTGATGTGGCAGGCCACCGGCCGCATGATTGCCGATCACCCGCTGGCCGGCGTTGGCGCTGGCGCCTGGGAGGTGGAGCAACCGCTGTATCAGGAGTCAGGGGCCCAGCTCGAAACCGACTACTACGTGCATAACGAGCTGCTGCAGATCGTTGCCGAGTACGGGCTGGCCGGCTGGATTTTCCTGTTCGCATTGCTCGCGTACCTGTGCCTCGCGGCATGGCGCACCTGGCGTCTGGACAGCCCGCAGGGCCGGGAAGAGGCGCCGTTTCGGGTGGCCGTACTGAGCAGCCTGCTGGCCTTGCTGGTGGTGAGCTGCGCCGGCTTTCCCTGGCGTCTGGCCGGCACCGGCGCGCTGTTTGCGGTGCTGCTGGCCCTGCTGCTCGCCTCGGACCGTCAGCTCGGCTTGGTTGCCACCCGGCCGGGACATCGTTGGACGGCCAACCTCAGTCATTCGGTGCTGGCCGGCCTGGCCCTGTGCACCGCCCTGGCGGTCTACATCACGCAGCAGGCGGTTCTGGCGGAGGGCAGCCTGATCCGATCGATCAAGATTGCCATGCGGATTTCAGCCGCGGGCGACGTCAAGGACGCCCGTTGGGCACCGGCCAAGCAGAAGATGCTGACGCTGGCGCGGCAGGGCATCGCGTTGAATCCTCACTACCGCAAGCTCACGCCGCTGTTGGCGGACCAGCTCGCGGTCTGGGGCGACGCAAAGAATGCGCTCTGGATCTGGGAGTCGGTGCTGGCCTCGCGCCCCCACGTGGTGGCGATGCTGGCAAATGCCGGCCGCGCCGCAATGCACCTGGGTGATCGAGACAAGGCCCAGGCCTACCTGGTGCGCGCCGAGGCGCTGCAGCCGAGGGCACCGGCCGTGGCGTCGCTGGAGGTGGCGCTGCTGCGTCAGGCCGGCCACGAGGCGCAGGCATTGCACCGGGCCCAGGCCTGGCTCGCGCAGGACGTTTACGACTTCGACCTGGTCCACAGCGCCTACGAGCTGGCGGCCAAGCGCCAGGACTGGCCCCTGGCCCTGCGGGCGCTGGCCTTGCGCAGCCGGCAGTGGCCGGTCTGGACGGCGGATGGTTGGCTGCGGACGGCGGCGATCCAGGCCAACGGTCTGCATGACGACGCGCAGGCGCTCAACGCCTACCGCGCCGCGTTGAACAGCGTGCCGGCAGACCAGGCGCCGAGTGTGCGTCAGCACATCCCGGCGCGTTTTCTGACCCGCCTTCCCGCCGCCGAGGTAGCGCCTTGACGCTGCCTGACCCCAAGTGAGGTTGGGTCAGATGTCCTGCAACAGCGGGTAGGGCAGGGGCTGCAGCGCCAAGGGGGTGCCATCGGCCGCGCCCAGGCGCAATGCGCCGGCTTCGGCGGCGCTGATCTGCACCGACACCAGTGCGTCCCACCCGCCATCAGGTGCCGCCGCGGCCTGCACGACCAGGCCGCACGGCTGGCTGGCCTCGCCCGCGTCGAACACCTCCTGGCCGGGGTTCAGGGGTGAGTTGCCATGCACCAGATAGGCGCGCCGCTTGAGCGTGCCGCGGAACTGGCTGCGCGCCACCACTTCCTGGCCGGGGTAGCAGCCCTTCTTGAAGTTGACGCCACCGACCGATTCGTAGTTGAGCATCTGGGGCACAAAGGCCTCCACCACGGGCTGGCTGATCAAGGCGATGCCGCTGCGCACCTCGCCCCATTGCCAGAGGTCGATGGACAGGGCCGGGCCAGCCGGCACCGGTTCGCCCAGCGGGGCCGCCCAGAGCGCGCGCGGCTGGGCGTCGGCCGGGTACAGGTGAACCAGAGTGGCGGCGCCCCGGTCTTCCTTGGCCCAGGGCGTCGCCCCGGCAGGGAGCAGGCCATCCCCAGTCAGTCCGAACAACTGGACTTCGGCGCTCACGTCGCTGAGCCTGGCCTTGGCGCGCAGCACGAACATACTCAAGCGCTTCAGCGCGGCCGGCAGGATGTCGCGTGAGCCCACCAGCCACACCTCGGTGGCGCTGCGCTTGAAGCCGATGAAGCTGGCCTGCATCCGTCCCTTGGCCGAGCAGAACGCCGCCAGCCGCGCCTCGGCCATGCCGAGCAAGGCAAAGTCCTGCGTCAACTGACCATGCAGGAACTTCGCGGCGTCCTCGCCTTCAACCTTGATGACACCCAGATGGGGCAGGGGGGCCACGCCATGCAGCGCGGCAGCGGAAGAGGGCGTTACCGTTGTGTTCATGGCCTGAATTATCATCCCCCCTTGTTCACGGGAAGGCAGTCAAGCTGTGCGTCGATGGTGGTGGGTGATAGTGCTGGGAGTCGCCGGGCTCGCCGCCGGTGTGGCTTGGTGGCTGCACCTGCCGATGACGCTGACTGCCGATCGACTGGATCTGTCGATCGAATCCGGCACCACGCCGCGCGGTGTGGCGCAGGCCACCGCCGACGCGGGCGCGCAGGTATCACCGGCGCTGTTGTACTGGTGGTTCCGCCTGTCCGGCCAGGCCCGCCAGATCAAGGCCGGAAGTTACGAGATCGAGCGCGGCATGACACCGCGCGGCCTGCTGCGCATGCTGGTGCGCGGCGAGGAGTCGCTGCGCAGCGTCACCCTGGTGGAGGGCTGGAACTTTCGCCAGGTGCGCGAGGCGCTCTCGAAAGCGGAGCACCTCAAGCCAGACACGAGTGGTCTAAGCCCCAATGAGATCATGAGCCGGCTGGGTCGTCCGTGGCAGCCCGCCGAGGGGCACTTCTTTCCAGACACCTACACCTACGCCAAGGGTTCCAGCGACCTGGCCGTGCTGCGTCGTGCCCTGCACGCCATGGACCGGAAGCTGGAGGCGGCCTGGACGCAGCGCGCCGCCGACACGCCGCTCAAGACGGCGGGCGAGGCGCTGATCCTGGCCAGCATCGTGGAAAAGGAAACCGGCGTGGCCGTCGATCGCCCACTCATCGCGGGCGTGTTCACCAACCGGCTGCGGATCGGCATGGCATTGCAGACCGACCCCACGGTGATCTATGGCCTGGGTGAAACGTTCGACGGCAACCTGCGCCGACGCGATCTGCAGGCCGACACGCCCTGGAACACCTACACCCGCAACGGCCTGCCGCCGACGCCGATCGCCATGCCAGGCAAGGCGGCGCTGCTGGCCGCCGTGCGGCCCGCCTCCACCCGCGCGCTGTACTTCGTGGCGCGCGGCGACGGCAGCAGCCATTTCAGTGCCACGCTGGACGAGCACAATCGTGCCGTGAATCAGTTCCAGCGCGGCAAACCCAAGACCCAGACGCCATGAGCCCAGGCTTGTTCATTACCTTCGAAGGCATTGACGGTGCCGGAAAATCCACTCATATCGAGGGGCTGGCGGCGGCTTTCCGGGCGCGCGGCCGCGCCGTGACGCTCACGCGCGAACCCGGCGGCACGCCGCTGGCGGAACAGCTGCGCGCCCTGGTGCTGCACCAGCCGATGGACGCGCTGACCGAGGCGCTGCTGATGTTCGCGGCGCGCCGCGATCACCTGCGCCAGGTGATCGAGCCGGCGCTGGCGCGCGGCGACGTGGTGCTGTGCGATCGCTTCAGCGACGCCACCTTCGCCTACCAGGGCGGAGGCCGCGGTTTTGACTGGGCGGTGCTGGCCACCCTGGAGCAATGGGTTCAGCGCACGAGCGACGAGGCGGACGCGCCACTGCGCCAGCCCGACCTCACGGTCTGGTTCGACCTGCCGCCGGCCATCGCCGCGGCCCGCCTGGCGGGTGCCCGTGTGCCGGACCGATTCGAGGCCCAGCCCGAGGGATTTTTCGAGCAGGTGCGCGCGGGCTACGCCCGGCGCATGGCGGAGGCGCCAGCCCGCTTTGCCCGCATCCAGGCCGACCAGCCGCGCGACGCCGTCTGGACCGAGGTGCAGGCGGCTGTGCTGACACGCGATATCGCCCCATGAGCACCGACAACGCCATGGCTCCCTGGATCGATGCACAGACCCGCCAGTTGCTGGCGCAGCGCGGCCATGCCTGGCTGCTGCAAGGGCCGTCGGGGCTGGGGCAGTATGCGCTGGGCCTGGCGCTGGTGCGCGCCTGGCTTTGCGACCGCCCGAGCGAGCAGGGCGCCTGCGGCCAGTGCGGGAGCTGCCACGCGATTGACGTCCACACCCACGCCGACCTGGCGGTGCTGATGCCCGAAACCGTGATGCTGGAACTGGGCTGGCCGTTGGGCGAAAAGGCCCAGGCCGAGATCGACGACAAGAAGCGCAAGCCCAGCAAGGAGATTCGCGTCGAGGCCATGCGCGAGGTGGTCGAGTTCGCGCAGCGCACCAGCGGGCGCGGCCATGGCAAGGCCGTGCTGGTTTATCCGGCCGAGCGCATGAACGCTGTCACGGCCAATGCGCTGCTCAAGACCCTGGAAGAGCCGCCGGGCGACGTGAAGTTCGTGCTGGCCAGCGAGGCGGCTCACCAGTTGCTACCGACCATTCGCAGTCGCTGCCTTGGCCACGCCATGGCCTGGCCGGACCACGCCGTGGCGCAGGCCTGGTTGCAAGGGCAGGGGCTCGCCGCGCCGGACGCAGCGGTGCTGCTGCGAGCGGCTGGCGGGCGGCCCGTGGATGCGCTGCAAATGGTCCGCGACGGCCGGACGCCAGCGGCCTGGTCGTCTCTGCCGAGGGCGGTGGCGCGCGGCGATACGGCAGCATTGGCCAGCCTGTCGCCGGCACAGGCGGTGAACGCCCTGCAAAAGCTCTGTCACGATCTGCTGGCCAGTCACACAGGCGCGGCGCCGCGGTTCTTCGAAACCACCGATCTGCCTACCCGGCGGCCCGCATTGCCAGTGCTGACGCAATGGTCCCGCGCGCTGGCACAGTCGGCACGCACGGTGGAGCATCCATTCAATTCGGGGCTGATGCTGGAAGCCCTTGTGAGCCAAGCCGCCCAGGCCCTAAACTCCGCACCTTGAGAGACTCTCCATGAGCCAGATGCCCGCCTCCCCCGCTCCAGCCCCCGCCGTTGCCCGTCCCAGCGTCATCCAGTTGGCGATCAGGGAAAAGGCCGCGCTCTATGCGGCCTACATCCCGCTGTTCAAGGAGGGCGGGATCTTCATTCCCGGCTCGCGCGAGTACAAGCTCGGCGACGACATCTACGTCCTGCTTTCCCTGCCTGAAGATCCTCAGCGCTACCCGATCGCCGGCAAGGTGGCCTGGATCACCCCCGCACGCGCCATGGGCAACCGCACACAGGGCGTGGGGGTGCGTTTTCCTTCCGACGAGAAGTCGCAGCAGCTCAAGCTGAAGATCGAAGAGATCCTGGGTGCTCACCTGGGCTCCGAGCGGCCGACTCAGACCATTTGAGACGCAGCGCAGCCGATCGGCACTGCCCGGAAACGGGCCGTTCACCTCGTCCGATGTTGCCGCGGCCGGCCTCAGGGCCGGCGTGGCATCCTTGTCCCGCCAGATTCCATGTTCACCGACTCCCACTGTCATCTCTCCGACCCCGAACTGCTCGCCGACTTGCCGGCCATTCGCGCCGCCATGGCACAGGCGCGCGTCAGCCGTGCGCTGTGCATCTGCACCACCCTGGAGGAATTCGATCAGGTTCATGCGCTAGCCCGGCAGTATGCGAATTTTTGGGCTACGGTTGGCGTGCACCCGGACAACGAAGGCGTCCAGGAGCCCAGTCTGGCCGATCTCCTGGAACGTGCCGCCTTGCCCCGCGTGGTTGCCATCGGCGAGACTGGTCTGGATTACTATCAGATGGACGAGCGCAAGGGCGGCCGCAGCGTGGCCGACCTGGAATGGCAGCGCGAGCGGTTCCGCACCCACATCCGCGCCGCCCGACAGACGGGGTTGCCGCTGGTGATCCATACCCGGCAGGCCTCGGATGACACCATCGCGATCCTGAAGGAAGAGGGCGAGGACGGCAGCCCGGGCGCGGCCGGCGGGGTGTTTCACTGCTTCACCGAAACGCGGGAGGTGGCGCGCGCGGCGCTGGACCTGGGCTACTACATCTCGTTTTCCGGCATCCTGACGTTCAAGAGTGCCCACGAACTGCGCGAGGTGGCCAGGTTCGTGCCGGCGGACCGCCTGCTGATTGAAACCGACAGCCCCTACCTGGCACCAGTGCCGCATCGGGGCAAGACCAACAATCCGTCCTACGTGCCGCTGGTCGCCGCGCAGCTGGCGGCGTTGCGGCAGCAGTCGGTGGAGGACATCGGCGAGATCACCAGCGCCAACTTCGATCGACTGTTTCGGCGCGTGCAGGGATGAAGCATCTTGCCAAGCCCCTTTTTGCGCTGTGCCTGGTGCTGTTCGCCGCACTGGCGCGAGCCGGCGCCTACGACGACTTCTTCATGGCGGTTCGACAGGATGACACACGCACGGTGCAGGCCCTGCTGCAAAAGGGCTTCGACCCCAACACGCGTGATCCGAAGGGACTGCACGGCCTGCACCTGGCCTTGCAACAATCGGCCCTGAAGGTGGCCCGGGTGCTCGCCGAGTGGCCGCGCACCCACGTCGAAGCGCGCACGGTCCAGGATGAGAGTCCGCTCATGTTGGCCGCCCTGCAAGGGCAGTTGGCGCTGGCGCGACTGCTGGTCGACAAGGGCGCCGATGTCAACAAACCGGGCTGGGCCCCCTTGCACTACGCCGCCACAAACGGCCACCTGGAACTCATGCAGTTGTTGCTGGACGAAAGCGCCTATGTCGATGCCGAGTCGCCCAATGGCACCACGCCCTTGATGATGGCCGCTCATTACGGCACGGTGCAGGCCGTGCGTTTGCTGCTGGATGCAGGGGCCGATCCGTTGCTGAAGAACCAGTTGGGCCTGACGGCCATGGACTTCGCGCACCGCGCCAACCGTGCCGACGTGGCTGACATGATCGCGGCGGCCGTACGGGCCCGGCAACCCCGAGGCAAGTGGTAAGACACCCTCCGAGAATGTCGTCATGCGACGTTCACGGTTCATCCATCAGCCGTGCGGCGCTGTTCGTGAGGCTGGACTCGGCGCGAAAATAGCCCAGCACGGTTTCCACGCTCTGATGCCCCGTCATCGCCATGGTTTCGGCCAGGGGTACGTTGCGCCGACCGGCCTCGGTCACGAAGCCTGAGCGCAGCGAATGCGCCGAAAAGTCCCCCTCGATCCCGGCGAGCAGGCAACGCTCCTTGACGATGGTCCGCACGGCAGCGGGAGAGAGGGGCTCCCCCACGTGGCCGCCCTTGCGGATGCGCCGAAAGATCGGTCCTGAGGTGAGGCCGCTGGCCTGCAACCAAGCGTTGAGGGCCACGCCCGCGGCACCCAGCACGGGTTTTCGGTTCTCCGGCAGGTCGGCACCAGCCTGGTTGGTCTTTGAGTAGGCCAGCGTGTAGATGAAGTCGCTCACCCCCACGCGCTTGAGCCACTGCATGTCCGCCCCGGCCACCTCGGAGCGTCGACGCCCGCCGCTGGCCCAGGCGAAGAGCAACAGCGCGCGGTCCCGCTTGCCACGCAGGGAGTCGTCGCAAGTCGCCAGCAGCGCCTGCAGCGGATCCCTCGTCAGCGCATCCTTCTTCTGAGGCAGGGCGCCGCGCTTGGCGTAGGCCTTGCGTGTGCGCGACAGCAACTCCCGCACCCCGGGATCATGGCAGGGATTCTTCAGGTCACGCAGTTGATGCGCCTTGGACAGCACGGCGATGCGGTGCACCAGCGTGTTGTGCGCCAGGGGCCCCAATTTGCCCTTGTAGCCCGTCTGCACCAGCGCTTGGTCGATTTCAGTCGGCAGTTCGAACACCAGCCCCTTGGGGGTCTGACGTTCCGCGTGGTCCACGATGAACTGCAGGACGCAGGGCACCTGCATCGGCAATTGAACCTGCCCACCGTAACGGACGCCATACCAAGCCGCCCAGTAGCGCAGGGCGCTGCGGTAGCTGGCCAGCGTGTTCTGTGACTGCCCCTCGCGCATCAACTCCGCGATGGCCCGTTGCGTGACATCGCTGAGCTCGCTGGGTTGCAAGGCAGGCTTTTTCTGAAGGACTGGCAGCCGACTGTTCACGGGAATCGAGTAGTTTTGTTATAAATGTTATGTGCCATGTATGATATTAAACAATATCAACTAATAACTAACGATAACACTTTTTTATCGTTGCCAAAAGGCCAGGGTAGATGATGAGTCCCAAAATGAATAGAGGCATCCAGCAGGATGATGTATGGACAGCGGCCGATGCCTTGATTGCGCAGGGGTTGCGACCCACCATCGAGCGCGTGCGTCAGCACATCGGCCGCGGCTCGCCCAATACCGTCAGCCCGATGCTGGAGGCCTGGTTTGCCACGCTAGGCCCTCGACTGGGCGTGGGCGAATCGCCGTCGGGTGAAAAACTGCCGGCGCCCGTGCATAAAGCGGCGGTCAGCCTGTGGGAGAGCGCCCTGGCTGCGGCACGAGACGAGGTCGTCCAGGCCTTCATCGCGGAGCGCGAGGCACTGGCCAAGGAGCGCGCCGCCCAGGCGGAAGCACGGACCGAACTTGCCCTGCGCGAGAGGGCCTTGGGCGAGCGCCAGGAGGCCATGGACGAAGCCGTCAAGATGGCCCAGGCTCAGACGGCCGACCTGTCAAGCCGCTTGACCGAGATGCGCCTGCAGCTGAAGCAGCGTGATGCAGAACTCGACGTCCTTCGAGCCAGGATGGAGGCCCTCGACAAGGACCGCGAGTCCACCCGGCACGCCCACGACGAGATCTTGCGTGCCAACGCCGAGGAACGGCGACGCCTTGACGAGCGCTACACCGCCACGGAGCGTCGCTGGCTCGGAGAGTTGGACCGCGCTCGCCAAGAGACCCGGCAAGCCAAGGCGACATGGACGGAGCAGGAGCGCAGGGCGCAAGCCATCCGATCCGATCTCGAAGCGGAAGTCGTCAGGCTGGACGCTCAACTGCATGACGCCCGAGCCGAGTCTGCCGCCTTGCGTGAGACCCTGACGCTGGCTCATCAGCACGCGGAAGAACTTCGGGGAATGCTCGCATCACGACATGCAGCCGATGCAGACGCATTCGAACAGCTGCATCGACGCCTTTCAGAGCGCGCCCGCAAGACGACTCCCGCAAGAAAGAAGCTCATGCTCCGGCGGCGTTGACGAGGCAACGCGGCAAGCAGTGGAATGCCCCAGGCCGGAAGCGTGAGAACATAGCAGCGAAAGTCTGGGCTGACGAGCCTCGCATCGACAGCACTCCTTTGAGCAACAATCTACTTTATACAATTTGCACAGGATTTGCCTGCGGCAAAAGGGCAGGGGGCAGGCTCTGAGCCCTTGCCGCACCATGCTGTGATGCTATTGCAATGATAGCAATCAACACTGCAGTTTTTGCAGCCTGAACGCTCACTTTGAGCCGGTCGGCTACGCCGGCCCAAAGGCTTTTTGCTTCGTCATTGGCGGCGCGGGCGTGCTGGACTTGGATCGCCACCATCATCGGATCGTCGCCTGTGAACTGGCACAGCAGGACGATCGCGCGTTCGTCGGGCAGGGTCTTTCCGTTACGGTAATTGCTGATTGCCGCGTCGGTTAGACCGGTTGCTTTCGCCAGCCCGTAGGCGCTGCTTACGCCTGCGCCTTGCATGGCGCGTTCGATGAAATCGTGTAAGTCAAACATATTAATGCCCTTTGAATAGTCAATGGTATTTTGGTTTTTTTGCGACCTCAATAGCTAAAGGGCTTGAAACATTAAAGGGGTTTTGGTAAAAACGGCGCCTTCTACGTAGCACATCGTTACAGGAACCGCCATGATTCACCAGACAACAGGCCGGCCCGGCGAGGGCATGACCTACACCAGTTGCACGCTCCCCACTCAACAGGAATCCGCCCAGAGCTTGGCGGTTCCGGCAGTGGGTTCTGAGTCGGGGGCGTGCTCCTCTCATTGCTTCATCTGCGGCCAGTCTGGCGACCTCATGCGCAAGACGCACCCCGCTGGGAGCTGCCCCGCTGAGCCGTCGATTTCGTTTGCTCGCCTGAAGTACGGCGGCGGTACTTGGTACCGCTATTGCTCTGTCGTGATGGGCGCGAAGTTGGTTTGCTATTCGCTCAACGATGTCCGGGCGGAGCGCCGCGTATGAGCGTCGATTACTTCTTGATCGAAGCGCCGCGTTCTGTGCCGGCCGAGTTCGCAGCTTGGGAAGCAGCGCGTTTGCGTTGGCATGTGCTGGCGGATCGTGTCTTTTCATGCAAGGACTGGAGCGGGGCCGGATTTGCCGCGATGAACGCGCGGGCGATCGAAGCGAAGCAGGAGGCCGACGCCCTGGAGCTGAAAGCACGTGCGGCGTTTTCGGTGTGGATGCGTGGGGGCCGCGCATGAGCCCGAACCAGCAAGCCGCCGCCCGCGCGCTCATGGAAGCGCGCGAAGTCACGCCGGCCCGCGTGGTCGAGCCGTTCACGTTCGCGCAGGCCGTGAAGCTGACCGCAGATCGTCCCGTGTTCGTGCAGGTTCGCCTCAGTGGCTCGCCCTGCTGCGCTCGCGTCCGGGATAGCTGGATTGGCCGTGATGGCACCTTCCTTTGGTCCCTCGATCTGCTGTCCCCGTTCGCGGGGCTGGGCTCCTTTCCTGCTGAGCGGGTGCGCCAGTGTTCGGGCGTCGATGGGGCCTGTCTTTGCGCCGGTGAAACCGGCTTTTTTGCTTCGCGCGCACGGGGCGCTTTTTCTCAGGCGGGCGTGGTAGCACCGCCTGAGAGTCTCATTTTTGAGAAAACGCCAGTCGGCGGGGGGGTGGCCTGCTGATGGCTTACGACACGATCAAATTGAAGTCCCCGCCCATGGATCGCGGCACCATCCAGCGCATCGAACAGCAGTGCATCATGCGGCAGGGCATGGACATGAGCAGCGGTGAATTGCTCTACGAACTGTTCACGGGGCAGCTGCTGGGCTCCTGGGATTCGCGTATCAGCGTCATCCCCAAGTACGAAGACTGGATCAACGACAAGAACGGCACGCCGCGCCTCCAGCCCTGTGAGCCTTACCTGCTGGTCGAGGCCAGCGTGCACAAGGTCATGCTCGGCCACAACGTGTACGGCGGGCCCACCAACTTCCAAGAGGCCGCGCGCTACCTCGTCGCCCTGGTCGAGAAGCTGCTCGACACGGAACTGATGCCCGCCGACTACTGGACCGTCCACCGCGTGGACGTCGCCCACGTCTACAAGCTCAGCAAAGCCAGCTGCAAACTGTTCTTTGACGGCATCCAGTTGATGAGCTTCCCGCGTCGTCAGCGCAACAGCGCGAAGTACGACATGGCGGTGTACTTCGCTGGCAAGACCACGACCGTCAAGTTCTATCACAAGGGGTCCGAGTTCTCGGTGCACGACCGGTCGCGCCTGCGATCGTTCTTCCGCATCCTGTTCGCCCACATCTACGGCCCCGACGAGAAGAACACGACGCGCGTCGATCGCAAGCTGAAGGCCCTGCAGCGCCTCGCCGATCAGCGCCTGCGCGTCGAGGTCGAAATTCACTCAGACAAGCTCCAGTACGACTTAGGCCGAAACCCGCAGGTGCGGGAACTGACAGACGCCTACCTGGAGCGCATTCACGACACGGAAATCGAGCGCTTGATGCGAGAAGGGAAGCAAGGCATGGAAACGGTCAAGACGACACGCGCAGTCCTCGCGCGACTGCAAGCCAATTACCCCGGTGCCCAGGCCACGCGCCTGTATGGCTTCTGGACCTCCCTCACGACCCTCGGCGATGAAGTGGCCCGCCAGCAATACACGAAGCCCACGTTCTACCGCAACCGCAAGGCGCTGGAAGAAGTCGGCATCAGCTGGCGCGGGACAGACATTGTCGTGACCGCGAACGATTCCCCCATCCACGATTTCACCCCTCAACGGGTGGACCGACGTTTCTGCCACGCCCCGGCGCGGAACCGTCCGGAGTACCACGTCAGCCGGGATTTGATGCGCCTTGCCGCGTAAGGAAACACCATGTCCGTAACCCCCACCACGCCCACGTCGCTGAAGCCCATGCAGGTCTTCATCAAGGGCAAGATCGAAGCCAAGCGCAAGCACGAAAGCACGTGGTACACGCGCCTGATCACGCCCGCGGCTGACGAGTACAGCCGGCCGCAAGTGGTCGAGATTCGCAGCAAGCAAAAGCTTGGCGACGCGGGCGAGGAAACCACCGCCGTTTGCAAGCTCGGCGGCTACAGCCGCAAGCCCTTCCGAGTCACCGACCGCGACACCGGCGAATCGACCACGGTCACGCCGGTGGACATGACCCTGGACGCTGTGGAGTGATGCGCCTCCAGCTGGTCACCTCGAAGCACTGCCGCGCCGGCTCCGGCGCGGTCCATGACACGCGCATGCGTGGCGTGGGCCGTGTCGCGGCCGGTGCGTGGTGAGACGGGGACGTGATGTTCGTCCGGTCCCTCTGTCTGCTCGGGGTGCTTGCTGCTCTGGTGTGGCTGGCGGTTGAGCCTGCCCCGGTCGTGTACCGGGCTGTACTTGTGAAGTACCCGCACCTTAAGGACTGACTGACATGGATTGGAACAACGTTGCGCAAGTCGGGCAGGCCCTTTTTTGGGTCTTCCACGTCTACCTCTTCTTCCACGGCTACACCGTGGGCAACCGGATGATTTGATGCTGACCACAGTGCAAGTTCTTCAGCTCGTCGCTGCCGCCGCTGGCGTGTGGGCGGCGGGCTTCTCGGTAGGCAAAACGGCTGCGTGGATACGCGGTATCGGTTCTGCTGCGTGAGATTCCGGCATCAGCCGAAACCGTTGCCGGGGCGGCTCCCCGGCGCTTTCTGGAGCTTTTGAGATGAAAGAAAAACTGCAGGCGCTGCGCGCACTGTCGGCCCGTGTGCATGACCGCGTCGTTGTCGGTGCTGGTCTGGCCCTTGCGTCGGCCAGCTCGTTTGCACAGTCCACTGATCCGTTCGATACGACGAAGGACGCCGTCATCGCGAAGGTGCTCGTGTACGGCGGCGGTCTGCTGCTCGTGGCGGGTGCCGGTGTCATCTTCATGGTGGGCGTCAAGTACGTGAAGAAGATCGCCCGCGCTGCGTAAGCGGTCGTTTTCTGCTGTGCAAGGGCTCCGGCCCTTGTGCAGTGGAAAGCAACTGTGCCTCTGAGGTCATGCGTGTCTTATTTCATCTCTTTCTTCTTGTCCTGTTGCCGGCGTGTGCTGTGCCTGCTGACTACTGCCTTCGTTTCCCCTGTCCGCCCCTCTCCGTCGATGATTGCGCCTCGCCTGACTCGTGGCATTGTTCGCGGCGCGGCGCTGCTGGTTTTCGTTGGTAGCGCGTCTTCTGCGTTTGCGACCATCCCGTCCGTTACGGCGTGCGCTACTCCTCCACCTTCGGGCACTACTGCTGCTCAGTGGTTTTCGGGTGTGGGAACCACTCAGAATTGCGCTGCCGGCTACGGCACTCTGATCGTTGTTAATCAGCCGTATGAGGCTTCATACGGTACTTGTCGCATGGGGTTCTCTTGCACTGGCGGCGGCGGTGTGATCTATCAGAACTGGTCTAAAGCGCCCTACTGCACTGTTCCTCATTCTCATCTGTCTGCAAACCCGGCTGAATGTGAGTGTGACCCGGGCTATACGGAGTCCGGTGGTGCTTGTGTTCCGGTGGCCCCTCCTGATCCTCCTGCGTGTGGTCAGGGTGCCAAGCAAAGCAAGATCATCGGGGTGGGTTTCGCGGCTATGGCGGGCAGTGCTTCTGGTGCGATGTTCCGGACTGAGGATGGTCGGGGATTTCTGCGGGCACAGGGCGCTTTAGGTGGTGTGCCTGATCAGGTTTGCGATGGGCAATGCTCGTGGGTGCTCGATGGTGCGCCCTCAGCCGTTTGGTACGACGCTAACCCGAATGCTTCTGGGTTGCACCGTCTGTACCGGGAGCAGGGATACATGAGGACCGGTGGGACGTGCACCGCTAAAACGCCTGCAGCGGATTCTTCTCAGAACGGGACGTGTAACGGTTTTACCGGTCAGATCAATGGCAAGACGGTTTGTGTCGAGAAGGTGCCGGCCCCTGACCAGTCCGTTGCTTCGCGCAAACCGTCCTCGACTGGTGCCGGTGCCGCGCCTGTTGACGCTGGTACGGGCTCAACGGGGCCTAACGGTGAGGTCCCAGGCAAAGCCGGCGACAAGTCGGGTCTTGTGGATCTGAGCGGCACGGGTACCGGCTCGGGTGGCACCGGCTCGGGTGGCAGTGGTACGGGTGGCACTGGTGGTGGTACCGGCACGATTTCAGGGCCTAACGGCACGTCAACATTCGAGTTGAAACTTGACCTGTGCGGTGGCAAGGGACAGCCTGCATGCCGCATTGATGAGTCCGGCACGCCTGACGGCAAGAAAGAGGCAGAACAGGACGATCACGGTAAATCCATCGAGGCGTTCGGCAAGGCTCAGAAGGATGTGATCAAAGCCGCTGGAGAAAAGGCTTTACCTGGCTGGTCCTGGTCGTTTCAGTTTCCCACTGGTTGCACGCCGCTGATTTTGGACGGATGGCAACCGCCCATGGTCCTTGATGTGTGCCGCTTTCAATCCACCATCCACGACCTCATGAGCCTGTTATGGCTGTCCGCCACCATCTGGGCCTGCGTCGGCATGGTCGGTCGCACTGTTCGGGGAGGTGCGTGATATGCCGCTGCTTGGTCAACTTCTCGTCACGCTTTTCGGTAGCTTTTTCGCCAGTCTCGCTAAGGACGCCACGCGCAAAGCCGCGACGTTGGCAGCTGCTTTTGCTGCGATCGTTGCGGCTGGCGTTGCGCTGATGCTGGTCTTCAATAACACGGTGTCTCCACTGGTCTCCCAGGTGTTCAATACGCAATATGGCCAGTTCTTGGGGCTGGCGTTCCCGCCTGTGGCTGGGACCTGTATTTCTGCGTTCACGACCTGCTGGGTTGCCTGCGGCACGTATCGCCTTTACCTGCAGATCACCCAGGCGTCCGCCAGCTCGTGATATGCCCGTCTATTCCGTCGAGGGGAAGCTTGGCACGGGCAAGACCAAGTTTTGCGTCTGGATTGCCCAGCAGGCCTTGCACAAGGGCCGGCGCGTCGCGTCGAACGTAGATCTCCGGTGCGAGGTCCTGGACCCGTTCCGGCGTCAGTCCTACGTGCGCATTCCGGACAAGCCCACCGCGTTTGACCTGCAGGCCATCGGCCACGGCAACCCCGACAGCTACGATGAGGACCGCAATGGCGTCCTCATCCTCGATGAGCTGGGCACCTGGCTCAACGCGCGCAGCTTTCAGGACAAGGACCGCGCCCACCTTCTGGACTGGCTCATTCACGCGCGTAAGCTCGGTTGGGACGTGTACCTGATCGTCCAGGACGCTGGCATGATCGACAAGCAGGTTCGCGAAGCTCTCATTGAATACCAGTGCCGTTGCATGCGCATGGACAAGGTCAAGGTGCCCCTGATCGGCTGGTTCCTGAGCGTGTTCAAGGAGCGATGGGGCTACCTGCCTAAGTTCCATCAGGTCACGGCCCGGGTGGGCTACGGGGCCGGCGCGATGGTTGCTGAGCGCTGGCTTTTCCTCGGCAAGCACCTGCACGCCGCTTACGACACGCGGCAGGTGTTCCGCTCCGACTACGAGCACGGCACCTTCAGCAGCCTGCCGCCGTGGGACTGGAGCCCGCAGCCCCTGCCGTGGCAGGTGCTGGTGCAGCGGCTGCAGGCCGCAATCCGCGTCGTGTTCGCTGAGCCGCCAAAGTCCCGGCCGCTCAAGCCGAAGCTGCCGCGCGTCCAGCTGCTTCAGCGCCTGCCGCCTGATCGGCGTGCCGCCTTCATGCGCGAGCATCCGCACCTGTTCTGATCGTAGGCAGGGGACCCGGCGCAGCGAGCACCGCAGTAGCGCCAGCCCCTGTAGGCAAGTGCCACCAAGTACCGACAAGGCCACGATGCAGGCACGGCCCCTGCGGGGGCAGGCACGGGGCCAGGATGGACGCGAGCGGGGAGCATGAGAGCAGACCCGCCAGCCTCGCGCCTGGAAAGCAGCTTGTGTAGCACCAGGGAGGGCGCAGCGTCGAGGCGGGAACGCAGCGCCAGGGGCACGCGCTGGCGCGCGGTCGGGCAGGCCAGAGAAACAAAGAAGGAAAAATGAAAAACGTAGTAGGGCAAAGCGCACGGTGGGCAGGCCGCAGGGCTGTCCACGGGGCGCGCGTCAGTGCCGGGGAGGGGTGGGGTACTCACGGACCCGCAGGGCCGTCCACAGGGCATCCTGTGGGCGGGTGAGTAGTCCACGCCGGGCGCTGCAGCAGACCCAAGGCGCTCGGGCTGGTGGAGCACCAGGAGCACGGGGTGTAGCCGGTGCAGCGCAGCGGAACCGGGTGCAGCTCGGGCCGCTGCCGGGGAAAGGGTTTTATCTTGTTGCCCAGCTCGGTGCGTTGGCCGCGCCGAACTCGCCGATGGCCTCAAGGTGCTTGATCCGGGCGCGCAGGACTTCAATTTCACGCTGCAGGGCCTGGGACAGTCCACGGTGCACCTGGGCCTCGTTGTAGGCCACGGCATCGGCCAGACCTCGGCCCCAATGGGTTTCCCAGAACAAGGCCAGCATGGCGGGCCTGGGTGCTTGCTCGGCTGCTTTCCACGCCCACACGGTCCGCTCGCTGACGCCCAGGTGCTTGGCAACGTGTCGCGGGTGGCTCATCGGCAGATCGTCCAGGATCAACGGCAGCGGCGGCAGGAACTTAGGTGCTTGGTACATCGGAAACCCTCCATGGGTTGTTATTGGGGTAACAACCATGGGGGGCTCGGCGACGCATCAGGCCGCGAAGTGCTCGCAGGATTCTGCTTAACACAATTTGCATTATGTAAAGTTAAAATGATCACCGCCGGCCATAACCGCATCAAGCCTTGGACTCCAGCCACGTTGCCGAAGGCTGAACCACCCCTCTGGAATCGACGATGTTGAAGCTGACGATGACCGCATCCGGATCAGTGAAAGGCGTGCCGCATGCGATGTCGCCGCGGCCATGGAGCATGCATACCCCGCGGCGCAGGCGCAACTCGGAGCCGCTGCCGGAAAACCGGATCCAAGTCCCATAGCTGCTGGTATCGGTCAGGATGAAAGCGCTGTTGGCCCAAGTGATGTGCGCATGACGGCGGGAAACCTTCGGATCGCGCAGGACCAGGTCGGCCTGAGCGTCCCGTCCCAGATGGATCGGCAACTTGGCGACCGGGAATACTGAGCGCTCGTGCAGGCTTTTCAGCTCCAGGAAGGCCGGGTCGGCGGCCAAATGGACGATGGAAGGATCCTCTTCACCCAGCAGCGTCAAAAGATCGGTTTCGGGCCGATTGTCCCACTCGACCTGGAACACTCGCCGCTGATGGGCCAATCCCTGGACACTGATCAAACCCAGGTCGCGTGCCGGGACTGGAAGGCGCCCGCCCTGCTCGCGCAGCACGCTGTCGGCTGCCCAGATCTGACCTTCCCCAGCCAGATCACTGAGACGCGAAGCAAGATTCACCGCCTCGCCATAGCAGTCCTCCCGCATAGCGACAATGCGCCCGCTGGCCACGCCAATCCTGAGGTGCATGCGCAACTTGCGAGGCCACTTGGGCAACCGCCGCTGGTGTCTGCGCTGCATGGCAACTGCCGCCTCGATCGCATCGTCCGATGCGGTAAACAACATGAGCACGCCGTCGCCCAACAGTTTTACAACCTTGCCGCCATATTGTTCGCACATCGCCGACATCCAGTCGGTCTGCTGCGTCATCAGCTTGGCCGCCTCGATGTCGCCCAGCAACTCGAACACGCGCGTGCTACCCGACAAATCCGCAAAGACAACGGTGCGGTGAACGGTCATGACACCTGATCCATGCACCCGCCGCGCGACATGGCACCACCGTCGCCCGAGGAGTTCTTGTCAATTTTTCTGAGAGTGGTATCCATTGTCCGGCGCCGAAGGGATCGCGAAATTGATGATCTATCGCGCAGTGGTACAAGCCGGCGAACGTTAACGCAAGTAAAGCACAACAAAGAAACGCGAAAATTACACGCGATAGAAGAAACTTTTCACATTATCAAGCCTGCAACATCAACATGATTTGATCCAACGCACGGAAACCAGTTCGCGATTCAAGACGCGCACCTATGACGCCCCGCAGCCAGGCATGACAATGCGTGCCGCCCGGCCCGGACAAGCACCTCGGACTTGAGATCTTTCCGCTCACCTGCGAGACCGCGCTACGAATGCCCCCACACCATGAAGGCGTCCCGATCATCTACCGCCAGATCGACCTTCGCCCCGACGGGCAGCATCACCTTGGTCTGCACATGCCCGAATGGCAGCTGGGTCAACACCGGCACCCTCTTCAACTGGCTTCGCAGCCAGGCCACGACGCTGGCGAGCTTGAAGCCCTTGTCATGCGGGACCTGTTTGTAGGCGGTGAACTGGCCAAGCACGACGGCTTTTTGCCTGCCCAGAACCCCGGCGTGCAGCAACTGTGTCAACATGCGTTCGATCCGGTAGGGATGTTCGTTGACATCCTCGAGGAACAACACGCCGCCCTTCACCTCGGGCCAGTACGGCGTGCCCAGCAAGGTCACGAGCACGGACAGGTTGCCACCCCATAGCATGGCGTCATGGACGGGCTTGAAGGCGACCTCAGACAGGTCATTCTTGGGCAAACGCCATCCCGTGCCCTCGCCCTGCCCGCTCAACAGGTCGTCGAAACAGGCCTCCATGATGTCGTCAGGCGTGCCTTCGATGCCGAAATCCTCGCCCAGCGCGGGGCCGGCCCAGGTGACAGCCCCAGTCTGTGCGAGCAACGCGGTCTGGAATGCCGTGAAATCACTCAGACCGACGAATTGGGTCCCTTTGTCGATGGCCTTCGCCACTTTCTTGTAGGGAATGGCTGGGAGGATTCGTGTCAGGCCATAGCCTCCGCGGGAGATCAGTGCCACGTCTGCGCCACTGGCTGCCGCCCGACCGATGGCGCCCAACCGGGTGGCGTCGTCCCCCGCGAACCGCTGGTGACTGGCCAGTGCAGCCTCGTCCACTTCCACGTCATGCCCCAAGGCCTTGAGACGGGCGACACCACGCCGGAATGCGGCCTTGTCGCGCACGGCGCTTGAAGGCGAATAGATGTAGATATGTTTGCTCACGGGCGCAAGTATCCCATTGGCCGACAGATCACGAGACAGCCTCGGCCAGCAGTCGGGCCAGGGCAAACGGCCCTGATCGGTGCCCCCGATCCGGATAGGGGGCGTCGAGAGCTTCAGCCGTCAACGCGACATCCGGATCCCGCTCGATGCGCAGGACGCGTCCGGGCTGCGCCCGGAGCAGCGCCGTAGCCAGGGGCGCTGCGGATGCCGGCGTCAGGAGCACGATGCGCTGCAGGCTCAGGCGTTCAACCAACTCCCCCAGCACGGCTATGTGCCAGGCCAACGAATGAGCCGACGCCTTCTTGGGCTTGTCGCTGCGGCCAAAGCCTGCCAGGTCCGGGGCAATTGCCCTGCGACCGTCTGCACCCAAGGCCATGACGCGCCTGCGGTAACGCCAGCTCCAGTCGGCAGGCCCGTGCAAGCACAGCCAACACTCTTCGGCATTGTGAGGTCCTTCGTCCAGGTAATGCAGGCGTAGACCGGCCAGGGCGGGCAGGTCACTGACATAGTGCGGCGACGGCATGCCCTCGGGCAGGGCCTCGAAGCGCTTCTCTGGTGTGCGAAGCGCATCCTCACGCAGCGGGGCGGGGTTGACGCGCCGCGCCTTGAAGAAGGTTTGCAGCGGCGCGCCGCATTCCGCGGCCAGAACACCCCCCTGCAGCAGCGTCTGATGGTTCAGCTGCGGAATGTCAAACAGGTTGAGCACGGAGCCGCCCGTGCCGGTTTTTGGATCAGAGGCACCAAAAACGACACGTTTGAGCCGGGCGTGCAGCATGGCGCCACTGCACATGGCACAAGGTTCCAACGTCACATAGAGTTCGCAGTCGTCCAGGCGGTAGTTACCGAGCTTCCGCGCCGCCGCCCGCAGCGCCACGGTTTCGGCATGCGCCGTGGGATCGAGGTGGTTGATCGGCGCGTTATGACCGGTGGCGATCAATTCCCCGTTTCGAACCACGACGGCCCCTACGGGCACCTCCCCTTCCGCCGCCGCGGCACGCGCCTCTGCCAGCGCCAGGCGCATCCAGCGTTCATCGGCATGGCTCATGGACGGTCCAGTTCGGGCCGGGGAGCCTGCATCGCGCCCTCCAGCGCCTGACGGTATTCCTGTGGTAACTGACGAGCCGACGCGGGGGAAGTCGGCGCCTGCGGACGGGTTGACGCCGAGGCAGATGAAGTCTGCGGAACAGGCGAATTGAACGCCGTCAATTGTCTCTTCATCAAGACGCCCACGATGGCCAGAGCTACCAGCAGCCCGCAAATACCCAAGAATCCCCGCATGCTTCACCTTCTTGTGCTGATTTGACCCTAGACACCAGCAGTGAATTCCAAGCCCACTGGAAAAGGTCAAGCAGCCCTCGGGCTGCGCGCGCATCCTAACAAATGAAGCGGGGCGCCAGCCCAGCAAGAACGCGCAGGCGGTCAGCTAAAGGTGACGCTCAAACCAGCGGCATGCTGTTCGTGCCACTTGCTCCAACGTGCCTGGCTCCTCGAACAGATGCGTCGCGCCGGGAACCTCGGTCAGTTCACCATGCTGGCCGAGCTGGGCCAGTGCCTTGCGGTTCAAAGCCAGTACCTCGCTGTCCAAGCCTCCGACGATCAACAGCACGGGGCACGCGACGCCCTGCAGAGCCTTAGCGCCTGCCAGGTCTGCTCGCCCGCCCCGCGAAACCACCGCACTGACCACAGGGCCCAACTGCGTCGCGGCGCGCAGCGCAGCAGCCGCTCCGGTGCTGGCCCCGAAATAGCCTATTGCGCCAGGCGGCTTCGCATGAGCCCGCAACCATGCCGTCACGCCCAGCAAACGCTGCGTCAACAGATCGATGTCGAAACGCCGCTCATAGTCCTGGTCCTCCTCGGCGGTCAGCATGTCAAACAGCAGGGTGCCGATCCCCGCCTCATTCAACACCTGCGCCACGTAACGGTTGCGTGGACTGAGTCGACTGCTGCCGCTACCGTGGGCAAACACGACCAGCCTGCGGCCGTCCCCCGCATGCCACTCTCCTTCAAGCGCGACGTTGCCGAGCAGGATGCGCACGGCACTCAATGGGGCGACAGCCCCCCCGGATTCGGCGCGGGCGCTCAACACCTTCACGACTTCATCATCTTCGACTTGGTCGAAAAGGCTGTAGAACTGGCCAACGGCTTGAAAATTGACCGGAGTCTGCAGACAGATGACTTCATCGGCGTAGGCCCCGATCTTGCTCAACACATCCGGCGGAGCCACCGGAACGGCGCAGATGAGCCGGGCCGGCCGCCTGGCTCGCAAGGCGTGCAATGCGGCGATCATGGTCGAGCCCGTTGCCAGCCCGTCATCGACCACGATCACGATGCGCCCGGCCGGGTCCACTGAGGTCCGGCCCGGCGTGTACCGGGCACGCCTGCGCCGAAGCACCGCCAATTCCACCTCTCGCTCGGTCTCGATGTATTTCAGCGTCGCCGGATCATCCCCCGCCCATGGGTTGCGGTACACCCATCCGCTCTCATCGACCGCGCCCAGGGCGTACTCCGGGTTGTACGGTGCACCGATCTTGCGCACCATCACGACGTCCAGCTCCCCTTCGAGATCGTCCGCAAGCGCCCGGCCCATCGGCACGGCCCCACGCGGAATCGCCAGGATCAGTGGCGCCTGGCTCTTGTATTTCCGTAGGGCCCGAGCCAGTTGATGGCCTGCATCAATTCGGTCATGGAACAACATGGCGCCCCCTTTGACGGATCATCCGTCTTGAGCCCAACTTGGTCAGGCTAGTCCCCGTCATACACTGAAGCCAACGCTGCGAACGCCAGGCTCATGACGGGTCAGGTCGGGCACCAAGCCCTGTTTATCGCTACCTGACCCCCAACAAGCGCTAGCCCTGTATTGTTGTTTTCGCCAAGGGTTCGGCCAATGTCTGAGCCTGTAAGAATGGTCACTTTATCTGACTCCGCGAGCCCCTTGCTTGGTCCAGCGCAATGGGCGGCGTGAAGGACATGCTCACGCCAAATCACCCACCATGCCCGCCACGCCGCGGTCCATACGGGCCTGACGCGTGACGGTGCCATGCATGGCAAGAGAGCTCTCTTGCTGATCTTCTGCGCCGAACGCACACGCAAAAAAACCCGCGGCAACGCGGGTTGAGGTGAGAGCGGGTTCCTTCAGGTGCCTGCGAATACCAGGCGCCTCATCATTCCCACTCGATGGTCGCGGGCGGCTTGCTTGAGACGTCGTAGGTCACGCGGTTGATGCCACGCACTTCGTTGATGATGCGCCCGGACACCCGCTTCAGCAGCGCGTAGGGCAGTTCGGCCCAGTCAGCGGTCATGAAGTCGCTGGTCTGCACGGCGCGCAGCGCGACCACGTAGTCGTAGGTGCGACCATCGCCCATCACGCCCACGCTCTTGACCGGTAGGAACACGGTGAAGGCCTGGCTGGTCAGGTCGTACCAGCTCTTGCCGGAGTTCGGCTCGATGGTGGAGCGCAGCTCCTCGATGAAGATGGCATCGGCGCGGCGCAGCAGGTCGGCGTACTCCTTCTTCACCTCGCCCAGGATGCGCACGCCCAGGCCCGGCCCCGGGAACGGATGGCGGTACACCATGTCGTGCGGCAGGCCCAGCGCCACACCGAGCTCGCGGACTTCGTCCTTGAACAGGTCGCGCAACGGCTCCAACAGCTTGAGGCCCAACTGCTCGGGCAGGCCGCCCACGTTATGGTGGCTCTTGATGGTGACGGCCTTCTTGCTCTTGGCGCCGCCGGACTCGATCACATCCGGGTAAATCGTGCCCTGGGCCAGGAAGGTCGCGCCCTTGGCGCCATTGCCCGCGGCCTTGAGCTTCGCCGCCTCGGCCTTGAACACATCGACGAAAAGGCGGCCGATGATCTTGCGCTTCTGCTCCGGATCGCTGACGCCCGCCAGTTCGCCCATGAACAGCTCGCTGGCATCGACACGCACCACCTTGGCGTGAAGCTTGCCCTCGAACATGTCCATCACCATGTCGCCTTCGTTCAGACGCAGCAGGCCGTGATCGACGAACACGCAGGTGAGCTGGTCGCCGATGGCGCGGTGGATCAGCGCGGCGGCCACCGATGAGTCCACGCCACCGGACAGCCCCAGGATCACCTCTTCGTCACCGACCTGGGCGCGGATCTTCTCGACGGCCTCGGCGATGTGGTCGCGCATGATCCAGTCCGGCGTCGCGGCGCAGATGTCCAGGACGAAGCGCTCCAGCAGTGCCTTGCCTTGCACGGTGTGCGTGACCTCCGGATGAAACTGGACCGCGTAGTAGCGGCGCGCCTCGTCGGCCATGCCGGCGATCGGGCAGCTCGGGGTCGAGGCCATCAGCTTGAAGCCCGGAGGCAGTTCGGTAACCTTGTCGCCATGGCTCATCCAGACCTTCAGCATGCCGTGGCCTTCGGGTGTGGTGAAGTCGGCGATGTCCTTGAGCAGCGCGGTGTGGCCGTGCGCGCGTACCTCGGCGTAGCCGAACTCGCGCTGGTGGCCGCTCTCGACCTTGCCGCCGAGCTGCTGCGCCATGGTCTGCATGCCGTAGCAGATGCCCAGCACCGGCACACCGAGCTCGAACACGGCCTGGGGCGCGTGGTCGGTCGACTCCTCATACACGCTGGCGTGGCTGCCAGACAGGATCACGCCCTTGAGCGTGCCGTCCTTGGCGTATTCGCGCACCCAGTCGTCCGTCACGTCGCAGGGATGCACTTCGCAGAAGACGTGCGCTTCACGCACGCGGCGGGCAATCAGTTGGGTGACCTGGGAGCCGAAGTCGAGGATGAGGATTTTGGAGTGTTGCATGGCGATTCAAAAGGCAAAGGCCCGAACGCCTGGCTGAAGGGGTTCGGGCCTGTGGTTGCTGCGCGGTCAGTCGGCGCGGTAGTTCGGTGCTTCCTTGGTGATCTGCACGTCGTGCACGTGGCTCTCGCGAATACCGGCCGAGGTGATCTCGACGAACTCGGCGCGCTCGTGCATTTCAGCGATCGAGCCACAGCCGCAGTAGCCCATGGCCGCGCGCAGGCCGCCGGCCATCTGGTAGATGATGGAAACGACGGAGCCCTTGTAGGGCACGCGGCCTTCGATGCCTTCCGGTACCAGCTTGTCGGCGTTGGCATTGCCGGTGCTGGACTCCTGGAAGTAGCGGTCCGCGCTGCCCTGCTGCATGGCGCCGATCGAGCCCATGCCGCGGTAGCTCTTGTAGGTGCGCCCCTGGAACAGGACGACTTCACCCGGTGCCTCTTCGGTGCCGGCGAACATGCCGCCCATCATCACGGTGCCGGCGCCGGCAGCGATGGCCTTGGCGATGTCGCCGCTGTAACGAATGCCGCCGTCGCCGATCAGCGGCACGCCGGTGCCCTTCAGCGCCGTCGCCACGCTGTCGATCGCCATGATCTGCGGGACGCCCACACCCGCGACGATGCGGGTTGTGCAGATCGAGCCGGGGCCGATGCCCACTTTCACGGCGTCGGCACCGGCTTCCACCAGGGCCAGCGCCGCTGCGCCGGTGGCGATGTTGCCGCCGATCACGTCCACCTGCGGGTAGTTCTGCTTGACCCAGCGCACCCGGTCGATCACGCCCTTGCTGTGGCCATGCGCCGTGTCCACCACGATCGCGTCCACACCGGCCTTGACCAGCAGTTCCACGCGCTCCTCGGTGCCGGCGCCAACACCGACAGCTGCGCCGACGCGCAGGCGGCCCGCCGCGTCACGTGCCGCATTCGGGAAGTTCAGCTGTTTGGTGATGTCCTTCACCGTGATCAACCCCTTCAGCTCGAAGGCGTCGTTGACCAGCAGCAGACGCTCCAGCTTGTGCTTGTTCAGCAGCGCCTTGGCCTCGGCCGGCGTGGTGCCATCAGGCATCGTCACGAGGCGCTCGCGGGGCGTCATGATCTCGCGCACCGGCAGGTCGTAGCGGGTCTCGAAGCGCAGGTCGCGCCCGGTGACGATGCCGGCCACCTTGCCCGCATCCACCACGGGGAAGCCGGAGACGCCGAGATCCTCGGAGAGCTTGAGGACCTCGCGCACCGTGGTCTGCGGCGTGATCACCACCGGGTCGCGCAACACGCCCGATTCGTAACGCTTGACCTTGGCCACCTGCGCCGCCTGCTCCTGCGCCGTCAGGTTCTTGTGCACGATGCCGATGCCGCCTTCCTGTGCGATCGCGATCGCCAGACGCGCTTCCGTCACCGTGTCCATCGCGGCTGATACCAGCGGCAGGTTCAGGGTGATATTGCGGGTGAATTGGGTGGCAAGGGAAGTGTCCTTGGGCAGGACTTGGGAGAACGCGGGCACCAGCAACACATCGTCGAAGGTGAGCGCTTTACCGAGTAGGCGCATGTGAAAGCTCCAAAAGAAGAATTGTACCCGTACCGACGAACCGGCCTGCTGCTTCGGGGACACCGTGCAGATTTCACGCGGTCGCCTGCCGCGACCAAAGTCCGTCGTTCCGCACCCGCGCCAGGCGCTGGCTGACGAGCGACAAAGTTACACTGACTCCATGAAAAACATGCTCGCTTTGGTGGTTGGAATGGCCTGCCTGGCGCCTCTCACGGCGCCGGCCCAGTGGCAATGGATTGACGGCAATGGCCGCAAGGTCTTCAGCGACCGGGCACCACCCGCCGACACGCCAGAGAAAAACATCCTGAAGCAACCAGGCGGGCGCCCGCTGGCGGCTGCGCCAGCCTCGCCCCCAGTCACGGCCAGCGCCGTCGCGCAGCCCGGCAGCAAGGACGTGCCAAAGCTTTCCGGCAAAGACAAGGAACTCGAAGCGAAAAAGAAGCAGGCCGAGGCGGCCGAAGCTGACAAGAAGAAGAACGAGGAGGTGAAACTGACCGCCACCCGCGCGGAGAATTGCGCCCGAGCCCAACAGTCCAAGGCGGCCATGGACTCTGGCCAGCGCATAGCGCGCATGAATGAGAAAGGAGAGCGCGAATTCATGGATGATGCAGCGCGCTCCGCCGAAACACAGCGCCTGCAGGGCATCATCGAGACCGATTGCCGGTAATCTCCAGCGGAGGGGGCACCGTGTCCGCCAGGCGTGGGGCGCCTCTCAGTAACCGGATTTGCCACCTGGGCGCCGACGCGCGAAAAGGCCGGTGGTCCGTGCACCCTGCTTCTGAAAACGTTCGCGCCGCGCCACTTTCGGGTCCACCGTCAGCGGCCGGAAGATTTCCACCCGATCCTGGTCGCGCAAACCCTGCGCTGGACCGACGCGTCGCCCCCAGATCCCCACGCCAGCGGTCGCCAGGTCAATCTCGGGAAATTGCGTCAGCAGGCCGCTGGCGCGCAACGCCTGCAGCACCGTAGCCCCCTCTTCCAACGCCAGCACCACCTCGTGCACTTCGCGCGGTGCCGATGCGTAAACCACGGTGACACGAAGGCGCATGGTTCAGCCGTAGACCTGCTCGGCGCGCTTGACAAAGGCATCCACCAGCGTCGCGGCGATCCTGTCGAAGACCGGCCCAATCAAGGCCCCGAGTGCGGCGCTCGAGAACCCATAGTGAATATTCAACTCCACCCGGCAGGCGCGCTGCTGGCCGTCACCGACCGGGGCAAACGTCCAGACACCGTCCAGCTTCGAGAAGGGCCCCTTGACCAGCTTCATCGACACCTCTCGCCCGGACACGTGCGTGTTGCGCGTGGTGAACACATGGTGCAGGCCGCTGAAGGCGATCCCCACCTCGGCCTCCATGCTGTCACCCTCCTGCTTCAGCACGCGGGCCCGGTCGCACCACGGCAGAAATTCGGGATAACGCGCCACATCGGTGACCAGGTTGAACATCTCTTGGGGGCTATACCAGATCAGGACGGACTTATGGACGTTTTTCATAGAATGCACGGGCTCGCTGCGGATTGTATGTTCGCCAGTGCCCTTCCCTGCCGGCCACCGTGGCCGTCCCCTTCCCCGTCCATGGCCAAGAAAAACGCTCCTTCCGCTGTCAAAAATCCCGTCATTGCCGAAAACAAGAAGGCGGCTTTCAACTATTTCTTCGAGGAACGGCATGAGGCCGGCATGGTGCTGGAGGGCTGGGAGGTCAAGGCGCTGCGCGAGGGAAAGGTGCAGTTGACCGACGGCTATGTGGTGATCCGCTCTGGCGAGCTGTTCATCATTGGCTGCCAGATCAACCCGCTGCGCACAGCGTCCACGCACGTCAATCCGGAGGCGGCGCGCACGCGCAAGCTGCTGCTGCACAAGGAGGAGATTCGGCGCCTGATCGGCAAGGTGGAGCAAAAAGGCTACACCCTCGTGCCCATCAACCTCCACTGGAAGAATGGCCGCGTGAAGTGCGAAATCGCACTGGCCAAGGGCAAGGCCGAGCACGACAAGCGCGACACGATCAAGGATCGCGAAGGCAAGCGCGAAGTCGAGCGCGCCATGAAGTCACGCCACCGCTAAAGGCATCCCACCCGAAGCCGGCCTGTGCATGCCGGGACGCTGCGGGGGCAAGCCCGCGCCGAGCCCCGTGCAGGGGGCCAAACCTTGTCAACTCAGCGCGCGCAGCGGATGGGCGTGCGCCGGCCAGGGACTGACAAAGAACGGCGCCACCATGGCCTCGGTCACGTCCTCCAACCGCGCCGGGTTCCAGCGCGGGCTGTGATCCTTGTCCACCGCGAGGGCGCGCACGCCCTCGACGGTCTCGCTGGTGCTGCCCGCGCGCCCCAGATGCGCAGCATGGAAGCAGTGACGCACCAGGTCGCGCTCCATGCGCAGATCATCGGCCAGGCTCATCGCGCGCGCGCGTCGCACCTGTTCCAGCGTCACCTGCAGCATCAATGGCGAGCGCTTGCGCAGTAGCAGTGCGGTGTGCCGCGCCCATTCGCTCCCGTCTGCCTCCAGCGACTGCACGATGGCCAGGGCGCTCGGCGCGGCAAAATGTCGATCGATGTCGGCGCGCGGCAACATGGAGGCTGCCGTCGCAGTGAACCTGGTCGCCACCCATTGCTCGGCGGCCGTGCCGCTCTCAAAGGGCGTGGCACCCAGCGTCGACCACAGGACTGGCAGCGCGGCAGCGGAGACGCACCCATCGGCCAACCCGAGCGCCACAGCCTGCGGACCGTCGATGGCGTGACCAGTCAGCGCCAGGTATTCGCCGGTACGGCCGGGGCACCGGCTCAGGAAATAACCGCCGCCCACGTCGGGAAACAGGCCGATGTTTGTTTCCGGCATCGCCATGCGCGTGCGTTCGGTCACCACGCGCAAGCTCCCGCCCTGGCTGATGCCCATACCGCCGCCCATGACAACGCCATCCATGAAGGCGATGTAGGGCTTGGGGTAGGTCTGGATCAGGTGGTTGAGCGCATATTCTTCGGTGAAGAAGTCGTCCAGTTCCGGGTTGCCCGCCAGTGCCGCCTGGTGGAAGAAGCGGATGTCCCCGCCTGCGCAGAAGGCGCCGAACGGCCCGTCCTTGCTCATGCCGCGCACCGCGACGGCCAGCACCTGGGCATCGTCGCGCCAAGCCAGCAGCGTGGCGGTCAAGGTTCGGATCATCGGCAGGGACAGCGCATTCAGCGCCTTGGCGCGGTTCAGGGTGATCAACCCGACGCGCCCCTGTACGTCCACCATCACATCAGTCATGTTGTCGTCTCCATCCAAGTAATTCATTGAATATCAGGGCACCGATCACCAGCCCGCCGCCGACGAGCACATCGCGTCCCGGAATCTCGTTCGCACCCAGCCAGGCCAGCGCGATACCAAAGATCACTTCCAGCAAGGCCAGCAGCGCGACCTCGGGCGCCTTGAGGACGCGCGCGCAGATCACGGACAAGGTACAGGGAATGGCCAGTTGCACCAGGCCCAGCAGGGCCAGCCAGCCGACGTCGGACGGTGTCGCGGCAAAAGGCAGGGACAGCGGCAAGGCCGTCAGGGCGGAGAGCACGGCACCGAGCAGCACAGAGGGAACCAGATCAAGTGTCTCGCCCTGAGCTCGACTGCGCTGCACCAGCGTCCATTGCACGGCCCCGGCCAGCGGTACGCACAGGGCCACCAGCGTGCCCGCCATCGTGCGGTCGCTGTCGATTGCCAACGGGTTGCCATACATGTAGCCGATGCCGAGACCGGCGACGGCGATCGCACCCCAGGTGCGCAGCGGCAGGCGGTGTGCGACGACCAGGCGCGCCAGCAGTGCCGTGAGCAGCGGACCGGCCGCCATGATCACCAGCACGTTGGCGACGCTGGTCAGCGTGAGCGCCACCATGAAGGCGGTGAACATCACGCTCCAGCACAGTCCGGACAGCCACAGCGAGGTACTGCGCCATGGCATCCGACGAAACACCTGGCGACCCTGCCAGACGGGCAGCAGAATCAACAATGACAGCGCCGTGAAGAAGCTGCGCCAGAAAGTCACCTCGAAGCTGCGCGCGGAGTCAAGCTGGCGCGTCACCACGCCGGCGATCGACCAAAGCAAGGTGACGAGCACCATCAAAGCCACCGCCTGGCGGTGGTTCAGCGTGGCTCGCCGCGTCCCCATCGGAGACTAGGGCCGGCGATCAGGCCGTCTCGCGGCTGGCACGCTTGCGGTCCTGCTCCTTCAGGAAGCGCTTGCGCAGACGAACCGACTTGGGCGTGATCTCGACCAGCTCGTCGTCCTCGATGAACTCGACACCGTATTCCAGCGTCAGGTCGATCGGCGGCGTGATCTTGATCGCGTCTTCCTTGCCGGACACGCGGAAGTTGGTCAGCTGCTTGGTGCGGGTGGCGTTGACCACCAGGTCGTTGTCACGGCTGTGAATGCCGACGATCATGCCCTCGTACACCGGGTCGTTCGCCTTGACGAACATGCGGCCGCGGTCATCCAGCTTGCCCAGGGCGTAGGTGAAGATTTCACCATCGTCCATGGAGATCAGCACGCCGTTCTTGCGGCCAGCGATATCGCCCTTGTGCGGCTCGTAGCTGTCGAAGATGTTGGAAATCAGGCCAGAGCCGCGCGTCAGGTTCAGGAACTCGTTGGTGAAACCAATCAGGCCACGCGCCGGGATGCGGTATTCCAGGCGTACACGCCCACGGCCGTCCGGCTCCATGTTGACCAGCTCGCCCTTACGCTCGCCCAGGGCCTGCATCACGCCGCCCTGGTGTTGCTCCTCGATGTCGGCCGTCACCAGCTCGATCGGCTCATGGCGCACGCCATCAATGTCCTTGAACACCACGCGCGGCTTGGACACCGCCAGTTCGTAGCCTTCACGGCGCATGTTTTCCAGCAGGATGGTCAGGTGCAACTCGCCGCGACCGGCCACTTCGAAGATGCCGTCTTCGTCGGTTTCCTTCACGCGCAGTGCCACGTTGTGCTGCAGCTCTTTTTGCAGACGATCCCAGATCTGACGGCTGGTCACGTACTTGCCCTCGCGGCCGGCCAGCGGACTTGTGTTGACGCAGAAGTTCATCGTCAGCGTCGGCTCGTCCACCTTGAGCATGGGCAGCGGCGCCGGGTTGGCCGGGTCGGTCACGGTCACGCCGATGCCGATGTCGGTGATACCGTTGATCAGCACGATGTCGCCCGGACCGGCTTCCGTCACCTGCACCCGATCCAGACCCTGGAACGTGAGCACTTGGTTGATACGCCCCTTGGCCGACTTGCCGTCCGGACCTTCCATCACCAGCACGTCCATGTTGGGCTTGATCGTGCCCTGGCTGATGCGGCCGACACCAATGCGGCCCACAAAGGTCGAGAAGTCGAGCGCGGAAATCTGCAGCTGCAGCGGTGCGGCCGGATCGCCCTTTTGCGCCGGCACATGCTTGAGCACGGTATTGAACAGGGCCGACATGTCGGGACCCCACTGTTCACCCGGCGCGCCCTCTTCCAGCGACGTCCAGCCGTTGATGCCCGAGGCGTACACCACGGGGAAATCCAGCTGTTCATCGGTGGCACCCAATTTGTCGAACAGGTCGAACGCGGCGTTGACCACGAAGTCGGGACGGGCACCGGGCTTGTCGACCTTGTTCACCACCAGGATGGGCCTCAGACCCAGCGCCAAGGCCTTCTTGGTCACGAAGCGGGTCTGCGGCATCGGGCCTTCCTGGGCGTCGATCAGCAGCACCACGCCGTCCACCATGGACAGCGCACGCTCCACTTCACCGCCGAAGTCCGCGTGCCCGGGGGTGTCAACGATGTTGATGTGGGTGCCTTCCCAGCTCACGGCGCAGTTCTTGGCCAGGATGGTGATGCCACGCTCGCGTTCGATGGCGTTGTTGTCCATCACCGTGTCGACCACTTTCTCGTGGTCGGCGAAGGTACCGGATTGACGCAGCAGCTGATCGACCATGGTGGTCTTGCCATGGTCAACGTGGGCAATGATGGCGATGTTGCGAATTTGCTTGCTCATGATTTTCCTCAATGCCGTGCCTCAGAGGGGTTGTGGGGCTTGCGGCGAACTTTCCAGAATTTGTTGTATTTCCAACGGACTCAGCAGGCGGACCGGAATCAGTTCACCTGCAGTGACGTGCGCAGCGCCGAGCAGCGCACGCGGTTGTGCACCGAACACGGCCACGCGAAGAGCATCGGGCCAGCGACCGCGCCGGCGCACGCCGCTCAGGAATCGTCCAGCATTTTCCTCGTCGAGCGTGACCGACGTGTGATCATCGAGCAGTGATTCGACGGGATGCAGGCAAGCCATCCGCTCAGCCTCGGGCAGGGCTTCCAGCGCTTCGAGCGTGATGCACTGCGCCACGTTGAACGGGCCGGTGGCCGTTCGCCGCAACGCCGTCAGGTGGCCCCCGCAGCCCAGCGCCTCGCCGATGTCCTCGCCGAGCGTGCGGATGTAGGTCCCCTTGCTGCATTTCACCCGCAGGCGCAGGAAAGGCGCCTCGCCCTGTAGCTGCATTTCGAGCAGCTCCAGTTCATGGATCACCACGCTGCGTGCCTCGCGCTCGACAGTTTCACCCTCACGGGCGTACTCGTACAGGGCTTTGCCATCCTTCTTCAGGGCGCTGTGCATGGGGGGCACCTGCAGGATCGGACCGGTGAACTGGTCCAGCACCTCCACCACCTGCCCGACCGAGCAAGCGACCGGCCTTTGCGCGATCACTTCGCCTTCGGCGTCTGCCGTGCTGGTGCGCACACCGAGTCGAACCGTCGTTTCGTAGGTCTTGTCCGCATCCAGGTGCAACTGGCTGAACTTGGTCGCAGCCCCGAAGCACAGCGGCAATACGCCGGTGGCGAGCGGATCCAGCGTGCCGGTATGGCCCGCCTTCTCGGCGCGCAGCAGCCATTTGGCCTTCTGCAGCGCGTTGTTGCTGGACAGGCCGTACGGCTTGTCCAACAGCAGCACCCCATGCACAGGGCGCCGCTGCACCCGTGTGCGTGGCGCGTTCATGGTCAGTCGTCTTTCGCGCGCGAGGAAACCGCCTTGGCAATCAAGGCATTCATGTCGGCCGCACGCTCAGTGGTGCGGTCGAACACGAAATGGAGCGTCGGCACGGTGTGAATGTGCAAACGCTTGAACAGGCCATTGCGCAGGAAACCCGCCGCGGCATTCAACCCCTGCGTGGTTTCCTCAGGATCGCCCGTCAGCAGGCTGAAGAACACCTTGGCGTGCGCGTAGTCCGGCGTCACTTCCACGGCGTTGATCGTGACCATGCCCACGCGCGGATCCTTGAGCTCGCGCGCGATCAGCTCGGACAGATCGCGCTGGATCTGATCGGCCACTCGGAAGCCGCGGTTGGGGGTACTCGATGCCTTGCGAACCATAGCCTTCGACCCTTACAGCGTCCGAGCGATTTCCTTGATCTCGAAGAACTCCAGCTGATCACCTTCTTTGATGTCGTTGTAGTTCTTGAGCTTGATACCGCACTCGAAGCCTTCCTTGACTTCCTTGACGTCGTCTTTCAGGCGCTTGAGCGAGTCGATCTCGCCGGTGTAGATCACCACGTTGTCGCGCAGCAGACGGAAGCGCGAGCTGCGGTTGACCTGACCCGAGGTGATGTAGCTGCCCGCCACCGTGCCGATCTTGGAGGCCACGAACACGGTGCGGATCTCCGCGGTGCCGATGACTTCTTCCTTCTGCTCGGGCGCCAGCATGCCGGACATCGCCGCCTTCACCTCATCCACGGCGTCGTAGATGATGTTGTAGTAGTGCAGGTCGACATCGTTGCCCTCGGCCAGCTTGCGCGCACCAGCATCGGCACGCACGTTGAAGCCGATGACCACCGCCTTGGAGGCGATCGCCAGGTTGATGTCGGACTCGCTGATGCCGCCGACCCCGGCGTACACCAGCTGCACCTTGACTTCGTCGGTCGAGAGCTTGAGCAGCGAGGCGCCCAGCGCTTCCTGCGAGCCCTGCACGTCGGCCTTGATGATGATCGGCAGCGTCTTGACCTCGCCGGCACCCATGTCGGCAAACATGTTTTCCAGCTTGGCAGCTTGTTGCCTGGCCAGCTTGGTGTTGCGGAACTTGCCGGCGCGGTAGGTGGCGATCTCGCGAGCACGGCGTTCGTCGACCATGACCATGAAATCGTCGCCGGCCTGCGGCACCTCGGTCAGACCCTGGATTTCCACCGGGATCGAGGGACCCGCCGATTTGACCGGCTTGCCGTTCTCGTCCAGCATGGCGCGCACGCGGCCATAGGTCTGGCCGGCCAGCACCACGTCGCCGGTGTTCAGCGTGCCGGACTGCACCAGCACCGTGGCCACCGGGCCGCGGCCCTTGTCTAAGCGGGCTTCGATGACCAGGCCCTTGGCAGCGGCCTCGACCGGCGCCTTGAGTTCCAGCACTTCGGCCTGCAGCAGCACCTGCTCGAGCAGCTCGTCGATGCCCATGCCGGTCTTGGAAGACACCGGCACGAACGGAGAGTCGCCACCGTATTCTTCGGGCACGACCTGCTCGGCCACCAGCTCCTGCTTCACGCGCTCCGGGTTCGCATCGGGCTTGTCAGCCTTGGTGATGGCGACCACGATCGGCACACCTGCCGCCTTGGCGTGCTTGATGGCTTCCTTGGTCTGCGGCATCACGCCGTCGTCCGCAGCCACCACCAGAATCACGATGTCGGTGGCCTGGGCACCACGGGCACGCATGGCGGTGAACGCCTCGTGACCCGGGGTATCGAGGAACGACACCATCCCGCGCGGCGTCTTGACGTGGTAGGCGCCAATGTGCTGGGTGATGCCGCCGGCTTCGCCCGCCGCCACCTTGGCACGGCGGATGTAGTCCAGCAGCGAGGTCTTGCCGTGGTCGACGTGACCCATGACAGTGACCACCGGGGCGCGTGGCAGGGCCTCGGCCAGCTGCTGCTGCACTTCTTCCTCGGTGAACGCTTCCGGATCGTCCAGCGCGGCCACCACGGCCTTGTGGCCCATTTCTTCCACCACGATCATCGCGGTGTCCTGGTCCAGCGGCTGGTTGATGGTGACCATCTGGCCCAGCTTCATCAGGTGCTTGATGACCTCGGACGCCTTGATTGCCATCTTGTGCGCCAGTTCGGCCACGGTGATGGTTTCCGGCACATGGACCTCGATCACACGCTGCTCGGTCGGTGCGGCCTGGGCGTATTCCCCGCGATCGCGATCGTTGCCGCGACGGCCCTTCGGACCACTGCGCCAGCCGCCACGGCCCACGCCACCGCTGCTGTCGCCACGGGTCGGGATGGACTTCTTCTTGGCGGGATCGCCAGCCCAACTGGACGACAGCTTGGCCGACTTGACTTCCTTGTTGCCAGGTGCTGCGCTGGGCGCCGGTGCGCCCGGGCGTGCTCCTGGCGCGCCAGCCGGCTTGTGCAGGGTGCCCTTGATGGCGGGCTTGGCCTCTTGCGGCTTCGCGGCCGGCTTCACCTCTTCAGGCTTCTTGGCTACGAGCACCTTGCGCGGGGCACTCATCATGGCGCGGATGGCTTCGGCCTCGGCCAGCGCCTTGCGTCGGCGCTCGTCCAGATCACGGGCCCGGGCCGCATCCTCGTCAGCCTTGGCCTTGGCAGCTTCCGCCGCCTTGGCACGGGCCTCCTCCTGGGCTGCCGCCGCAGCAACGGCACGCGCCGCGGCTGCTTCGTCGACCTTCGGCGCAGCGACCGGTGCCGCAGCGGCCTTGGCTTGCTGTTCGCGCTGGCGCTGCTCCTCGGCAGCCTTCGCAGCCGCTTCCGCAGCGGCCTTCTCGGCCTGGGCCGCCAACTCCCGCTCACGCACTTCCTGAGCCTCGCGCTGACGGCGTGCCTCGGCGAGTTCCTCTTCCTGACGACGCAGCAATTCGGCCTGCCGACGGGCATCTTCCTCGCGACGGGCGAGATCAGCCGCCTCGGCAGCAGCTGCGGCTGCAGCTGCGGCTTCAGCCTCGGCCCCCATCACGGGCGCCGTGACGTCCTCATCGCGCCTGATGAAGGTTCGCGTCTTGCGCACTTCCACCGGGATGGTACGCGCCTTGCCCGTGGCATCGGCTTGCTTGATCTCGCTGGTCGATTTCTTCACCAGGGTGATCTTCTTGCGCTCCGACGACGACGTGCCGTGGCTGGCCTTCAGGAAGCCGAGCAGTCTCTGCTTGTCCGATTCAGTCAGCACATCGGAGGGAGCGGACTTGGCCACCCCGGCCGAGCGCAGTTGGTCAAGCAGGGTTTCAGTGGATTTCTTGAGTTCGTTCGCGAACTCGGCGACAGTGTTGCTGGACATATTCGATTCGTGCCTCCCTGACCATTACTCTTGACCCGTGAACCAGTGTTCGCGGGCCTTCATGATCAACGCCGTCGCCTCGTCGGCAGACTGACCTGTGATTGCTGTAAGTTCGTCGACTGCCAGATCCGCCAGGTCGTCGCGGGTATGGACACCGCCTTCGGCCAGTTTGGCAATCAAATCGGCCGTCAGGCCTTCGAGGTCACGCAGATCCTGCGACGCCTCGTCAACGCTTTCCTCGCGTGCGATTTCCAGCGTCAACAGCGCATCCTTGGCGCGCGCGCGCAGTTCGTTGACAGTGTCCTCGTCGAAGCTCTCGATTTCCAGCATCTCCTGGATCGGCACATAGGCCACTTCTTCCAGGCTGGTGAAACCTTCATCGATCAGGATGTCCGCCATTTCCTGGTCGACATCGAGCTTTTCCATGAACAAGACACGCACCGAGCTGGTTTCTTCGGCATGCTTCTGGGCCGATTCCGCCGCGTCCATGATGTTGATTTTCCAACCGGTGAGGTCAGACGCTAGGCGCACGTTCTGCCCGCCGCGGCCGATGGCGATGGCGAGGTTTTCCTCGTCCACGACCACGTCCATCGCGTGCTTTTCCTCGTCCACCACGATGGAGGAGACGTTGGCAGGGGCCAGCGCGCCAATGACGAACTGCGCCGGGTCCTCGCTCCACAACACGATGTCCACGCGCTCGCCAGCCAGCTCGTTGGTGACAGCATTCACGCGCGAGCCGCGCACGCCCACACAGGTGCCGATGGGATCGACGCGCTTGTCATGCGACAGCACGGCAATCTTGGCGCGGGAACCGGGATCACGGGCACAGGTCTTGATCTCCAGCAGGCCCTGCTCGATTTCAGGCACTTCCTGGCGGAACAGCTCGATCATGAACTCCGGGGCCGAGCGCGACACAATGATGGGCGCGCCGCGCAGCGTCAGGTCCACTTCCATGATCATGGCCCGCACGCGGTCGCCACTGCGGAGATTTTCCTTGGGGATCATCTCGCTGCGGCGCAGACGCCCCTCGACGCGGCCGGACTCGACGATGATGTCGCCCTTGTCCATGCGCTTGACGGTGCCCACGAAGATCTTCTCGCCGCGCGACATGAAGTCGTTCAGCAGCATTTCACGCTCGGCGTCGCGAATCTTCTGCAGGATGACCTGCTTGGCCGCCATGGCGCCAATGCGACCGATCGGCACCGACTCCACGGATTCCTCGATGTATTCATCGACCTCAATGTCGGGAATCTGCTCTTTCGCTTCGAACAGCAGGATTTCCTGCTCGGGCAATTGCAGCCCCGCCTCGTCCGGCACCACATGCCAGCGGCGGAAGGTCTCATAGCTGCCGGTATCACGATCGATCGCCACGCGGATGTCGACCTCGCCCTCGTACAGCTTCTTCGTGGCCTGCGCCAAGGCGGCCTCCACCGCACCGAACACCACATCGCGCTCGACGTTCTTCTCGCGCGAGATGGCCTCGACCAACATCAACAACTCGCGATTCATGCGATAACTCTCCTTGTTCAATTCAGACCCGGCACCGCTGACATTTGCCCATGCCAGCCTGCACCCTCACACCCCGCACGTGCTCCGTGCTCAGGCCTCGGACGACTCGCCTTTGGGGCGACGCCCCTTGAAATCAACCACTGGCGCCAGACGCGCCTCGCGTATCTCTTCCAGCGTGAAACCCAGGGCATGCAGCGGCGCGGGCACGCGCTTCTTGCTCACACGCTGCCCGGGCTTGGTCGGCGGCTCGTCGCTCCAGACGACCTGCCAGCCCGCCACCCCCTGCTGATCGACACGCTCCAGCGTGCCGCGGAATTTTTTGCGATTGGCGCTGACCTGCCCGGCTGCGGCGGCCCCCATGGGGGCCTTGAGCGTGATATCCACAAGAGAACCGGCAAAGCGCTCGAAGTCCCGCTCGTGGCGCAACGGCCGATCGATGCCCGGCGAAGACACCTCCAGGCGCCGATATTCCGCGCCATCGACCTCCAGCGCAAATTGCAGCTGGCGCGTCACCTTCTCGCAATCTTCCACCGTCACAAACTGCTCTTGCGCCGCCTCGGGATCCCAGGGCAAGTCGATGGTGATGCGCAACAAACCTCCTGCGGAGCGCTCGATCTCCACCAGGTCATAACCCAATCCGGTCACGGTTTCTTCAACGATTTGCTGTAAGGCCACGCAGTTTCTGTCTTGTGTAAAAACGGGTTGTCAGGCGATCGACCAAAAAAAATGGGCGGTGATTACCCGCCCATTTGGTCGTGAAGTGCGAATTGTAGCCCAAAAATCCCGCTAAGTGCATTGATTCGCAAGGGTTTGACGGTCGCCTCGGGTCAAATCGGATCGGGCACTCCGGCCACCCCGTTGGCCGCAGCCACCAGGGCTTGCGTATAGGGATGCTGCGGCGCACAGAGCACCTGGCGCGCGTCGCCGGATTCGACGATCAGACCATCCTTGAGCACGATCACCTGGTGCGCCATGGCCCGCACCACCTCCACGTCATGGGTGATCAGCAGGTAACTCAGCCCGCGCTCGCGCTGCAGGCGCTGCAACAGCTCCAGCACCTGCTTCTGGATGGTGACATCCAGCGCGCTGGTCGGCTCGTCCAGCACCAGCAACCGCGGCCGCACAATCAGCGCGCGCGCCAGGGCGATGCGTTGGCGCTGGCCGCCGGAAAACTCATGGGGGTAGCGTCCCAGCAGGCCGGGGAACTGCGTCGGCGTCAGGCCGACCTCGGCCAGCCCCTGCAGCACGCGCTGGCGGCGCTCGTCGAGCGAAAGGTCCGGCGCATGCACTCGCAGCCCCTCCTCGACCAGCTCCTCCACCGTCAAACGTGGTGACAGCGATGAAAACGGGTCCTGAAACACGACCTGAACCGCCCGGCGCAGGGGCTTGTCTCGCTTGGGCTGCAGCGTCCAGTGCTGACCGGCGACCTGCAACTCACCCTCAAACGGCTGCAGACCCAGTGCCGCCATGGCCAGTGTGGACTTGCCCGATCCCGACTCGCCCATGACGCCGAGCGTCTGGCCTGATGGCAAGGAAAAATCAGCGCCCTGAACGGCGACGAAGCGCCCTTTTCGGAACCAGCCGCGCAAACCGGGCCGTGGTACCGGGTAGCTCACCTTGACGCCCCGCCCGGCCAGGATGGTGGGGGCTGCCGCATCCGCTGGCACCTCCAGTACGTCACGCACCGGCCGGCTGTCGATCAACTGGCGGGTATAGGGGTGGCGCGGCTGCGCAAAGACCTCGGCCACCGGGCCCTGCTCCACCAGCACACCATTTTCCAAGACGGCGACACGGTCGGCGAAACCGCGCACCAGGTTCAGGTCGTGCGTGATCATCAACACCGCCATGCCGTTGCGGCGCTGCAGTTGCGTCAGCAACTCCAGGATCTGCCCGCGCAGCGTGACATCCAGCGCCGTGGTGGGCTCGTCAGCCAGCAGCAGCTTGGGCTGACAGGCCAGCGCCATGGCAATCATGGCCCGCTGGCGCTGACCACCGGAGAGCTGGTGGGGGAAGGCACCGGCACGCCGCTGCGGCTCGGCGATGCCGGTCTCGGCCAGCAGGCTGATCGCCTTTTGCCATGCCATGCGTGGCGCCAGGCCCCGCTGCAGGGTCAGCACCTCGGCGATCTGGTCGCCCACCGTGAACAGCGGGTTCAGCGCGGTCATCGGCTCCTGGAAGATCATCGCGATCTCGGCGCCGCGCACGGCACGCAGCTCGCGCTCCGACAATGAGAGCAGATCATGACCACCAAACAAGGCTTTCCCCGTGATTCTGGCCTGCATGACCAGGCGCAACAGACTCAGCGCGGTAACCGTCTTCCCGGACCCGGATTCGCCCACCAGAGCGAGCTTTTCTCCGGGCTGGATCGTCAGGTTGACGCCGCGGACCACGTCCTTGTCGCCAAAACGCACGTGCAGGTCCCGCACGTCCAGCAGCGGCGCGGCGGTCATGCCTCAGCCTTTCGTGGATCGAGCGCATCGCGCAGGGCATCGCCCATGAAGGTCAGCAGCAGCAGGGTCAACACCAGCACGCCGAAGGTGGACAGCGAGATCCACCAGGCGTCGAGGTTGTTCTTGCCCTGGGCCAGCAGCTCACCCAGCGACGGCGTGCCCGGCGGCACGCCCAGGCCGAGGAAATCCAGCGAGGTCAGCGCCAGGATGGCTCCGCTCATGCGAAACGGCAGGAAGGTCACCACCGGCGTCAGACTGTTCGGCAGCACGTGGCGCCAGATGATCTGCCCGTTGGACAGGCCCAGCGCGCGCGCCGCGCGCACGTAGTCGAGCTGGCGGTTGCGCAGGAACTCGGCGCGTACGTAGTCGGACAGGCCCATCCAGCCGAACAGCGAGAGCAACACCAGCAGCAGCCCGATGCTCGGGTCGAACACCGCGGCGAAGATGATCAGCAGATACAGCTCGGGCATGGAACCCCATATCTCGATGAAGCGCTGAAACGCCAGGTCGGTCCGGCCGCCATAGAAGCCCTGCAGCGCCCCGGTGACGATCCCGAGCACCGTGCCGATCAGGGTCAGGGCTAGCGCGAACAGCACCGAGATCCGGAAGCCATAGAGCAGGCGCGCGACGACGTCGCGACCACGATCGTCGGTGCCCAGCCAGTTGTCGGCCGAGGGCGGCGCCGGGTTCGGGGCCTTTGCAAAATAGTCGATGGTGCTGTGGTGATAGGGGTTGGGCGGGTACCACGCCCAATTGCCCGGCCGGGCCAGTTGCTGGCGGATGAAGGGATCGAGGTAGTCCGTCGGCGTCTGGAAGTCGCCGTCGAAGGCGGTCTCCGGCACGTTGGCCACCACCGGGAAGAACCACTGGCCGTTGTAGCGCGCCACCAGCGGCTTGTCGTTGGACAGCAGTTCCGCGCCCAGGCTCAGCGCCACCAGCACGACAAACAGCACCAGGCTCCAGAAGCCGAGCCGATTCCGGCGAAAACGCTGCCAAGCGCGTCGGGACGGAGAAAGGGACTTCGGTTCCATCAGTCGAATTTCACGCGCGGATCGACCCACACGTAGCACAGGTCGGAAATCAGCTTGGTGACCAAGCCGATCAGCGTAAACAGGTACAGCGTGCCCAGCACCACCGGGTAATCCCGCCGCATCACCGATTCGTAGCTGAGCAGCCCCAGGCCGTCCAGCGAAAACAGCGTCTCGATCAGCAGCGAGCCGCTGAAGAATGCGCCGATGAAGGCGGCCGGGAAGCCTGTGACGATCGGGATCAGCGCGTTGCGCATCACATGCCTCCAGAGCACGCGCCGCTCCGACAGGCCCTTGGCGCGTGCCGTCAGCACGTACTGCTTGCGAATTTCCTCCAGAAACGCGTTCTTGGTCAGCATGGTGGTGACGGCGAACGCCCCGAGCACACTGGCGGTCACCGGCAGCGTGATGTGCCAGAGGTAATCGGTCACCTTGGCGCCCCAGCTCAGCGTGTCCCAGTGGCTCGACGTCAGGCCGCGCAACGGGAACCACTGCAGCTGGCCGCCGAACACCACCAGCAGTGCCACACCCAGCACGAAGCCGGGAATGGCATAGCCGACCAGCACGATCAGGCTGGTCCAGGCATCGAACCGGCTGCCCGCCCGTACCGCCTTGGCAATGCCCAGCGGCACCGAGATCAGGTAGCTCAGGAAGAAGGTCCACAGGCCCAGGCTGATTGAGACCGGCAGCTTTTCCTTGACCAGGGTCCAGACGTCCTTGGGGTGGAAGAAGCTTTTGCCCAGGTCAAAGCGCGCGAACTGCTGGAGCATGAGCCAGAAACGCTCCGGCGCCTGCTTGTCGAAGCCGTACAGCGCCTTGATCTCAGCAATGCGCGCGGCATCGACGCCCTGGCGACCGCGGTAGCCGGCGCCGCTGGCGGCCGCGCCCTCGCCGCCCGTGTCGCGTCCCTGCAGTTGAGCCACCATCTGCTCCACCGGCCCGCCCGGCACGAACTGGATCACGGCGAAGGTCAGCAGCAGCACGCCGAGCAAGGTCGGGATCATGAGCAGCAGGCGCTTGACGATGTAGGCCAGCATGGTCAGCGCACGCCCTTTCGGTTGGCTTCCGTCGCCCACCAGACGCTGGTGACCCAGTTCTCCGGCTGGTAGTAGCGCGGCGTGACGGCCGGTTGCTCGAAGCGGCCGGCACGCCAGGCGACCCGGTGCACGCCGCCGTACCAGTGCGGCACGACGTAATGGCCAAAGCGCAGCACGCGATCGAGCGCGCGCACGCTGGCCACGAGCTGAGGCCGGGTCTGTGCCGAAATCACCTTGTCGAGCAACGCGTCCACCGCCGGGGACTTCACGCCGATCACGTTGCTGGAGCCCTCGATGTCAGCCGCCTTGGAGCCGAAGCGTTCCAGCAGCTCGGTACCCGGCGCCTCGCTGCCCACGATGCGGCTGCTGATCATGTCGAAGTCGAACACGTCCATGCGCTTTTGCAGGATGGCGAAGTCGATCACCTTGTACTGCACCGCGATGCCCAGCTTCTCCAGGTTTTTCGCGAACGGTGTCACCACCCGCCCCATGGCGCCGGCGTTGTCCAGGATTTCGATCGTGAAAGCCTCACCTTTGGCGTTGCGCAGCGCGCCGTCGCGGAAGGTCCAGCCAGCGTCGGCCAGCAGCTGCCTGGCGCGGCGCAGGTTGTCTCTCAGGGTCGGGCCTTGCGTCGGGTCGAGATGGGTGACCGGCGGCAAGGGCACGTCCTGCGTGAAGACTGCCGGTGGCAACTGGCCACGCAACGGCGTGAGCAGGGCCAATTCATCTTGACCTGGCGTGCCTTTGGCCTCGAAATCGCTGGCCACGAAGAAGCCGCGCACCCGCGTGTAGGCGTTGTAGAACAGCTGGCGGTTCATCCACTCGAAGTCCATCGCCAGGCCGATCGCCTCGCGCACCCGAGCGTCCTGGAACTTGGCGCGGCGCAGGTTGAACTGGAAGCCCTGGAAGTCGCCCGCGTTGCCGTGCGCCAATTCCTTCTTGATGAGCCGCCCCGACTCGAACGGCTTGCCGGCGTAGGCGCGCGCCCAGTCGCGTGCGATGAAGGCCTGGATGTAGTCAAACTCGCCCGCCTTGAAGGCTTCGAGCTGGGCCGTGGGGTCCTGGTAAATCTTGTAGGTGATGCGGTCAAAATTGAACAGGCCGCGCCGCACGTTCAGGTCACCCGCCCAGTAGGCCGGATCGCGCTCGTAGCTGATGTCGCGGCCGAAGTTGACGCGGCCGATCCGGTACGGTCCGCTGCCGATCGGCAGGTCGGTGACGATTTGGTCCAGCGGCTTGGGTTTGTCATTTTCCAGACCCCACTTGCGGCTGAACACGGGCAATCCGCCGACGATCAGCGGCAGCTCGGCGTTGGCCCGCTTGAAGTCAAAGCGCACGGTCCGTTCATCGACCACGGCAACGCCCTTGACCTCACCGTACAGGGTGCGAAACTGAGGCGCTGCCTCCTGACTGATAAGCCTGTCGAAGGAATGCTTCACGTCGGCCGCCAGCACCGGGTCGCCGTTGTGAAACCGCGCCTTCGGGTTCAGCCTGAACGCGACCGACAGCCGGTCCGGCGCCACCGTCACATCCTCGGCCAGCAGGCCGTAGGCGGTGGTCGGCTCATCCAGCGTGCCGGTCAGCAGGGTCTCGAAGATCAACCCGTTCAGCCCCGGCGGCGCGCTGCCCTTGAGCGTGAACGGGTTGTACTTGTCGAAATTGGACAGGCGCGTCGGTGGCACCAGGGTGATCTCGCCGCCCTTGGGCGCGGCCGGATTCACATAGTCAAAGCGATCGAAGCCAGCCGGGTACTTGATATCGCCAAACTGCGCATAGGCATGCGCGGCCCAGGACGGCCAGGACAGGGATATCAGCAGGCAACACAGAAAACCACGCATGAGACAATTCTGCACAGATTTTTCCCGGAGTCCCATTTAGATGAACCCCAACAACGGCTTCCTCACTGGCAAGAAACTGCTGGTCACCGGCGTCCTGTCCAACCGCTCGATCGCCTACGGCATCGCCCGGGCCTGCTACAAGCAGGGCGCGGAACTGGCTTTCAGCTATGTCGGAGAGCGTTTCAAAGACCGCATCACCGAGTTCGCGGCTGACTTTGGTTCGAACCTGGTGTTCGACTGTGATGTCGGCAGCGACGAGCAGATCGAAAAACTGTTCAAGGACCTCTCGGCGCACTGGCCCACATTCGACGGCTTCGTGCACAGCATTGGCTTCGCGCCGCGTGAGGCGATCGCCGGCGACTTTCTGGACGGGTTGTCGCGCGAGTCGTTCAAGATCGCACACGACATCAGCGCCTACAGCTTCCCGGCCATGGCCAAGGCAGCACTGCCCTACCTGAACGACAAGTCCGCCCTGCTGACGCTGACCTACCTCGGCTCGCTGCGCACCGTGCCGAACTACAACACCATGGGCTTGGCCAAGGCCAGCCTGGAGGCCTCGGTGCGCTACCTGGCCGAGTCGCTCGGCCCCAAGGGCATGCGCGTGAACGGCATCAGCGCTGGCCCGATCAAGACCCTGGCCGCCAGCGGCATCAAGGATTTCGGCAAACTGCTGAACATGATGGCCAGCGCCGCGCCGATCCGCCGCAACGTGACGATTGACGACGTGGGCAACGTCGCTGCCTTCCTGCTGTCCGACCTGGCCGCCGGCGTGTCCGCCGAGATCACCTACGTGGACGGCGGCTTCAGCCAGACCGCCGGCATCAGCCGCGACAGCGACGCCATCGCCTGATGGCTTGACGACGCGGAAGCACGCGTCATCGCCCATCTCCCTGGCAAGGGCCGGCTTGGCGCCCTGCTGGTGGAGACACCGGGTGGCCTGCGTTTCAAGCTGGGCTCCGAATTCACCGACGCCGGGCGGCAAGTCCCGCCCGCTGTGGGGCGCTGGGTCACCGACCGCTACCGAGACACCACCGCCAGTGGCGTGCCGCGCTTTGCAAGTTTCTTGCGCGTGCGAGAAGATCTTTCCCTCTGAAAGAGGCCGCCACCGCCGGACGCGGCCGGCGGTGAACGGGAGAGCTGAGGCTTACGCCTTCACGCAGTCAACGTAGTAGCGCCTCGTCCCGTCCTGATCACGCTCCTCCACCAGACCGTGGATGTCCGTCTCGAAGCCCGGGCACTGGACGGCGAAATCGCGCGAGAACTTGAGGTAATCCACAATTTTCTTGTTGAACACCTCGCCCGGGATCAACAGCGGAATGCCCGGCGGGTACGGCGTGATCAAGCCCACGGTGGTGCGACCTTCCAGCTGGTCAATTTCGACGCGCTCGGTCTTGCGCTGGGCGATGTGGGCGTAGGCATCGCTCGGCTTCATGGCCGGCGTCAGATCGCTCAGGTACATGTCGGTGGTCAGGCGCGCGATATCGTGCTTGGCGTACATTTCGTGCACGTGCTGACACAGGTCGCGCAGGCCCATGTGCTCGTAGCGCGGGTGCTTCTGGCAGAACTCCGGCATGATGCGCCACACCGGCTGGTTCTTCTCGTAGTCGTCCTTGAACTGGTGCAGGGCCGTCAACAGCGTGTTCCAGCGGCCCTTGGTGATGCCGATGGTGAACATGATGAAGAAGCTGTACAGGCCGGTCTTCTCCACCACCACGCCGTGCTCCGTCAGGAACTTGCTGACGATGGAGGCAGGAATGCCGGCCTTGTCAAACTTGCCGTCCAGGTTCAGGCCCGGCGTGACGATGGTGGACTTGATCGGATCCAGCATGTTGAAGCCGTCGGCGAGCTGGCCGAAGCCATGCCACTTACTTCCGTTCTTGCGGCTCTTGGCATCGCTGCGGATGATCCAGCCCTCGGCGCGGCCGATGCCCTCTTCGACCAGCTTGTCCGGCCCCCAGACCTTGAACCACCAGTCGTTCTTGCCGTAGTCCTCTTCCACCTTGCGCATGGCACGTCGGAAATCGAGCGCTTCGGCGATGCTCTCCTCGACCAAGGCCGTGCCACCGGGCGGCTCCATCATGGCCGCCGCCACGTCACAGCTGGCAATGATGCTGTACTGCGGCGAGGTCGAGGTGTGCATCAGGTAGGCTTCATTGAACAGATGCCGGTCCAGCTTGGTGTCCTGCGAGTCCTGCACCAGCACGTGGCTGGCCTGGCTGATGCCCGCCAGCAGCTTGTGGATCGATTGGGTGGCGTAGACCACCGAGTTTTTCGGCCGCGCCCGCTTCTTGCCCATCGCGTGGTAAGTGCCATAGAACGGGTGAAAAGCCGCGTGCGGCAGCCACGCCTCGTCGAAATGCAGGTTGTCCACGTAGCCGTCCAGCATCTGCTTGATGGTCTCGGTGTTGTAGAGCACGCCGTCGTACGTCGATTGCGTCAGTGTCAACACACGCGGCTTCACCTTCTTGGCGTCCACGCCCTTGAGCAGCGGGTTGGCCTTGATCTTGGCCTGTATCGTGGTCGGCTCGAACTCACTCTTCGGGATCGGGCCGATGATGCCGAAGTGATTGCGCGTCGGCTTCAGGAACACGGGAATCGCCCCGGTCATGATGATCGAGTGCAGCACCGACTTGTGGCAGTTGCGGTCCACCACCACCACGTCGCCCGGTGCCACGGTGTGGTGCCAGACAATCTTGTTCGATGTCGAGGTGCCGTTGGTGACGAAGAAGCAGTGGTCGGCATTGAAGATGCGCGCGGCGTTGCGCTCGCTCGCGCCGATGGCACCGTTATGGTCCAGCAACTGGCCGAGCTCTTCCACGGCGTTGCAGACGTCGGCGCGCAGCATGTTCTCGCCGTAGAACTGGTGGTACATCTGGCCGATGGGGCTCTTCAGGAAGGCCACGCCGCCCGAATGACCCGGGCAGTGCCACGAATAGGAGCCGTCCTCGGCGTAGTCGAGCAGCGCTTTGAAAAACGGCGGCTGGATGCCTTCCAGGTAGCTCTTGGCCTCCCGGATGATGTGCTTGGACACGAACTCGGGCGTGTCCTCAAACATGTGGATGAATCCATGCAGCTCGCGCAGGATGTCGTTGGGCAGATGGCGCGATGTCTTTGTCTCGCCGTAGATGTAGAGCGGTACGTCGGCGTTCTTGCGCCGTACCTCCTCGATGAAGGCGCGCAGGCTCAGCACCGCCGGGTCCAGGTCCGGCCCAGAGGTGAACTCCTCGTCGTCGATCGACAGAATGAACGCGCTGGCGCGGCTTTGTTGTTGGGCGAACTGCGACAGGTCACCATAGCTGGTCACCCCCAGTACCTCGAACCCTTCGTTTTCGATCGCCTGGGCCAGCGCGCGGATGCCCAACCCCGACGTGTTTTCGGAGCGGTAGTCTTCGTCAATGATGACGATCGGGAAACGGAACTTCATGCGGGACTCCGGCCAGGCAGGCCAAAAAACGGAAACAGGCGCGAAGTGTAAGGAAATTCCGTGACGAGGCGCCGGCCGCCGCGCAATTTGCGCCGAGAATGTATCCGAACAACACAGGGAGAACCTTCCATGGCCGACGCAACCCTCTGGTGGCTGCTGACCGGTGCCGCTGTCGCGGTGGAACTGGTGACAGGCACCTTCTACCTGCTGATGCTGGGCATCGGGCTGGCCGCAGCGGCCCTGTCGGCGCACGTCGGCGCCTCCTTGACCGTGCAACTCGTGGCGGCGGCCTTGATCGGCGGCGGTGCGGTGCTGACCTGGCACCTGATCCGGGGGCGGCACCCCAACGGCCCCGTGTCAAGTGCCAACCCGGACTTGCACCTCGATGTAGGCGAAACGGTGCAGGTCGATGCCTGGAATACCGACGGCACCGCCACCGTGAAATACCGAGGCGCCACCTGGACCGTGATCCACCGGCCGGGCGTACTGCCCAGCCCGGGCCTGCACCGCGTCGGCGAGGTCATCGGCAATCGACTGCTGGTGGACAAGCTCTGATCTCTGATGTCACCCTATTTCATTTCGTTACTGACTGGAGCCCGTCTTGGAAATCGCCGTCATTCTGTTCGTCATTGCCATCATCTTCATCACCCGCTCGGTCAAGGTGGTGCCACAGCAAAACGCCTGGGTGGTCGAGCGACTGGGTAAGTACCACGCCACCCTGTCGCCCGGACTGAACTTCCTGTTGCCGTTCGTGGACACCGTGGCCTACAAGCACAGCCTGAAGGAGATTCCGCTCGACGTGCCGAGCCAGGTCTGCATCACGCGCGACAACACCCAGCTGCAGGTGGACGGCATCCTGTACTTTCAGGTCACTGACCCGATGCGCGCCAGCTACGGTTCGTCGAACTACATCATGGCCGTGACCCAGCTGGCCCAGACCTCGCTGCGCAGCGTGATCGGCAAGCTGGAACTGGACAAGACCTTTGAGGAACGCGACATCATCAACGCCCAGGTTGTGGCTGCCATTGACGAAGCCGCGCTGAACTGGGGCGTGAAGGTGTTGCGCTACGAGATCAAGGACCTGACGCCGCCGAAGGAAATCCTGCACGCCATGCAGGCACAGATCACGGCCGAGCGCGAAAAGCGAGCCCTGATTGCCGCCTCGGAAGGCCGGCGCCAGGAACAGATCAACATCGCCACCGGTGAACGAGAGGCCTTCATCGCCCGCTCCGAGGGCGAGAAACAGGCGGCCATCAATCAGGCACAGGGCGAAGCCGCCGCGATCAAGGCCGTGGCCGAGGCCACCGCGGAGGCCATCGAGCGCGTCGCGGCGGCCATTCGCCAGCCTGGCGGCGAGCAGGCCGTGCAGCTCAAGGTCGCGGAACGCGCCGTGGACGCCTATGGCAAGGTGGCGGCCGACGCCACCACCACCCTGATCGTGCCCAGCAACATGACCGAGGTTGCCACGCTGGTGAGCTCGGCGATGAAGATGCTTCAGGCCCCGAAGGGGGCTTGACCGCCCTTTTGAAATTTTCTTTCGCCGCCACCCAAAACGACGTTTTCCCGCTGCTAGAATAGCAGGCTTGCAGGAGAGGTGGATGAGCGGTTTAAGTCGCACGCCTGGAAAGCGTGTGTGGGCTAATCCCCACCGCGGGTTCGAATCCCGCCCTCTCCGCCAGACAGTTAAAAAAGCGCCTTTACGGCGCTTTTTTATTGCGTTCGCTCAATTCAACGGCAGCTTCTTGCCATCCCGGTACACGTAGAGCGTGATCGCCGGGTTCTTCATTTCCCCGGTCGGCTCAAAAGCGATCTGCGCCGTCACGCCCTTCAGGTTGGTTTCGATGAGCTTGGGCATGTACACCTTGGGGTCCACTGAGTTGGCCCGCTTCATGGCATCGACCAGCACGAGCGTGGCATCGTAGGTGTAGGGGCTGTAAATCTGGAACTGCTTGGGGTATTTCGCGTCGTAACGTGCCTTCCAGGCCACCCCGCCCGGCATCTTCTGCAGCGACGAGCCGCCTTCCGCGCAGACCACGTTGCCCAGCGTTTTCGCGCCAGCGACCAGCTCGATGATTTCCTGGGTGCAGATGCCGTCGCCGCCAAAGAACTTGACCTTGCTCATGCCCAACTGCTCCATCTGCCGAAGCATGGGCGCACCTTGCGTCTGCATGCCGCCGAAGAAGATGGCATCGGGCGCCTTGGCCTTCACGGCCGTCAGGATGGCCATGAAATCGGTCGCCTTGTCCGTGGTGAACTGCTCATCCACCACCTGGATACCCTTGGCCTGGGCCGCTTTCTTGAACACCTCCGCTACGCCCTGACCGTAGGCGGTGCGATCGTCGATGACCGCCACCTTCTTCAGCTTCAGCGCATCCGCGGCGTAAAAAGCCAGGCCGGCGCCGAGCGCGTTGTCGTTGGCAATGATGCGGTAGGTGGTCTTGTAGCCCGGCTTGGTCAGGCTGGGATTGGTCGCGGCGCCGGTAACGTGCGGGATGCCGCAATCGTTGTAGATCTTGGACGCGGGGATGGTGGTGCCCGAGTTCAGGTGTCCGACGACACCGGCCACCTTGGAGTCGCACAATTTCTGGGCGGCGGCCGTGCCCTGTTTCGGATCAGCCGCATCATCTTCCGCGGCAATCTCGAAGCGGATCTTCTTGCCGCCGATGACGATGTTCTGGGCGTTCAGATCCTCAATGGCCATGCGCACGCCATTCTCGTTGTCCTTGCCGTACGAGGCCTGCGGCCCCGACATCGGTGCGACATGCCCGATCTTGACCACTTGCACATCCTGCGCGGACGCGGTGCCCGCCAGAGCGGCCAGGGCCGCGATCGCTGTCAGTTTCAACTTCAAATGCATGAAAAACCTCCTCCAGGTGTGAAAAGTAGAGACGGCGTGGCCCGCCCGAATGGGCGGCCAACCATCCAGGACAAGCTAACGCAATTTCCGGGCCGCAACCAGAGGGAAGACGCCGAGTGTGAGCGGGCCGCCACAGCAGCCCGGCGACGCAGCGATGCGCGGGCCGAGAGTCGGCTTCGCTCGAAGCCTATCGTCCAGGCCGGTCTGCCAAGGCCTCGTCCTCGGTGACGGCCCGTTCGATGGCCGACCGGAGTGCCTCATCGACCGCTTGTCCCACCCGCTCTGCCAGCCCTTGCAGATGCGCCTGAACGGCCACCGACACCGCCTCGCTGACCAGCTGATTGAGCCCCGGCCGCAGGCGCTCCAGCACGCGCTGGCTGACCCGATCGACCGATTCGTCGGCGAGGATCTGGGGTGGCACCTCCGGGAAAGCTTCCTGCGCCAGTTCCTCCACGATCGCGGAGACCTCGGGAATCTCGGCAATCTCAGGGGGACTGGCGGAGTAATCTGCCTCAGCCTCATGGAGCGACGATGTTGCCCGCAGCTCATCCGGCGCCGGCCATTCCACCACTTCGGTCAAGGTCGGAACAGAGCGGGCCGATTCGGGGGGCTCGACAGGGTCGAGCCCCTGCGGCGAAGGGAATGGCTCGGGTTCGCCCACCACCTCCGTCAAGGTCGGCAAGGACCGGGGTATCTCGGGCGTCTCGACACGCTCGATCTCTGGCCCCGGGGGCGCTGGCTCGGCAACATCCACCACCTCGGTCAGGGTGGGCACAAAACGCGGCGGTGTCCGCGGGGCGTCATGCGACGAATCCGTCATGGCGTCAACTCGTCAGCTTAAGGTCATGGCGCACGATGGCATAGCCGCGGGCCGCGTAGTGCTTCCAGCGATCGCGCGCCAGTTGCCGATCGGCCTCGTCCAGGCTCACCACTTCGATCAGGCGGGCAAACCGCTCAAAGCCGTCTGGCACGCGGTCATCCAGGTTCACCAGCACCTCATGGTGCGGCACCTCGTGCGTACCATCGGTCAGCACCACGGGCGAGGCGGCCGACACCGCCGGTTCCACCGGCAGCAGACAATGCGGCACGAACTCCAGCTGGCCGAAGGTCCACAGCTTCTCATTGAGCTGGCGCAGCAAGGCCGGCTCTCCGAGCACGACCAGGCGCGAGCCCGCCCGCACCGCCTTGCGCAGCAGGCGACAGGCGTAAGCCACCTTGTCGGGCGCGTTGAAGTGGAAGGCAATCTCGGTCATGCACCGACGCTGCGGCGCGCCCGGCGCGGCTTGGTGGTGGCCGGCACCGGCGAAGCGCCCTCCTGCTGGCGCAGGAGGTAGTCGAGCAGCAGACCGACCGGCCGACCCGTGGCGCCCTTGGCCGCTCCGCTTTTCCAGGCCGTGCCGGCAATGTCCAGGTGTGCCCAGGGGAACTTGCCGGCAAAGCGCTGGAGGAACTTGGCCGCGCTGACGGCGCCGCCGGCGCGGCCCGCCACGTTCGCCACGTCGGCGAAGTTGGACTTCAGGCCCTCCGCATAGTCCTCGTCCAGCGGCATGCGCCAGCACAGGTCCTGCGCCGCCTCGCCAGCGGCCTGCAAGGCCCCGGCCAGCGCCTCATCGGCAGCAAAAAGGCCACTGCGCACGCTGCCCAGGGCGATCATGCAGGCCCCGGTCAGGGTGGCGATGTCCACCACGGCGCGCGGCTTGAAGCGCTCGGCATAAGTCAGCGCATCGCACAGCACCAGGCGACCCTCGGCATCGGTGTTGAGGATCTCGATGGTCTGCCCGCTCAGGCTGGTCACCACGTCGCCGGGCTTGACAGCGCGGCCGTCGGGCAAGTTTTCGCAGGCGGGGATCAGGCCCACCACGTTCACGGCCGGCTTCAGCTCGGCCAGGGCCCGGAACACGCCGAGCACGCTGGCGGCACCGCTCATGTCGAACTTCATCTCGTCCATCTCGGCGGCCGGCTTGATCGAGATGCCGCCGCTGTCGAAGGTGATGCCCTTGCCCACCAGCACGACCGGCGCACTGGTCTTGGCGGCGCCGTTGTAGCGCAGCTCAATAAAGCGCAACTGCTCCTCCGAGCCGCGCGCCACCGCCAGGAACGCCCCCATGCCCAGCTTGGCCACTTCCTTGGGGCCCAGCACCTCGCACTGCAGCCGAGTTGACTTAGCCAGCGCGCGCGCCGCGTCGGCCAGCAGGCTGGGCGTGGCATGGTTGGCCGGCCGATTGGCCCACTCCTTGGCCACTTCGACCCCGGCCACGGTGGCCACCGCCTGGTCGAACGCCGACTTCAGTTCATCGACCTTGGGCGCTGCCACGCGCACCCGGGTCAGCTTGCGGCCTTCCGGCTTGGTCTTGGTGGTGGTATAGACATAGCTGCCCTCCGCCACGGCCAGCACGGTGGCGCGCAACGCGTCGGCCGAGCCGGGCGCGGCGAAGCACAGCGTCAGGTGCCGCGTCGGTCCGGCCTTGAGCACGCCCATGGCGGCCGCCACGGCCGTCTTCACCTGGCGGGCCGAACCGTCGCCGATGCCGGCGAACAGCACGCGCGTGGCGGCCACGCCCTCGACGCGGTAGGCCTGCAGCAACTGGCCAGGCTTGGTCTCCAGATCCTGCGCCTTCAGCGCCGCGGCGGCCAGCTGCGACAGCGGGTCCTTGCCGGGCTTGAAGCCCTCGGGCAGCAACACCAGCAGCGCATCGGATTTATCCGCCGCAGCCTGGGCCAGGGTCAGGGAGACGAGTTCAAAGTTCATAATTCAGCTTCTTTTCCTTCCGACCGATGTTATTCCATTCCTCCCTGCGCAAGGAGCTGGCGCGCAGTTTCGGCGCCACGCTGGTGGTCCTGGTCACGATCGTGATGACCATCATGCTGATCCGAACGCTGGGCCAGGCCTCGCGCGGCAGCGTCAACCCCTCCGAAGTGATGCTGGTCATGGGCTTCACCGTGCTCGGCCACCTGCCGACCATCCTGACCATGAGCCTGTTCATCTCCATCGTGGCCACCCTGTCACGGCGATACACGGACAGCGAGATGGTGATCTGGTTCTCCGCCGGCCGCGGCCTCACGGCCTTCCTCTCTCCCCTGTTGCGCTTCGCCTGGCCGATCCTGCTGGGCATCGGCGTGCTGGCTCTGGGGGCCTGGCCCTGGTCGAACCAGCAGATCCAGGACCTGCGCGACCGCTACGAGCGGCGCAGCGACATCGACCGCGTGGCCCCCGGCCAGTTCCAGGAGTCGGGCGGCGGCAGCCGGGTCTTTTTCATCGACAAGGACACGCCGGACAGCAAGACCGGCAGCAATGTCTTCATCTCCACCCAGGACGCGGGCAAGGAAACCGTCACCTCGGCGCGCAGCGGCCGCATCGAAACGATCAAGGGCGACCGCTTTCTCATGCTCAACAACGGCCAGCGCCTGGAGACGGCGGAGGGTCAGCCCGACCTGAAGATCAGCGAGTTCGAGACCTACGGCGTGCTGATTGGCAAGGACACGCCCGCCCTGCAGGCGGACACCCGGCCGCCGCGCGTGCTCTCCACCCCCGAGCTGTTGCGTACGCCGACGCCGCCCAACCTGGGCGAGTTCGCCTGGCGCATCGGCCTGCTACTCGCCGCGGTCAACTTCGTCGTGATCGGGCTGGCCGTCTCCAGCGGCAACCCGCGCGCCGGGCGCAGCGGCAACCTGCTGTTCGCGCTGTTTGCCTTCATCGTTTACTACAACCTGCTCAACGTCGGACAGAGCTGGGTGGCCTCGGGGCAGGTGTCACTGGTGCGCCTGCTGCTGACGCTGCACGGCATGGCGTTTGCGCTGGGCCTGGGCTGGCTGCTGATGCGACACAACAACATCTCGCCACGCCAGCTATGGCGCCGACGCGCGACGTCCAGGAGCGCGGCATGAAAACGATCCGCCGCCTGATCTACGGCGAGATCATCCGCGCCGTGATGTTCGTTACCCTGGGCTTCCTGGCCCTGTTCTTCTTCTTCGACCTCGTCGATGAACTGCAGGACGTCGGCCGCCTCGCCGCCCAGGGCTACCGGCTCAGCCGCGCCCTGCTCTATGTGCTGCTGCAGGTGCCCAGCCACCTGTACGAGCTGCTGCCGATTTCGGTGCTGATCGGCAGCATCTTCGTCATGGCCCGCTTCGCGCAGAGCTCGGAATACACCATCCTGCGCACCAGCGGGCTAGGGCCTTGGCTGGCCCTGCGCACCCTGCTGGTGCTCGGCATGGTCTTCGTGGCGTTCACCTTCGCCATCGGCGACTACCTCGCGCCCCAGGCCAACCGCACGGCGCAGCTGCTCAAGGCGCGCTTCCTGGGCAACATCACCGTAGGCCAGACAGGCGCCTGGATCAAGGAAAAGCAGCCCTACCACAGCTATTCGGTCAACGTCGGATCGCTCTCGCCCGACGGCGCCATGGGCGATGTGCGGATTTTCGAGTTCGACAACCAGGGCTTCCTGGTCTCCATCACCCGGGCACCCAGGGCCCGCTTCGGCCAGGACGAAGCCTGGGTGCTGGAAGAGGCTGACCGTCGCGAATTCCAGACCCGAGACGCCGACCGCGCCCACATCACGCGCACGCAAATGCCCAGTTACCGCTGGCCGACCCGTCTCAGCTCAGAGATGGTGGGCGCCGCCCTGCTCAGCCCGGACCGCATGCAGACGGTGGACCTGTTCCAGTACATGCGCCATCTGGCCGCCAACAACCAGAGCGCGCAGCGCTACGCGATCGAGTTCTGGCGCAAGGTGTTCTACCCGCTCAGCTGCCTGGTGATGGTGGTGCTGGCGCTGCCCTTCGCCTACCTGCATTTCCGCTCGGGCAACATCACCGGCTACGTGTTCGGCGGCGTCATGGCCGGCATCAGCTTCTTCCTGCTCAACAACGTGTTCGGCTTCATCGGTACCCTGCAGAACTGGCAACCCTGGCTGACCGCCGCGGCACCGGGGATGATCTACTCGGCCATTTCGCTGGCAGCCTTCGGCTGGCTGGTGCTGCGGCGCTAGGCCATGAAACACGACATGACGCCCGGCATCGTACTGTTCGCGCACGGCTCGCGTGACCCGCTGTGGCGCCTGCCGGTGGAGGCGGTCGCCGCGCGCGTTCGCGTGCTCAACCCCGCCGTGCCGGTGCGCTGCGCCTACCTTGAACTCACGGCGCCAGACCTACCCGCGGCGGTGGCGGAACTGGTCGCCGACGGCGTCGGCGCCATCCGCATCCTGCCGCTGTTCCTGGGCGTCGGTCGCCATGCGCGCGAGGACCTGCCGGTGCTGTTGGTGGCGCTGCGCGAGCGGCATCCCACGGTCACCTTCAGCCTGCTGCCCGCCATCGGTGAAGACCCGCGCGTGACCGACCTGCTGGCCCGGATCGCCCTGGGTTGAAACGCTCATTTCGATAGATTCATAAAGCATAATGTCGCCACTTTTTATTGGCGATCTGTTATGAATCTGCATCAGTTCCGCTTTGTCCAGGAAGCCGCTCGGCGCAACCTGAACCTGACCGAGGCCGCCAAGGCGCTGCACACCTCCCAGCCCGGCGTCTCCAAGGCCATCATCGAGCTGGAGGAGGAACTGGGCATTGAAATCTTTGCCCGGCACGGCAAGCGGCTCAAGCGCATCACTGAGCCCGGCCAGCACGTGCTCAAAAGCATCGAATTGATCCTGCGCGAGGTCGGCAACCTCAAGCGCATCGGCGAGCAGTACAGCGCCCAGGACAGCGGCACGCTCTCGATTGCCACCACCCACACCCAGGCCCGCTACGTGCTGCCGGTGCCGGTGGCCAAGCTGCGCGAGGCCTACCCCAAGGTCAACATCAGCCTGCACCAGGGCGCGCCGGACCAGGTGGCCCGCATGGTGATCGACGAGGTGGCCGAGGTCGGCATGGCCACCGAATCGCTGTCCAACTACCCGGAACTGGTCACCCTGCCCTGCTATGAATGGCAGCACGTGCTGGTGCTGCCAGCCAGCCATCCGCTGGCGCAGAAGGAGCGCCTGACGCTGGAGGACATCGCGCAGGAACCCATCATCACCTACCACCCGTCCTTCACCGGCCGCACGCGCATCGACAACGCCTTCGCCCAACGCAAGCTGGAGCCTCGCATTGCCCTGGAGGCCATCGACTCGGACGTGATCAAGACCTACGTGCGGCTCGGCCTGGGCGTGGGCATCGTCGCCGAGATGGCGGTGCGCGACGACCCGCCGGGCGACCTGGTGGTGCGCCCGGTCGGCCACCTGTTCGGCCACAACGTCACGCGCGTGGCCTTCAAGCGCGGCGCCTACCTGCGCAACTTCGTCTACAAGTTCGCCGAACTGCTGAGCGACCGCCTCGACCGCAACCTGATCGCCAAGGCCATGAACGGCCACGTCAACGACTATGAGCTCTGAACGCACGCCCACCCTTCAGACCAAGCTGCCCAGCGTGGGCACCACCATCTTCACCGTGATGTCGGCCCTGGCCACCGAGGTCGGCGCGGTCAACCTGGGCCAGGGCTTCCCGGACTTCGACTGCGATCCCCTGCTGGTCAACGCCGTCAGCGACGCCATGACGCTGGGCCTGAACCAGTACGCGCCGATGACGGGCGTGCCCGCGTTGCGCGAGGCCATCGCCGCCAAGATCGCGGTACTGCACGGCCGCAGCTACCGGGCCGCCGACGAGATCACCGTCACCGCCGGCGCCACCCAGGCCATCCTCACCGCCATCCTGGCCGTGGTGCGCCCCGGCGACGAGGTGATCGTGCTGGAGCCCTGCTACGACAGCTATGTGCCCAACATTGAGCTGGCCGGCGGCACCGTGGTGCGCGTGCCGCTCACGCCCGGCAGCTTCCGGCCCGACTTCGACAAGATCGCCGCCGCCCTGACGCCCCGCACCCGCGCCCTCCTCATCAACAGCCCGCACAACCCCAGCGCCACGATCTGGAGCGCCGAGGACATGCACCGGCTCGAAGCCCTGCTCGCCCCCACCGACGTGCTGCTCATCAGCGACGAGGTGTACGAGCACATGGTCTATGCGCCCAACGAGCACCAGAGCGCGGCGCGCTTTCCGGGCCTGGCGGCGCGCGCCTTCATCGTCAGCAGCTTCGGCAAGACCTACCACGTCACCGGCTGGAAGGTCGGCTACGTCGCCGCGCCCGCGCCGCTGACGGCCGAGTTCCGCAAGGTGCACCAGTTCAACGTGTTCAGCGTCAACACGCCAATGCAGCACGGCCTGGCGCGCTACCTGTCCGACCCGCGCCCCTACCTGGACCTGCCCGCCTTCTACGCCGCCAAACGCGACCTGTTCCGCGAGGGTCTGGCGCGCACGCGCTTTCGCCTGCTGCCCAGCGAGGGCAGCTACTTCCAGTGCGTGGACATCTCCGCCCTGGCCGTGCCTGAGCGCGACCTGCCCGAGGCCGACTTCTGCCAGTGGCTGGCGCGCGAGATCGGCGTCGCGGCGATCCCGCTCTCGGCCTTCTACGGCGACGGTTTCGACCAGAAGGTGATCCGCTTCTGCTTCGCCAAGCAGGATGGCACCCTGCGTGAGGCGCTGACGCGGCTGGCGCGGCTCTGAAGAAGCTCCTTTTTTAATAGCTTCCAACGCCTGTCTAGTGGGCGCTTGAGCCGTTTTTCACGCTCAAGATCGGGAAACACCGAATTCGAGCGCAAGACCCGGAGTGCGGCGTTGCCTTGCGAAGCCTAGACTGCGCCGGATCGAAGCCCATGGAAAGATCGGCCCATGTCCAAGCCCTCCGAAGCCCTTGCCGCCAGCACCCTTCGCGACCCGCGCTGGGCCGCCGTCGTCGCCCGTGATCCGGCCGCCGAAGGCCAGTTCTTCTACTCGGTCAGGACCACCGGCGTGTACTGCCGCCCCTCCTGCGGCGCCCGCACGCCCCGGCCGGAGAACGTCGCCTTCCATCCGACGGCCGAGGCCGCGCGGCAGGCCGGTTTTCGCCCCTGCCAGCGCTGCCGGCCCGACCAGCCGCCGCTGGCGCTGCGGCACGCCGCCCTTGTAGCCGGCCTGTGCCGGGAGATCGAAAGCGCGGACGCCCCCCCCAGTCTCGACGCGCTGGCGCGCAGCGCGCGGATGAGCCCCTTCCACCTGCACCGCGTCTTCAAGGCCGTCACCGGCGTCACGCCCAAGGCCTGGGCGGACGCGCACCGCGCCGGCAAGGTGCGCGACGGACTCGCCCGTGGCGCCCGCGTGACCGAGGCCCTCTACGAGGCCGGCTACCAGGCCAGCAGCCGCTTCTACGAAGCCGCGGACGCGCTGCTCGGCATGACGCCCGGCCGCTACCGCGCGGGCGGCGCCGGCGGCGAGATCCGGTTTGCCGTCGGCGAGTGCTCGCTGGGCGCCATCCTGGTCGCTGCCAGCGAGCGCGGCGTCTGCGCCATCCTGCTGGGCGACGACCCCGAGGCCCTGCTCCACGACCTGCAGGACCGCTTTCCGAAGGCCGAACTGCTGGGCGGCGACGCCAACTTCGAGCAACTCGTCGCCCAGGTCGTCGGCCTCGTGGAGGCGCCGAAACTGGGCCTGGCCCTGCCGCTGGACCTGCGCGGCACGGCCTTCCAGCAGCGCGTCTGGCAGGCCCTGCGCGACATCCCGGCGGGAACGACCGTGAGCTACACCGAGCTGGCCGAGCGCATCGGCGCCCCCCGCGCGGTGCGCGCCGTGGCAGGGGCCTGCGCCGCCAATGCGCTGGCCGTCGCCATCCCCTGCCACCGCGTGGTGCGCCACGACGGCGGCCTGTCCGGCTACCGCTGGGGCGTGGAGCGCAAGCGCGCCCTGCTCGAACGCGAGGCCCGGGGATGACGGCGCCATGATGACGGACGACCTTTTCGCCGGCCTCGACGGCTTGGCCGACGACATGCCGCCCGGCCGCGAGGCCCTGGCCGAAGGTGCCGTGCTGCTGCGCGGCTTCGCCCGGGCCCAAGCCACGGACCTGCTCGCCGCCGTGCAGGCCATCGCGGCCGAGGCGCCCTGGCGCCAGATGCTGACGCCCGGCGGCCGGCGCATGTCGGTGGCGATGACAAATGCCGGCCCGCTCGGCTGGGTGTCGGACGCCGCGGGCTACCGCTACGCCCCGCGCGACCCGGCCAGCGGCCGGCCCTGGCCGGCGATGCCGGAGGTCTTCGCCCGGCTGGCCGGGGCGGCGGGCGCCGAGGCCGGCTTTCCTGGCTTCGCCGCCGACGCCTGCCTGATCAACCGCTACGCGCCAGGCACCCGCCTGTCACTGCACCAGGACCGGGACGAGGCGGACCTCTCCGCCCCCATCGTCTCGGTGTCGCTGGGTCTGCCGGCGGTGTTCCTGTTCGGCGGCCTGCGGCGCGATGACCCCATGCGCCGCGTGCCCCTCGGCCATGGCGACGTGGTCGTCTGGGGCGGCCCGTCGCGCCTGCGCTACCACGGCGTGCTGCCGGTCCAGGAGGGCACGCACCCCGCGACCGTCGACTGCCGCATCAACCTCACGTTCCGCCGGGCGGCCGGGGCCAGTACTTCCCGCTGAGACCCTGCCGACATTCAGGCGCCCTCCTTGCAACCGCCGTGCCGCCGCCAAGTCGCGGATGCCCGATTCGGCATCGGCGTAGAACTGGGCTGAAACGCACCGTGCGCCGCCTTTCTCGTTCTTCGCGGCCACCGGCTCGGCCTGCGCCCCACGAGTGCAACCACCTCGATTTCCTGAGCTATTCAGAAGTAGAGTTTGACGAACTTCTCACACAGTACGCATCCGACCGACATTCAAAACGCTTCCAACCACCTCCGCGCGGCCTCCAGATCCCGCACCACCCATTCCGCATCCGCCTCGAACTGCGCATCGCTCACACCCGGCTGGCGAAACAGCGTGAGGCTGAGCTCGCAGCCTTCGCCGTGGGCGACCAGGCGCATGGGGACGTAGACCGCCTCGCCCGAGGGCAGCGTGACCCAGTGGTCGAGCACGCCGAACGGGTTGCGCGGCGAAAAGCGGATGCGCGCGGTGCCCTGGGGCGTGTCGGCCAGCCATTCGGCGCCGTTCTGCCGCAGCATGCCCAGGCCGGAAGCCCAGGCCGCGAAACTGGCCGGCTGGCTCAGGCGCTCGTAGGCCTGCGCCCAGGGGCAGGCGATGAAGACAGCGAGGGCGCGGCTCTGGGATGGGGCGGTGTTCATGTGGTCGACTCCTTCACCCCGAACCATAGTCTCAGCTGTTCACCTGCGTCCAGAGTTTGTCCAGCCGCTTGACGCTGACTGGCTGCGGGGTGCGCAGCTCCTGGGCGAAGAAGCTCACGCGCAGCTCCTCCAGCAGCCAGCGGAATTCGCTCATGCGGGCATCCACCGCGCCCTTGCGCTCGGCCACCAGGCGCCAGTAGCGCTGCTCCTGCGGGCGCAGCTCGGCCAGGCGCGTGGCGTCGCGGGCCGGGTCGGCGCGGTATTTGTCCAGGCGCAGGGTGATGGCCTTGAGGTAGCGCGCGAAGTGCTGCAGCTGCGGCCAGGGGGTGAGCGCCAGGAAGCGCTTGGGGCACAGGCGCTGCAGCTGCTGAGCGCAGTCGGCCGTGGCGTCGGGCGCGTTCTTGGTGTCCTTGATCTTGCGTGCGGCGGCCGCGTATTCGGTGAGGATGGTGGCGCCCAGGCGGGCGACCTCGTTGGCGATCAGCGTGAGGCGGCCACGGCCTTCGTCGACACGGCGCTTGAAGTCGGCCTCGTTCGCGGGCAGCGGGTCGAGCAGGAAGGCCCGGTCCAGCGCGACGTCGAGGATCTGCTCGCGCAGCTCCTCCAGCGTGCCCAGCGGCATGAAGGCGACGGCCATCTTCTGCAGCTCGGGGATGTTCTTCTCCAGGTACTTAAGCGCGTCCTTGACCTGCAGCGCGAACAGCCGGCGCAGGCCGGTGCGGTGCTTGGCGGCCGCCACCTCGGGCTCGTCGAACACCTCGATCGTCACGGCCTCGCCCTGGTCCACCAGCGCTGGGAAGCCGATCAGGGTCTGGCCGCCCTTGCGAATCTCCATCAGCTCGGGCAGCTCCCCGAAGGTCCAGGCAGTGTAGCGCTGCTCGGCGGGCGCGGCCGCCGGGGCGGCGGCGGGTTGGGCCGCGCCTTTGGCGGCCGGGCGGGACGGGGCGCCGGCCGGGGCCTCTGCCGGCGCGGGGGCGGCCGGTGCGGCCGGCACCTTCAGCGCGGCCAGCGCCTGGAAGGCTCCGCGCGCCTTGGCGCCCCACTCGGCCTTGAGCGCGCCGAGGTTGCGGCCCATGCCGAGCTGGCGGCCGTCTTCATGGACCACGCGGAAGTTCATGAACAGATGCGGGCTCAGCATGTCGAGCTTGAAGTCGGCGCGCTTGACGTCCAGGCTGGTGATGGCGCGCACCTGTTTCAGCAGCGCATCGGTCAGGCTGCCGTGGCCGAAGCTCTCGGGCGTGCCCAGCGTCTCGGCCAATTTCGCCGCTGACTCGGGCAGCGGCACGAAGCGGCTGCGCGGCTTTTGCGGCAGGCTTTTGAGCAGGGCCTGGATCTTGTCCTTGAGCATGCCGGGCACCAGCCATTCGCAGCGTTCCTCGCTGACCTGGTTCAGCACGAACAGCGGCACGGTGACCGTGACGCCGTCCTTCGCATCACCCGGCTGGTGCAGGTAGCTCGCCGTGCAATCCACGCCCCCGAGGCGGATGGCCTTGGGGAAGGCGCTGGTGGTGATGCCGGCGGCCTCGTGCCGCATCAGCTCGTCGCGGGTGAGCAGCAGCAGCTTGGGCTCGGCCTTCACCGCGTCGCGGAACCAGGCCTCGAACTCGCGGCCGCTGCAGACCTCGGCGGGCAGCTGCTGGTCGTAGAAGGCGTAGATCAGCTCGTCGTCCACCAGCACGTCCTGGCGGCGCGACTTGTGCTCCAGCTCCTCCACCTTGGCGATCAGCTTCTGGTTGGCGGCGAGGAAGGGCAGCTTGGTCTCCCACTGGCCGCCGACCAGCGCCTCGCGGATGAAGATCTCGCGCGCCGTCTGCGGGTCGACCCGGCCGAAGTTCACGCGCCGGCCGTTGTAGACCACGATGCCGTACAGCGTGGCGCGCTCCAGCGCCACCACCTCGGCGGCCTTCTTCTCCCAGTGCGGGTCGAGCAGCTGCTTCTTCAGCAGGTGGCCGCCCACCTGTTCCAGCCACTGCGGTTCGATGGCGGCAATGCCGCGGCCGAACAGCCGCGTGGTCTCGACCAGTTCGGCGGCGACGATCCAGCGGCCCGGCTTCTTGGAGAGGTGCGCGCCCGGGTGGCGGTGAAACTTGATGCCGCGTGCGCCGAGGTAGACCTCCTCGTCCTCCTGCTTGCAGCCGACGTTGCCCAGCAGGCCCGACAGCATGGACAGGTGGATCTGGTCGTAGCTGGCGGGCAGCGTGTTGATGCGCCACTTGTGCTCGGTCACCACGGTGAGCAGCTGGGTGTGGATGTCGCGCCATTCGCGCACGCGGCGGATGTTGACGAAGTTCTGCCGCAGCAGGGCTTCGTACTGCCGATTCGTCAGCTTGTGCGTGGCAGCCGAACCGGCCGGGTGGGCCTGCTTGTCGCCCCGCGCGTCGTGGATCCACTTCCACAGCTTCAGGTAGCCGGTGAACTCGCTCTTGTCGTCGTCGAACTTGGCATGCGCCTGGTCCGCCTGGGCCTGCGCGTCCATCGGGCGATCTCGCACGTCCTGCACCGACAGGGCCGAGGCGATGACCAGCACCTCGTCGAGCGCCTGGCGGTCGCGCGCCTCCAGGATCATGCGGCCCACGCGCGGGTCCAGCGGCAGGCGGGCCAGCTCCTGGCCCAGCGGGGTCAGCTCGTTCGCGTCATCCACCGCGCCGAGCTCGTTGAGCAGCTGGTAGCCGTCGGCAATCGCGCGGCCCGAGGGCGCTTCGAGGAAGGGAAAGTCCTCCACCACGCCCAGGTGCAGCGACTTCATGCGCAGGATGACGCCGGCCAGCGAGGAGCGCAGGATTTCGGGGTCGGTGAAGCGCGGGCGGCCAGCGAAGTCCTTCTCGTCGTAGAGGCGAATGCAGATGCCGTTGGCGACACGGCCGCAGCGGCCGGCGCGCTGGTTGGCCGCGGCCTGGCTCACCGGCTCGACCAGCAGCTGCTCCACCTTGCTGCGGAAGCTGTAGCGCTTGACGCGCGCGGTGCCCGCGTCGATCACGTAGCGGATGCCGGGCACGGTCAGGGACGTCTCGGCCACGTTGGTGGCCAGCACGATGCGGCGGCCGCTGTGGCTGTCGAAGATCCGGTCCTGCTCGGCCTGCGAGAGGCGGGCGAACAGCGGCAGCACCTCGGCGTTGCGCGTCACCGCGTGATGGCTGAGGTGCTTGCGCAGATGGTCCGCCGCCTCGCGGATCTCGCGCTCGCCGGGCAGGAAGACCAGGATGTCACCGGCGGCGTGGCCTTGCCACAGCTCGTCCACCGCGTCGGCAATCGCGCTGTTCAAGTCGTACTCGCGCGACTCCTCGAACGGGCGCCAGCGCTGCTCCACCGGGAAGGTGCGGCCCGAGACCATGATCACGGGCGCGGGCCCCTGACGCGAAGCGAAATGGTCGGCAAACCGCTGCGCGTCGATCGTGGCCGAGGTCACGATGATCTTCAGGTCCGGCCGGCGCGGCAGGATCTGGCGCAGGTAGCCGAGCAGGAAGTCGATGTTGAGGCTGCGCTCGTGCGCCTCGTCGATGATGATGGTGTCGTAGGCCTTGAGCAGCGGGTCGGTCTGCGTCTCGGCCAGCAGGATGCCGTCGGTCATCAGCTTGACCGAGGCGTCGCGGCTCAGCCGGTCCTGGAAGCGCACCTTGTAGCCCACCACCTCGCCCAGCGGCGTCTTCAGTTCCTCGGCAATGCGCTTGGCCACCGAGCTCGCGGCAATGCGGCGCGGCTGCGTGTGGCCGATCAGCTGGCCCTTCTGTCCGGGCTTGGCATTGCACTTGCCGCGCCCCATCGCCAGCGCGATCTTGGGCAGCTGCGTGGTCTTGCCGGAACCGGTCTCGCCACAGACGATGATGACCTGGTGCTTGTCCAGCGCGGCCATGATCTCGTCGCGCTTGCCCGACACGGGCAGGGATTCGGGAAACTCGATGGGAAAGGGCGTTGCGACAGCGGACACAGGCGGGCGGGGACTTGGTGGACAATCCGGGATTATCCCTGTCACTGCCCGCCGCCACCGCCTGTGTCCCCGATGTCCACCGTCTTCAACTTCACCTTCGTCCCCTGGTTCCGCTCGGTGGCGCCTTACATCCACATGCATCGGGGCAAGACCTTCGTGGTCGGCATCTGCGGCGAGGCCATCGCGGCCGGCAAGCTGCAGCACCTGGCGCAAGATCTGGCGCTGATCCAGAGCATGGGCGTGAAGATCGTGCTGGTGCACGGTTTCCGGCCGCAGGTGAATGAGCAGCTCAAGGCCAAGGGCCACCACGCCAAGTACTCGCACGGCATGCGCATCACCGACGGCATCGCGCTCGACTGCGCGCAGGAGGCGGCCGGCCAGCTGCGCTATGAGATCGAGGCCGCGTTCAGCCAGGGCCTGCCCAACACGCCGATGGCTGGGGCCACGGTGCGCGTGATCTCGGGTAACTTCATCACCGCGCGCCCGGTCGGCATCCTGGATGGCGTGGACTTCCAGCACTCCGGCCTGGTGCGCAAGGTGGACGTGGCTGGCATCATCCGCACGCTGGACATGGGCGCGATGGTCCTGCTGTCGCCTTTCGGCTTCTCGCCCACCGGCGAGGCCTTCAACCTGACCATGGAAGAAGTGGCAACCTCGGTGGCCCTTGAGCTGCAAGCGGACAAGCTGCTGTTCGTCACGGAAGTCCCGGGCATCCGCATCAACCCGGACGAACCGGAGAGCGAGGACAACCCGATCGACACCGAACTGCCGCTGGCCGCGGCCGAGGCCCTGCTGGCCAAGGTACCGCCTGGCCAGCGCCCGACCGACATCGCCTTCTATCTGCAGCACTGCGTGAAGGCCTGCAAGGGCGGCGTGGAGCGCAGCCACATCGTCCCGTTCGCGGTCGATGGCGCACTGCTGCTGGAGATCTACGTGCACGACGGCATCGGCACCATGGTGGTGGACGAGAAGCTGGAGGAACTGCGCGAGGCCACTGCCGACGACGTGGGCGGCATCCTGCAGCTGATTGAGCCGTTCGAGAAGGACGGCACCCTGGTCAAGCGCAGCCGCACCGAGATCGAGCGCGACGCCGACCACTACAGCATCATCGAGCACGACGGCGTGATCTTCGCCTGCGCCGCGCTCTACCCCTACCCGGAAGCCAAGACGGGCGAGATGGCCGCGCTGACGGTCTCACCACAGAGCCAGGGTCAGGGCGACGGCGAGAAAATCCTGAAACGCATCGAACAGCGCGCCCGGCTCATGGGCCTCAAGAGCATCTTCGTGCTGACGACCCGGACCATGCACTGGTTCCTCAAGCGCGGCTTCGTTCAGGTCGATCCGGACTGGCTGCCCGAGGCGCGCAAGCGCAAGTACAACTGGGACCGCAAGAGCCAAGTGCTGGTGAAGAGACTCGGCTGATTTCTTTTTTGCGCGGTTTTGACCGCGCTGTTCTTTTTAAGATATCAAAAGTCTTTATGTAGATTACATTCAAGTCATGTCAAACATCAGCCCCCCCATCGATGCCGTTGCGGTGTTCAAGTCCTGGCGGCTGCAGCGAGTGGCGCAACGCGGCAACGGACTGTCGCCGCGCTCGCTCGACACCTACCAGTCGCTCTGGAACACCTGGTGCCAATACCTGATGGGGGCCGGCGTCCGGCCCTGGAACGAGGCGCGGTCAGTCGATGTGCGCGGCTTCCTCGAATCGCTGAGCCCCCGCGCCCAATTGCGCGGTCTGCAGCAGCCCAGCACCGTGACGCAGCGCCGCTATTACCGGGTGCTCAAGGAAATCTACGCCCACGCCCGGGCGCAGGGCTGGACCGACCGCAACCCGGCGGACGCACGGGCTTCGGTCTCCCCCAACGAGCAAAAGGACTCACTGGTGTTCCATGTGCTCGACTGGCAGACCCTGCTGCTGGCCCTGCCCCGCCCGCAGGACCCGCCGCCATCCGGCGAGCCCTGGCTGGCCGTGCGCGACCAGGCGCTGCTGCGCCTGATGATGGAAGCCGGCCTGACGGTGGCGGAACTGGCCGCGCTGGACCTGGGCGATGTGAGCCACCCGCGCCTTGGGCTAAGCCAGGGCATGGCCGAACTGTGGCCGGAGACGGAGGCAGACACCACGAGCGCCGTGAGTCTGGAACTGCGCGGCACGCGCGCCGCGCAGCGGCGTCGGGTCGCCCTGCCCGCCCATGCCAGCGTGGCCGTGCTGGCCTGGCTGTCGGTGCGCGCCACCCTGCCGGTGCCGCAGGCCGTCGACAGCCCGCTGTTCGTCTCGCGCAAGCAGGCTGGGCGGCTTACGCCGCGGGCGCTCTTTCACGTGGCCAACCGGCACATCAGCGAAACCTTGGCGCCCCGCTACCCGGGCAGCGTGCTCGCGCACGCGGGGCCGATGACGCTACGCAACTCCTGCATCGTGCGCTGGCTCGATGCCGGCATGCCGGAGGACGAAGTGCTGGCCCGCGCCGGACTGCGGGAATCTCAGGCCCTGCTGCGCCTGCACAAGCACGTGCGGCTCGGCGAACCGGCATTCACCGCAGCCCCCTCCGAAGCGCCACAAGCAAGCCCGACCAGCCGCTGAACCCGCGGCACGGGAATTCCGCCAGAACTGGCGAACGAGAGAAAAGGCTGTCGATGGGCCGGCCGTCCGCCGCCCCTTTGCTTTGCAGCAGAGGCAGCGACGACGCTCAGGTGCGTCGCACGGCCCGACGCCAGGCCAGCGCGATGCCGGCCAGGCCAATGCCGACGAAACAGATGAACGACCAGTTGGCGATCGAGCCGCCGAGGAAGGTCCAGTCCACCACGGTGCAATCGCCGCCACCGCGGAAGATCATCGGCACGGCCCGCTTGAGCGGAAAGGTCTCGATCATCCCGTAGAGGTCGCGACCGCAGCTCGCCACCTCGGGCGGGTACCACTGCAGCCAGCTCTGGCGCGCAGCGACAAAGGCGCCGAAGCCCGCCAGCAGAAGCAGCAGCGCGGCACCGCCCAGGTGCACGCCGCGCTGACGGCTGATCGCCGTCAGGCCGGCCACGAGCGCCACCAGCACGAGCGCATAGCGCTGCACGATGCACATTGGACAGGGCTCGAGCCCCACCACATGCTGCAGATACAGGCCGAAGGCCAGCAGGGCCACGCACACGGCGCTGATCACGGCGAATACGCGCCGGGGGTGGGAGTCAAACCAGTCGAGCAAAATGCCTATCCTTCCAGGAACACGCGGGCCCTCCGTGGTGTCAGCACCAGCGTCTCGCCCTCGCGCAAGTCGAGTTCTCTGAATTGTCGCGCAGGAATTTGCGCTTCAATGACCTCGTGGTCCCCGGCTTGACCCGGCTCAACCCGATTTAGTTCCAACCGCGCGATCGGTCCGACCACAATGGCCCGCGCCAGCGTGGCGACGATGCCCTGGGGGCGCTGTGCCGCATCGGACACATAGCGCTGCACATCGAAGTCATGCGGCCGAACGTAGGCAAACGCCTTGGCGTCCTGCGCCTCTCCGTGCTCGGGCGCAGCCAACCGCACCGTGTGGTGGTCGGCGCCGAGCAGCACCTCGCCCTCGTGGGCGCGACCATGGAACAGGTTCACGTCGCCCAGGAAACCGTAGACGAACGGACTGGCCGGGTGGTCCCAGACCTCCTGCGGCGAACCGACTTGCTCGACCTGGCCGGCGTTCATCAGCACCACGCGGTCGGCCACCTCCAGCGCCTCTTCCTGGTCGTGCGTGACGAAGATGCTGGTGACGTGCAAGTCGTCGTGCAAGCGGCGCAGCCAGCGGCGCAGCTCCTTGCGCACCTTCGCGTCCAGCGCGCCGAACGGCTCGTCCAGCAGCAGCACCTTGGGCTCCACCGCCAGCGCGCGCGCGAGGGCGATGCGTTGGCGCTGACCGCCGGACAGCTGCGCCGGGTAGCGCTCGGCCAGCCAGTCCAGCTGCACCAGGCTCAGCAACTCGTGCACCTTGGCCTTGATCTGCGCCTCGGAGGGGCGCTGGCCGCGCGGCTTGACGCGCAGACCGAACGCGACGTTCTCGAACACCGTCATGTGGCGAAACAACGCGTAGTGCTGGAACACGAAGCCGACCTGGCGCTCGCGCACGTGCACGTCGGTGGTGTCCTCGCCGCTGAACAGGATGCTGCCGCTGTCGGCCGTCTCCAGGCCCGCGATGATGCGCAGCAGCGTGGTCTTGCCGCAGCCGGAGGGGCCGAGCAGCGCGACCAGTTCGCCGGAGGCGATGTCCAGATTGACGTTGCGCAGTGCGTTGAAGTCGCCGAACTGCTTGTTGACGTTGCGGATTTCGATACTCATCTTGTTCTCCTTCAGCGAGCCACGCCCGCGACCGGCGTCGCCGCCAACGGCCGCTCCGGCGGCAGTTCGGCGACGGCCTTCATCTCGCGCTCGTGGCGCCATTCGACGACGGACTTGATGACCAGCGTGACCAGCGCCAGCAGCGCCAGCAGCGAGGCCACGGCGAACGCCGCCACCGACTGGTATTCGTTGTAGAGGATCTCCACATGCAGCGGCATGGTGTTGGTCTGGCCGCGAATGTGGCCGGAAACCACCGACACCGCGCCGAACTCGCCCATGGCGCGCGCATTGCACAGGATCACGCCGTAGATCAGGCCCCACTTGATGTTGGGCAGCGTGACGTACCAGAAGGTCTGCCAGCCGGTCGCGCCGAGCACGATGGCGGCCTGTTCCTCCTCGTTGCCCTGCGCCTGCATCAGCGGAATCAGCTCGCGAGCGATGAACGGGAAGGTCACGAACACGGTGGCCAGCACGATGCCGGGCACGGCGAAGATGATCTTGACGTCATGCGCCGCCAGCCAGGGGCCGAACCAGCCCTGCGCGCCGAACATCAGCACATAGATCAGGCCCGCCACCACCGGTGACACCGAGAACGGCAGATCGACCAGCGTGGTCAGGAAGGCCTTGCCGCGGAACTCGTACTTGGCAATCGCCCAGGCGGCCGCCACGCCGAACACCAGGTTCAGCGGCACGGCAACGGCCGCAGTGATCAGGGTCAGGCGGATCGCGGCCCACGCATCGGGCTCCTTCAGCGCCTCCAGGTAGGCGCCGAATCCCTTGCGCAGCGCCTCGGTGAAGACGGCGGCCAGCGGCAGCACCAGGAACAGGAAGATGAAGGCGAGCGCCACGCCGATCAGCGTCCAGCGCACCCAGGCGGGCTCGGTGGTGCCGGCCTGCGCGCGGCGATTGGTTCGCGTGTCGTTGCTCATGCCGGCGCTCCGGAACGCTTGCGCTGCCAGGCCTGCAACGCATTGATGACCAGCAGCAGGATGAAGGAAATGACCAGCATGACCACCGCCACCGCCGTCGCGCCGGCGTAGTCGTACTGCTCCAGCTTGCCGATGATGATCAGCGGCGTGATCTCGGAAATCATGGGCATGTTCCCGGCGATGAAGATCACCGAGCCGTATTCGCCGACCGCGCGCGCGAAGGCCATGGCGAAGCCCGTCAGGAGCGCCGGCGCGATGGAAGGAAAGATCACCTTGGTGAAGGTCTGCCAGCGCGTCGCGCCCAGGCAGGTCGCCGCTTCTTCCAGCTCCTTCTCGGCATCCTCCAGCACCGGCTGCACCGTCCTCACCACGAAGGGCAGGCCGATGAAGATCAGCGCCACCACCACGCCGGCCGGCTTGAAGGCCAGCTGGATGCCGTGCGGTTCCAGGTACTGGCCGATCCAGCCATTGCCGGCCAGCAGCGCGGTCAGCGAGATGCCGGCCACCGCTGTGGGCAGCGCGAACGGCAGGTCCACCAGCGCGTCGATGATCTTCTTGCCGGGGAAGCTGTAACGCACCAGCACCCAGGCCACCAGCAGGCCGAAGAAGACGTTAACCAATGCCGCGAAGAAGGAGGCGCCGAAGGTGAGGCGGTAGGAGGCCATCACGCGCGGCCCGCTGATCGCGGCCCAGAAGTCGGCCCAGCTCAGCGTGAAGGTCTTGAACACCAGCGCCGACAGCGGGATCAGCACGATCAGGCTCAGGTACAGCAGGGTGTAGCCCAGTGTGAGGTTGAAGCCCGGCAACACGCGCCGGGCCGGCCGCCGGCGCGCGGCGGCCCCCTCCAGCGGCGGCGCGGAAATGGAAGCAGCGGTCATGAAACGGTTCGTCCCTCGCGCTCAGCGAACGGTGTAGATCTTGTCGAACTGGCCGCCGTCATTGAAATGCACCTTCTGCGCCTCGCCCAGGCTGCCGAAGTACTCCTGCACCGTGAACAGCTTGAGCGGCTTGAAGGTGCTGGCGTATTTTTTCAGAATGGCCGGGTTGCGCGGGCGCAGCGCATGCTTGGCCGCGATCTCCTGCGCCTCGTCGGAGTACAGGTAGTCCAGGTAGGCCTTGGCCAGCTCGCCCGTGCCCTTCTTCGCCACCGTGCGCTCGACCACCGCCACCGGGTTCTCGGCCACGATACTGGCCGACGGATGGATGGCATCGACCTTGCCGGCGCCGAACTCGCGGTCCACCGACACCACCTCGGATTCGAAGGTCACCAGCACGTCGCCAATGTTGCGCTGCAGGAAGATGGTGGTCGCGTCGCGACCGCCCTTGGCCAGCACCGGCACGTTCTTGAACAGCTTGCCGACGAACTCGGCCGCCTGCGCGTCCGTGCCGCCCTTGCTGCGCACATAGCCCCAGGCCGCGAGGTAGGCCATGCGGCCATTGCCGCCCGTCTTGGGGTTGACCACGATCACCTGCACGCCCGGCTTGACCAGGTCATCCCAGTCCTTGATGCCCTTGGGGTTGCCCTGGCGCACCAGGAACAGCATGGTCGAGGTGGTCGGCGAGGCGTTGTTCGGGAAGCGCTTGGCCCAGTCCTGGGCCACCAGGCCCTTGCTGGCCAGGAACTCGACGTCGGTGGTGGTGTTCATGGTCACCACGTCGGCGTCCAGCCCGTCATTCACCGCGCGCGCCTGGGCGCTGGAGCCGCCATGCGCCTGGTCGACCTTGACATCCTTGCCCGTGGTCTTCTTGGTGTGGGCAATGAAGGCGGCGTTGTAGTCCTTGTAGAACTCGCGCGCCACGTCGTACGAGGCGTTCAGCAGCGTCTGGGCCGACGCCAGGCTGCCGGCCGTGAGGGCCAGCACAGCCAGGGTGCGTTGCAGGGTCTTTTTCATGGGGTCTCCAGGGGATCGGTGAAAGGGGTCGAAACCGGGTGCGGCAGCACCGGCACGGCAAAGCCGGGTTCGTTGCCGAGCGACTGTAGCAGCGCCAGCCCGAGCGGCCACTCGCCGTGGCCGGAGTCAATGTTGATGTGGCCCGCGTCCTGCAGGCGCACGAATTCGCTGCCCCAGGCCCGGGCATAGGCCCCCGCCAGACGGACCGGACAGAAAGGATCGTTGCTGCTGGCCACCAGCACGCTACGGTACGGCAACTTCTGAAACGGCACCGGCGCGAAGTCGGCCAGCGCACCCCGCCGCTCCGGATCGGCCGGCGCCACCAGCAACGCCCCCTGGATGCGCGCCGCCGCCTCGGCCGGCAGGTGCGTGGTGGCGATGCAGCCGAGGCTGTGCGCGACCACCACCACCGGTCCGGGCTGAGCCAGGATGGTCTCGGCGATGGAAGACACCCAGGCCTCACGCGAAGGCGTGTGCCAGTCGTCCTGGCGCACGCGCACCGCGCCGGGCAGACGCTCGGTCCACAGGCTTTGCCAGTGGCCGGGACCGGAATCGCGCCACCCCGGGACGATGAGGATGCTTGCCATGTGTCGCTCGCTGAAATGCACTAAGGATGGGCATTGTGCGAAGCGGCACTTCAAACTCCAACGAATATATAGTTCTTTATTTATCCCACATAAGAATATAGAACCCGTTTCACAACGGGCCGCCTCAGGGGTCCAGCGGCGCCACCAAGCCACCGGCGCCACCCAAGTGCTCGCCGAGAAAATCCAGGAAACGCCGTACCGCCGGCGCCAGGCCGCGGCGCGAGGCAAAAACCGCATGCACCAGGCCCGGCGCCGGGTCCCAGCCCGGCAACACCGGCACCAGCCGGCCCGCCTGCAATTCGTCACGGCACATCGATTCGGGCATCGTGCCCACGCCCACGCCACCAAGCAGCGCGAATTTCAGCGTCATCAGGTCGTCCGCCACGCAGCGCGGGGCGTGCACCCAGTCGTGCATCTGGCCACCGGGCCCGAGCAGGCGCCAGGTGGTGCGGCCGTCGGCCGCCGACATGGAGACGGTGTCGAGGGACGCCAGGTCCTGCGGGCGCTGCGGGCGGCCCAACCGCGCCAGCAGGGCCGGGCTGCCCACCAGCCGGTTGGGCACGTTGCCCAGCGGCTTGACGATCAAGCTGCCGCTCTCGTCCAGCGAGGGACGCACGCGCAACGCCACGTCGATGCCCTCCTCCACCAGGTTCACCACCCGGTTCGTCACCTGCATCTCCACCCGCACTTGCGGGTGCAGGGCCATGAAACGCGGCAGCAGCTCCCCCACCGAGGTCTGGGCCAGCGTCACCGGGCAAGTCAGGCGCAGCGTGCCGCGCGGCTCGGACTGCACCAGGGCCACCACGCAGGTGGCGGCCTCGGCTTCCTCGCGCACCGCCACGCAGTGGCGCAGGTATTGCGCGCCCACGTCGGTCAGCGACAGCTTGCGCGTGGTGCGCTGCAGCAGGCGCACGCCCAGCTGCGCCTCCAGCTCGGCCACGCGGCGCGACAGGCGCGACTTGGGCACGCCCAGCGCCCGCCCCGCTGCGGCGAAACCGCCGCGCTCCACCACCTCGGCGAAAAAAAGCATGTCATTCAGGTCCTGCATCGCTTACGCCTCCAGCGCCAGACATCGTTCCATTTTTAGAACGATGAATTGCAATTTTGCCAACTTATCAGAGACAGCATCCATCCGCACAATCTATCCATCGCCGCAGATCAGCGGCAACCCTGATCCCAAAAGGAAGTCACCATGAAACTGCTCCACATCGATTCCAGCGTCCTCGCCGACAACTCCGTGTCCCGCCAGCTGACCGCCAACACCGTCGCGCAGTGGCGCGCCAACCACCCCGGCACCACCGTGGACTACCTGGACCTGGCCGCCAGCGCGCCCAGCCACCTGAACGCCGACTCGCTGGGTTTCCGCCTTCCCGCCAACGCCGAAGGCCTGAGCGACGTGCAAAAGCGTGAGAACGCCCTCTCCGAAGCGCTGGTGTCGCAATTCCTGGCCGCCGACGTGATCGTCATCGGCGCCCCGCTGTACAACTTCTCCATCCCCAGCCAGCTCAAGGCCTGGATCGACCGCGTGGCGCAAGTCGGCCGCACCTTCAAGTACACCGAAAACGGCCCCGTGGGCCTGGCCGCCGGCAAGACGGTGATCGTGGCCTCCACCCGTGGCGGCGTCTACTCCACCAGCGAAGGCGGGCGCGCCATGGAGCACCAGGAAAGCTACCTGCAGACCGTGTTCGGCTTCTTCGGCATCACCGACGTGCGCTTCGTGCGCGCCGAAGGCGTAGCCATGGGTGACGCCGCCAAGGCGCAGGCCCTGGCGACCGCCGACCAGGCGATCAAGGCTCACACGGCCGTCGCCGCCAACCAGCCGAGCGCCGCGCAAGCCGCCTGATCGCCAACGCGAACGACGCAAAAAAACCGGCGCCTGGCCGGTTTTTTTGCGTCTGGCCGCGCCCCGCGTCGGCAGGACCGGCAGGGGCGGGATCAGCTCTCGGCGAAAGCGCGCTCGATCACGAACGCGCCCGGCTTCTGCGTGCTGCCTTCCTCGAAGCCGCGCTCCTCGGCCATGCGCTTGAGGTCGCGCAGCATCTCGGGGCTGCCGCAGATCATGATGCGGTCTTCCTCCGCGCTCAGCGCCGGCAGGCTCAGATCCTCCTGGATCTTGCCGCTTTCCAGCAGCGTCGTGACGCGCCCCTGGTTGACGAACTCTTCGCGCGTGACGGTCGGGTAGTACAGGAACTGCTCCTTCACCATTTCGCCCAGGAACTCGTCGTGCGGCAGTTGCTCGGTGATGAACTCGCGGTAAGCCAGCTCCTCCACCTGGCGCACGCCGTGCACCAGGATCACCTTCTCGAAGCGCTCGTAGGTGGCCGGGTCGCGGATCACGCTCATGAACGGCGCCAGCCCGGTGCCGGTGGACAGCAGGTACAGGCGCTTGCCGGGCAGCAGGTAGTCGATCAGCAGCGTGCCGGTGGGCTTGCGGCCGACGACGATGGTGTCGCCCGGCTGGATGTGCTGCAGCTTGGAGGTCAGCGGGCCGTCCGGCACCTTGATGCTCAGGAACTCCAGGTGGTCGGCGTAGTTCGGGCTGGCGATGCTGTAGGCGCGCAGCAGCGGCTTGCCGTCGGTGCGCAGGCCGATCATGGTGAAGTGGCCGTTGCTGAAACGCAGCGCCTGGTCACGGGTGGTGGTGAAGCTGAACAGGCGGTCGGTCCAGTGGTGCACGCTCAGCACGCGTTCTTCGATAAATGCGCTCATGGTCTGTCGGTTGGCGCGACGAACCGCCTGTGGGCACAGGGCGACCGGCACGCAAGATGGGAGGTTGGAAAAACAGGCGCATCATTCTATTTCCATTAGCGCCTGTTCGCCAGCACCATGGTTTTCACAGCTTGGCGATGGACACCTCGGTGGACTTGACCAGCGCTACCACTTCGGAGCCGACCACCAGGCCCAGGTCGTTGACCGAGCGGGTGGTGATGGTCGAGGTCACGATGCCCCAGGGGGTCTCGACATCGACCTCGGAGAGAACGTCGCCGCGGTTGATCTCGCGCACCTTGCCCTTGAACTGGTTGCGCACGTTGATGGCTTGAATGGTCATGATTTTTCCTTGCAAAGTCAGTGGCATGCGGCGGCGCTCACAGGCCCCGCGTGGCCAGGTCGGGCGCGTAGCGGTCGGCCTGGATGTCGGGCGAAAGGCCGTGGGTGATGACCTCGTCGGTGATCGGCAGGAACTGGGCATTCCAGTCCACCCAGGCCTGGCGCAGGCGCTCGAACACCGCCGGCTGCTTGTGGCACAGGTTGGCGCGCTCCAGGGAGTCGTCCTCGACATCGAACAGGAATTCGTTGTCGCTGATCTTGAGGTACTTCCAGCGCCCCTCGCGCGCGGCGCGCTGCCGCTGGGCCTTGTAGCGCCAGAACAGCGTGCGCTCATGCACCGGGGCCTGGCCTTCCAGCACGGGCAGGATGTTCTCTCCGTCGGACGGATAGGCCGGATCGGGCGCCACGCCGGCGGCCGCCAGCAGCGTGGGCAGCCAGTCCATGGTGGCGGTGACCTGCTCGCTCACCTGGGGCTTGAGGCGCGCCGGCCAGCGCAGCAGCGTGGGCACGCGGATGCCGCCTTCCAGCAGCTCGGTCTTCTGGCCGGTGAACGGCCAGGTCTTGGCGAAGCGCTCGCCGCCGTTGTCGCTGCTGAACACCACGATGGTGTTCTCGCTCAGGCCCTGCTCCTTCAGCGCCTGCAGCACCTGCCCGACGGCGGCGTCGAGGGAGCGCACCATCCGGGCGTAGGTCTGCAGGTTGCCGCCGTCATAGTGGAAGATGTCGGTCAGGCTGCGCGAGACCGCCTCGTCCTCCGGGCCCACCCAGGGCCAGTGCGGCGCGGTGAAGTGCAGCGACAGGAAGAACGGCTTGGCCGCGCTCTGCCGGCGCACCCAGCCGGACGCCTCGTCCGCCAGCAGCTGGGTGTAGTAGCCCACGCGCTCCACCGGCACCTCGCCCTCGTACAGGTCGCGTGGCACCGCCTCGCCCACGCCCGGCTTGTGCGTGAAGTAGTCGATGGCGCCGCCGTAGTTGCCGAAGAAATGGTTGTAGCCACTCTTGAGCGGACCGAAGGTGGGCAGGTTGCCCAGGTGCCACTTGCCGATCAGGGCGGTTTCGTAGCCGGCGTCGCGCAGCAGCGAGGGCAGCGTCGGGTGCTCCGGCGGCAGGCCGTACTTGTGCGCGGTGCGCACCAGCGGCTCCTCCAGCCCGCCGCGCAGGCGGTACTGGTAGCGCCCGGTGATCAGCGCGAAGCGCGTGGCCGAGCACACGGCCGAGTTGGCATAGGCCTGGGTGAAGCGCACGCCTTCGGCGGCCAGCTCGTCCAGGTGCGGCGTCTGGAATTCGGTCTGGCCGTACACGCTCAGGTCGGCCCAGCCGAGGTCGTCGGCCAGGATGAAGACGATGTTCGGTGGCGTGGTCGTGCTCATGCCTGCCCCTTGGCCTTGCCGGCGGCATCGGTTTCGCGCCATTGCTTCTCCAGCTTCAGGTCCTTGACGGCCTGCTGCACGAAGGCTGGCTGGAACCAGGCCTTCACGTCGAAGCCCTGGCGCAGCAGCCCCAGCTTCAGGCCGTCGTCCAGCACGCCCTGGTAGCCGGCGATGAAGCCCTCGTCGAGCAGCGGCGAGAAGCGGCTGTTCAGGTTCTCGCCCGCCAGCTCCTCGCGGAAGGCCACCTCGGGGTTGCCGCTGTTGTCGGCAAACAGCTTGATCAGCGCTTCACGATGACTTTCCTGCGACGACCAGTGGGCGGCGCGCACCAGCTGCTTGACCAGGCGCTGCGCCAGCTGGGGCTGGCCCGACAGGAAATCGTCGGTGGCGAGGATGCCCGAGCTGATGGTGTAGGGAGCGCCCAGACCCTTGGTGCTGAGCGCGATGTTGACGCCCTGGGGCTTGAGCAGGAACAGGTCGGGGCCGCCAAAGGTGGCGTCGATTTGGCCGGCGACCACCGCCGCCTTGGAGCCGGGCCAGTCCATGTTGATGAGCTTCACGTCCTTCTCGGTCAGGCCGGCGCTGGCCAGCAGGTTGTCGAAGGGGCGCTGGAAGGCCGTGCCCTTCAGCACTGTGACCTTCTTGCCCTTGAGGTCGGCCACCGTCTTGATGGACACGCCCGGCGCCGTGGCCAGGTAGCTGTTGCTGCCCCGGCCCGTGGCGGCAATGAAGCGCGTGGACAGGCCGCGTGCACGACCGATCACCGAGGCCAGATCGCCCAGCGACACCACGTCGAGCTGCTTGGCCGACAGCGCCTCATGCACGGCGGGGCCAGCCCCCCGGAAGAAGTTCCATTCGACCTTGATGCCGTCCTTGGCAAATTCTTCCTCCAGCCATTTGTTGGCCTGCAGCACGGCGAACACGCTGGCGCCCGGCGAGGGCTTGCCGGCCGTGCCCAGGTCGGGCGAGCCGATGCGGATGACCTTGGCGGGGGTTTGTGCGCGCAACACCAACGGCGCGGCCAGTGCGGCACCGGCCAGGAGAAGGGAGCGGCGTTGCACGCCCGAGGGAGAGAGGGAGACTTGCTGGGTCATGGTTCAGTACGAGGGAGTGAAGGCGAAAGGGTCGATGCGGGAGCCGTCAGACGGCGAACTGCCACTGGGCGGCCGGGGCCGGCTGTGCGTCGGGCTTGAGAGGCGACTCGGCCAGCTCGGCCGCCGAGCGGTCCGAGAACTCCTGCAGCACGCGATCCTTCACGGCCGTGAAGGCGTAGGAGGCGCGCTCGCGCGGGTGTGCCAGCTCGACGGGCACGATGCGGCGGATGCGCCCCGGGCGCGGCTCCATCACCACCACCCGGTCGCCCAGAACCACGGCCTCTTCCACGTCGTGGGTGACCAGGATCATCGTGATGTGCTCCTGCGCCCAGATGCGGTGCAGCTCCTGCTGCAGGTGGGCGCGGGTCATGGCGTCGAGCGCGCCGAAGGGCTCGTCCAGCAGCAGGATGTCGGGCCGGTTCACCAGTGCCCGGGCAATGGCCACGCGCTGCGACATGCCGCCCGACAGCTGGTGCGGGTAGGCGGTCTCAAACCCCTCCAGGCCCACCAGCGCGATGTGGTCGCGCACCGTGGCGCGCCGCTGGCCTTCGGTCAGGCTGGAGTTGAGCAGGCCCAGGGCGACGTTCTTTTCCACCGTGAGCCAGGGGAACAGGCGGTGTTCCTGGAACACGATGCCCCGGTTCAGGCTCGTGCCGACGATGCGTTGGCCGTCCAGCAGGATGTCGCCCTGGTAGTCGCCCTCCAGGCCGATGATCAGGCGCAGCAGGGTGGACTTGCCGCAGCCACTGGAGCCGACGATGCTGACGAACTCGCCCGGCTCGATGGTGAGGTCGATGTCCTGCAGCACGGGCAGGGCCTCGCCCTTGACTTCGTACTGCTTGCTCAGGCCCTTGATGCTCAGTGTTCCGGCGTGTGCCATGTTTGCTTCCCGTCTTCCAGTTCAGTAACGCGCCAGCGTGCGGTCACGCCAGGCCAGCAGGCGCTTTTCCAGTGCCGTGAGCAGCCAGTTCAGGACAAAGCCCACCAGGCCGATCACCACCACGCCAAACAGCACCAGGTCCATCCAGAAGTGCTCGCGCCCGTCGATCAGGGTGTTGCCGATGCCCTTGCCCGAAGCGAGCAGGTACTCCGCGCCCAGCGTGGCCAGCCAGGTGTAGATCAGCGACAGCTGGATGCCGGTGAAGATGGACGGCGCGGCGGCCGGCGCGATCACCCGGCGCATCAGCTGCCAGACGCTGAACTCGTAGACCCGGGCCACCTCGATGTACTCGCGCGGCACGCTGCGCAGGCCCTCGAAGGTGTTGAGCACCACCGGGAAGAACGCTGCCATCGCGATGAAGGCGATCTTGGCCGCGTCGCCCAGCCCGAACCACATCGAGAGCATCGGGATCCAGGCAAACAGCGAGATCTGCTTGAGCGTGTGGAACGACGGCCCGACCAGCCTTTCAAACCAGCGCGACCAGCCCAGCAGCGCGCCGAACACCAGCCCGATGCTGGCCCCGATGGCGAAGCCCCAGGCGTTGCGCCACAGGCTGGCCGACAGCGCCACCCACAGCTCCCCGCTGCTGACCTGTTCCACGCCGCGCTGCCACACCGCCAGCGGCGACACCAGCAGCGGCGAGGTGGACCAGCCCGACTGAACCGCCCACCACCAGACCACCAGGAGGGCCAGCGGCAGCACCCAGCCGCGCAGGCGCGGGGGCACGATGACCCTCTTGTTGACGAGATTCGACATGCTCAGACTCCCTTCACAGCCCGGGCTTGCGCCAGCGCAGCAGCCACGCTTCGGTGCGGGCCAGCAGCTTGTCCAGCAAGAAGCCCACGATGCCCACGGCCAGCACCGCCGCCAGCACCACGTCCAGCTGGAACAGCTGGCGGCCATACACCACCAGGAAGCCCACGCCCTCGGACGAGGCCAGCAGTTCCACCACCACCAGCGCCAGCCAGGCGTGGGTGAGGCCATAGCGCACGCCGTTCCAGATCGGCGCCGTCGCCGCCGGGAACACCACCCGGGTCAGCATCTGCCAGCGGGTGAAGCCATAGACGCGCGCCACCTCGACGAAGCGGTTGGGCACGCTCTGGATGCCCTGGCAGGTGTTGACGGCCACCGGCACCAGCGCGGCCTTGGCAATCAGCAGGAACTTCAGGCCCTCGTCAATGCCCACGAGCAGCATCAGCAGCGGCAGCCAGCCGATCACCGGCACCTGGCTGAAGGCCTTGAACAGCGGAAACACGTAGTCGCGGAAGGTCGGCGACAGGCCCATCGCGCCGCCAAGCAGCAGGCCGGCGGCCAGCCCGATGCCGAAGCCGGCGGCCACCCGCACCAGGCTGATGCGCAGGTGGTCCCACAGTTCGCCGCTGACCAGCATGTCGGCAAAGGTGTTGAAGACGGTGCCCGGTGGCGGCAGCACCTGCTCCGGCACCCAGCCGTTCACGGCCGACACCTGCCACAGCAGCAGCACGGCCAGCGGAACGGGCCAGGCCCACAACCAGCGCCAGCTCCACCCGGGCAGCCAGCGGCTTGAGGGGGTTCCGGGGGCAGCGCCCGAGGCCGCCGCCGTCGCCAGCGGCAGGCCGGAGGGGCCGCTCGCGCTCACCGTGGCCAGATGTTCCATGGACATGTCAGTTCTCCCGCCAGGACGTGGCCAGCGACTGCGACGGAGCCGTCCTCCCGATACCTGTCCTGTGCTTCATGCCTGCCTTCCGTCAACCGTTCTTAATAACAAAAACAAATGTAATTGAGCGCATATATATTTAAAAATAATGAATAGCAATAAGCAAAGACAAAGATGTGTTCGTCATGAGCTGCAGGCGTGGGGTTATGAGGCCGGCCTTCATGGCGACAAAAAGCCCCGCCCGGCGCACGGTCGGACGGGGCCTGCGCGGGCCAGATCGACGGTCCCTCCTCAGCGGGCCAGCAACTGGCCATCCGCGGCGTAGGCGGGCCAGTAGTCCTCCTGCTTCAGCTCCTTCAGCGCGGCGTTCAGGTAGCGGCGATCGAACCAGGACTCGATCTCAGGCTTCTTGCGAATCAGCTTGAGCTTGTAGGCCTCCTCGGCCGAGTCCTTGTAGATGCCCACCAGGAACGGGTCGAGCAGCGGCGACAGGCGCACGCGCAGCGGCTGGCCGATGAAGTCCTCGCGCCAGATCTTTTCCGGGTACTCGGTCTTGCCCCACTGCGCGAACAGCTCGGCCCGGCGGCCCTCGTCGGCGTACTGGTGCGCCGTCTTCACGACGGCCTTGACGACACGCGCCACCGCCTGGGGCTGCCGGGCCGCGAAATCGTCGGTCACCAGCAGGACCGTCTGGCGGGTGTATTTGTAGGAGTCGGCCGTGGCCGACCAGATCACCTTGGCCAGGCCCTTGTCACGCAAGTTGAACAGGCCGACATAGCCAAACACGGCCTCCACGTCCTTGTTGACCAGTGCCGTTTCGGAACTGGGCAGATCCAGGTTGATGAGCTTGAGGTCGCGCTCGGACAAGCCCTTGTCGGCCAGGGCACGCACGGCCGCCAGGTGCAGGTTGGTGCCCTTGAACACGGCCACCTTCCGCCCCTTGAGGTCTTCGAGGCGCCGGATAGGTGAGTCCGGCTGCACGGCCAGGTACAAGCCCGCGCGCACCCCGCTGCCGAGGATGATCCGGGTCTTGACATCGCTGGCGCGGTGGACGATGGAGGGCAGGTCCCCTTGCCAGGCGAAATCCAGCTGCCGGTTGACCAGCGCCTCGTTCACGGCCGGGCCGGCGCCCTTGAAGAACGTCCACTCCACCTTGACGCCGTCCTTCCTGAACTCCTCTTCCAGCGCCCCGTCAGTGTAGGCCAGGGCGGTCGAGGTGCCGCCGTGGCGCACGGGATGGCTGCCCACACCGCCCGTGGCCACCCCAATGCGGATGACTTTCAGCGGCTCCGGCGCTTGTGCCTGAGCCGGTGCCCCGTGCGTCAGGGCCAGGGACAGGGCCGTCGCCCAGATGCCTATCCATTGCTTCATTCCTCGCCTCCAGATTCGATTGATGGGTCTATCGCATCCATCAATTTAGGGAGGTCCGTTGGCGCCGGAAAGGAATGAAAAGGGATATGCAAGCGGGAAGTTTTCCAGGGCATTTGCTCAGACCCGGAAGGCATGAAGAAGACCGATTCATCCAGATATGGATATGCAAATTCCTTCGTCCCCAGCCAGCAGGGCCATCGCTAGAGTGGAAAAGCCCATCCGGCAACCAGCCTTTCAGGAGCCTCCACATGTCCAAACTCAACGACCTGGCCACCCCGTACACCCGCTTCGTGGCCGAGCCCTACACGCCCGCCATCGGCGCCGTGATCCACGACCTGGACCTGCGCCAGCCGCTCGACGCCGTGACGCAGGACGAGCTGCGCCGCGCCCTGGCCGTGCACGAAGTCATCTTCTTCCGCGACCAGCAGCTCACCCCCCAGCAGCACACCGACTTCACCCGCATCTTCGGCGGCGTCGCCGAGGTCAAGGCCTTCTTCCCCCGGCTGGAGCAGCACCCGGAAATCGAGATCGTGGAAAGCACGCCCGAGCACCCGCGCGCCGCCAACAACTGGCATGCCGACATCACCTGGCGCGAGCAGCCGCCGCTGGGCACCAGCCTCTACGCCCAGGTCATCCCGGCCAGCGGCGGCGACACGATCTGGAGCAGCCTGACGCGCGCCTTCGAGAGCCTGCCGCCCGCCTTCCAGGCCTACCTGGAAACGCTGACCGCCGTGCACACCTGGGAGATCAGCAACTGGACCGAGTACCTGCTGGCCAAGGACCACAGCGGCGAACAGCTGCGCGAGGCCCGCGCCAAATACCCGCCGGTGGAGCACCCGGTGGTGCGCGTGCACCCCGTCACCGGCAAGAAGATCCTGTACGTCAACCCTACCTTCACCAGCCACATCAAGGGGTTGCCGCGCGTGCAGAGCGACGCCCTGCTGGCGCAGCTGTTCGAGCTGCCCAAGGTGCCGGAATTCCAGGCCCGTTTCCGCTGGCAGGCCGGCTCGCTGGCGGTGTGGGACAACCGCTCCACCCAGCACTACGCGGTGGGCGACTACTTCCCGCAGCACCGCCGGTTGCACCGCATCACCATCACCGCCGAACAGACCTTCTAAGCAATCGACTTCACAGGGAGACATGACATGACACAGCGCAAGCTGCGCCTGGGCGCCTTCATCATGCCCACCGGCCACCACATCGCCGCCTGGCGCCACCCCGGCTCGCAGATCGATTCGGGCGTGAACATCGACCACTACATCGAGGCGGCCCAGACCGCCGAGCGCGGCCTGTTCGACCAGGTCTTCGTCGCCGACATTCCCGGCATCTCGCACGTCGGCGACCGGGAATCGCTGAGCCGCCAGGGGCGCTTGTCCCACTTCGAGCCCGTCACGCTGTGGGCCGCGCTCGCGACGGTGACCCAGCACATCGGCTTCGTGGCCACGGCCTCCACCACCTACGAGGACCCTTACCTGCTTGCGCGCAAGTTCGCCTCGCTGGACCACATCAGCAAGGGGCGCGCCGCCTGGAACGTGGTCACCACCGGCGCCGAGACCGTCTCCGGCAACTTCGGCCTGGACGCGCACCCCGACCCGGCCACGCGCTACCAGCGCGCCCACGAGTTCGTGGACGTGGTCAAGGGCCTGTGGGACAGCTTCGACGACGACGCCTTCGTCCGCGACCGCGCCTCGGGCGTCTACCTGGACCCGGACAAGCTGCACACGCTCAACCACGTCGGCCCCTTCCTCAAGGTCAAGGGCCCGCTGAGCATCGAGCGGCCGCCGCAGGGCTATCCGGTGCTGGTGCAGGCCGGCTCCTCGGAAGACGGCAAGGAACTGGCCGCCGCCACCGCCGAGGCCATCTTCACCGCCTGGACCAGCCTGGCCGAGGCGCAGGCGTTCTACAAGGACGTGAAGGGCCGGCTGGCGAAATACGGCCGCCGCCCCGAGCAGCTGCTGGTGCTGCCCGGCATCTCGCCGGTGATCGGTCGCACCGAGGCCGAGGCGCAGGCCAAGTGGGCGGAACTGCAGGCGCTGATCCACCCGTCGGTGGGACTGGCCACGCTGGCGCCGTTCTGGCCCGGCGAAGACCTGCACCGCTGGGACCTCGATGCCCCGCCGCCCTACTACCCCGAGCCGCCCAAGGGCATCAACAGCCGGGCCCATGTGGTGATCGAGCTGGCCCGGCGCGAGCAGTTCACCGTGCGCCAGCTCTACGAGTACCTGGCCGGCGCACGAGGCCACTGGGTGGTCATCGGCACGCCGCAGACCATTGCCGACCGCATCCAGGAATGGTTCGAGAACGGCGCGGCCGATGGCTTCAACGTCATGCCACCGGTGCTGCCGCAGTCGCTCAACGAATTCGTCGACCTCGTCGTCCCCGAACTGCAGCGCCGCGGCCTGTTCCGCACCGCCTACGAGGGCCGCACCCTGCGGGAAAACCTGGGGCTGGAGCGGCCGGCCAGCCGCTATGCCGCAGCCGCCAAGGCGGCCTGAGCCGGTATCGCGCACCGCAGCCGCCCGGCGCCATCAGGCCGGGACGGCTGCGGGCGCGATGTTTCGACTTCAAGCACATGATTCTTCGGCCCCACCGTCCGGCGTACGTGCCGGGTGGGCCAGGGCAGGCGGCCCGGGTGTACGTTCTCCGGCCCTGGCTCGCGGGCGAAGGTGGCAGGCGCTCCAGCCGGGCCGGCTTCAACACCGTGGCGGGTCCGCCTGCTCTGTGGCTGCCGCGAATCGGGCCTGCGCCCGCACACCCGAACCACCTACCCCAAAGTGACGCAGGAGCAAGCCTGCAGGCGTGCTCGGGCGCTATTGCAGGTCGATGGTGGTGCCTGCGGGCGCAGGCCCGATTCGCGGTTGCCCCAGAGGCGGAGCGCAACTGACGGTGTTGACGCAGTGACGTCAGCGCGCCCGGGCAGGCGCCCGCGAGCAGGCCGGAGAACGCAGGCACCGCCGTCGGCCTGCCGCGAGGTGCAGGCCATCCCCATCGGTACGCCTCCCCTTGAATCAGGCGGCGCGACGCTCGTCCTGAACCGACGGGAAGAAGCGGTTCTCGACCCGGGGCAGGCCCAGGTTCTCGCGCAGCGTCCGGCCCTCGTAGGCGGTACGGAACAGGCCGCGCCGCTGCAGCTCGGGCACCACCAGTTCCACGAAATCGTCCAGCCCCTGCGGCGTGCTGCTGAACATCACGTTGAAGCCGTCGCAGGCGCCGGTGCTGAACCAGTGCTCGAAGTCGTCGGCGATGGTCTGCGGCGTGCCCACCAGCATGCGGTGGCCGCCGGCACTCCACTTGGTCGTCAGCTCGCGCACCGTGGGCCGCTCGCGGCGGATCCAGTCCACCAGCAGCTTCTGCCGGCTCTTGTGCGAGTTGGTCTCGGGGATGTGTTCGGGCAGCGGCACGCGGTCGTCCAGCGCCAGCCCGGTCAGGTCCACGCCCAGGCTGGCGTAGCTGGACAGCGCGCGCAGCACCACGTCGCGGTCGCGCGTGGCCAGCAGGCTCTCATACTTCTCGTCGGCCTCGGCCTGGGTGCGGCCGATCACCGGCATCACGCCGGGCAGGATATGGATCTGCCCCGGCCCGCGGCCATGCCGGGCGGCACGGGCCTTGACGTCGGCGTAGAAGGCGCGGGCCTCGTCGATGTCCTGCGCCGCGGTGTAGAGCAGCTCGCCGATGCGCGCCGCCAGGTCCTTGCCGGCCTCGGAGGATCCGGCCTGCGCCAGCACCGGCCAGCCCTGGACCGGGCGCGCCGCGTTCAGCGGCCCCTGCACGCGGAAATGCTTGCCCACATGGTTCAGCACGTGCACCTTGGCCGGATCGGCCCACTGGCCGCTGGCCTTGTCCTCCAGGAAGGCGTCGTCGGCCCAGCTGTCCCACAGGCCGGTGACCACGTCCACGAACTCGTGGGCGCGCTCGTAGCGCTCGGCATGGTCGCGGTGCGCGTCGAGGTTGAAGTTTTCCCCGCCGGCGGTGGAGGTCACCACGTTCCAGCCGACCCGGCCGTGGCTGAGGTGGTCGAGCGAGGCGAAGTGGCGCGCCACGTTGTAGGGATCGCTGTAGCTGGTGCTGACGGTGGCGACCAGGCCGATGCGCTCGGTCACCAGCGCCAGCGCCGCCACCAGGACCAGCGGGTCCCAGCGCGGCCCGAGCGGGCTGGTGCCGACGGACCGCGGGTCGCTGGGCGCGAACACGTTGTCGTAGAAGAACATCGCGTCGAAGCAGGCGCGCTCCAGCTTCTGCGCGTATTCCTTGTAGCGGTCGAAGTTGCGGTAGGCGTCGGTGTGCGCCAGCGGGTGGCGCCAGCTGTCGCCCTGCACGCCGGCGCCGGTGAAGTAGGCGCCAAGTCGGAGTTGTCGTTGGGTCATGGGATCGAAGGGGAGTTACGCAAAATGGCAGGCCACCCAGTGCGACGGGGCGAGCTCGCTGAATTCCGGTGCTTCCCGGGAACAGCGGGGCTGCGCCTGAGGGCACCGGGTGTGGAAGCGGCAGCCGGCGGGCGGCGCCAGCGGGCTGGGCAGGTCGCCGGACAGCAGCGCGCGGGCGGGGGGCTGCTCCCCGCGCGGCTGGGTCGAGGGGATCGCGGCGATCAGGGCCCGGGTGTAGGGATGCAGCGGCTCGCGCCACAGGCTGTCCCGCGGTGCGAGCTCTACCACCTGGCCCAGGTACATCACCGCGACCCGGTCCGCCACATGGCGCACGATGGACAGGTCGTGCGAGATGAACAGGTAGGACACCTGGAATTCCTCGCGCAGGTCCAGCAGCAGGTTGATGACCTGGGCCCGGATCGACACGTCCAGCGCCGACACCGCCTCGTCGCAGATCACCAGGTCGGGCCGCAGCATCAGGGCCCGCGCGATGCCGATGCGCTGGCGTTGCCCGCCGGAAAACTCATGCGGGTAGCGCTCGGCCATCTCGGGGCGCAGCCCGACGCGCGCCATCATGGCCTGCACCTGCTCGCGCCGCTCCCGCGCGTTGCCGCGCCGGTGCACGATCAGCGGCTCCTCCAGGAGGCGCCCGACGCTGGCGCGCGGGTTCAGCGACGAATGGGGGTCCTGGAACACCATCTGCAGCCGCGCGCGATAGGGCTTGAGCTCGGCCTGGCGGGCGCGGGTGAGGTCGGCGCCATCGAGCACGACCTGGCCTTCGTCCACCTCCAGCAGCCGCATCGCCACCTTGGCCACGGTGGATTTGCCGCAGCCGCTCTCGCCCACGAGCCCGAGGGTCTCCCCGCGCGCCACCTGCAGGCTGACGCGGTCCAGCGCCTGCACCACGCCGGCCCCCTGGCCGAAGCGCTTGACCACGTTCCTGAGTTCCAGCAAAGGCGTACTCACTGGGTAACCTTCGCCCTTGCGGGCTGCGGTGCGAGCGCCTTCGGGCGGCCGGGCGGCGCTCATGCGGCCAGACTCCGGGCCACGGGCTCCGCCATGGGAAAGAAGCAGGCCACGCGCTGGGCGGTGCCGGCCGGCCCGAGCCGGGGCGACTCGGCCCGGCACAGCCGGTGCGCCTGGCCGCAGCGCGGCGCGAACGCGCAGCCCTCGGGCAGGTCCAGCAGCGACGGCACCGTGCCGGCAATCTCGGGCAGCCGCTCGCCAGCGCGCAGCCGGTCCATCTGCAGCGACGCCAGCAGGCCCTGGGTGTAGGGGTGCGCGGGGTTGGCGAACAGGGCGTTCACGCCGCCCTCCTCCACCACCCGGCCCGCGTACATCACGGCCGCCCGGTCGGCGACCTCGGCCACCACGCCCAGGTCATGGGTGATGAGCAGCAGCCCCATCCCCGTCGAGAGCTGCAGCTGCTTGAGCAGCGCCAGGATCTGCGCCTGCGTCGTCACGTCCAGCGCGGTGGTCGGTTCGTCGGCAATCAGCAGGTCGGGCTCGCAGGCCAGCGCGATCGCGATCATGGCGCGCTGGCGCATGCCGCCGGACAGCTGGTGCGGGTAGTCCTGCGCCCGCTGCCGGGGGGATGGGATCTGCACCCGGTCCAGCAACTCCACGGCCTGCTCCCAGGCGGCGCGGGGGCTCGCGTCGCGGTGCAGCCGGATCGCCTCCGTGATCTGCCGGCCGATGCTCAGCACCGGGTTCAGCGCCGCCAGCGGCTCCTGGAAGATCATGGCGATGCGGTTGCCGCGGATCGCGCGGATGGCGCGTTCGTCGAGCTGGACCAGATCGGTGCCCTGGAACAGCACCTGCCCGCCGCTGATGCGGCCGGCCGGCTTCGCCAGCAGGCGCAGGATGGCGTAGGCGGTGACCGACTTGCCGCTGCCGCTTTCGCCCACCAGGGCCATGGTCTCGCCGCGTTCGACACGCAGGTTGACGCCGTTGACCGCCTGGACCACGCCGGCACGCGTGTCAAAGGCCACCTGCAGGTCACGAATGTCGAGCAAAGACATGGACGGGCCTCCTAGCGCTCGCGCAGGTGCGGGTTCAGGACGTCGTTCAGTCCCTCGCCCAGCAGGTTGAAACCCAGCACCGTGAGCACGATCGCCGCGCCCGGCAGGCCGCAGATGTACCACGCGTCGATCACCTGCTCGCGGCCGCCGCCGATGATCGTGCCCCAGCTCATCACGTTGGGGTCGCCCAGCCCGAGGAAGGCCAGCGAGGCCTCGGTCTGGATCGCCGTGGCCACGCTCAGCGAGGCCAGCGCCACCACCGGCGGCAGCGCGTTGGGCAGGATCTGGGTGAGGATCAGGCGCGCGTCGCCCATGCCCAGGGTGCGCGCCGCCAGCACGAACTCGCGCTCGCGCAGCGCCAGGAACTCGGAGCGCACCAGCCGTGCCGTCGGCGGCCAGGACACGGCGCCGATCGCCAGCACCACGGTGCCGACCGAGGGCTTGAAAATCGCCACCAGCACCACCGCCAGCACGAACTTGGGCACGGTCTGGAACACCTCGGTCACGCGCATCAGCGCCGCGTCCACCCAGCCCCGGTAGTAGCCGCCCAGGGCGCCGACGGCGGTGCCGACCAGCGCGGCCAGCACCGTGCTGACCAGCCCGATCAGCAGCGACACGCCGGCCCCGGACACCAGCCCGGTGGCGAGATCGCGCCCCATGAAATCGGTGCCCAGCGGATGGTCGGCCTCCTGGCCCGGCCAGAGCATGGGCGCGCCGGCCATCTCCCAGGGGTCGCCCGGGAACAGCCAGCGCCCGGCCGTGGCCAGCGCCAGCACCGCGGCGAGCAATACCAGGCCGATCAGGGCCGAACGGTTGCGCAGCAGGCGCTGCGCGAACGCCCAACCGCGCCGGGCGGGCCCGCCCACGGACAGCACGCCCGACAGCGGGGACACGGAGATGGCGGCCGCCTTCATGCGGGCCGTCCTTCCACGCTCACGCGCGGGTCCAGCAGGCCATAGAACAGGTCGATCACGGTATTGATCACGGTCACCAGGATGGAACTCAGGAAAAGAATGCCCAGCAGCAGGTTGAAGTCCCGCGCCAGGATCGACTCGAAGGCCAGGCGCCCGAGGCCGGGCCAGCTGAACACCGACTCGACCAGCACCGCACCGCTGAGCAGCGAGGCCATCTGGTAGCCCAGCATGGTGAGCACCGGCAGCAGCGCATTGCGCAGCGCGTGCACCACGGTCACGCGCCACTCGGAGGCGCCCTTGGCCCGAGCCGTGCGGATGAAGTCGGCCCCGTGCAGCTCCAGCATCGCCGTGCGCGTCAGCTTGGCGTACACGGCCAGGTAGAAGGTCGCCAGCGTGCACGCCGGCAGCACCGCATGCCAGGCCACGTCCAGCACCCGGGCCAGGCCCGCGTGCCCGGCGCTGATGTCCACCATGCCCCCCGAGGGAAACCAGCCCCACTGGGCGGAGAACAGCACCACCGCCATCAGGCCCAGCCAGAAGCTCGGCACCGCGTAGGCCACCAGCACCACGACCGAGATCAGGTGGTCCAGCCAGCCGTGCACCCGGGCGGCGGCCAGGGTGCCCAGCGCGATGCCCAGCGCCACGGCGATCAGCAGCGCCAGCGCCATCAGCAGCAGGGTGGCCGGCAGCCGGTCCAGGATCAGCGTCAGCACCGGCGTGTTGTGCCGGAAGGAGAAGCCCAGGTCCAGCGTCGCCACGTTCCAGAGGTAGTGCAGCAGCTGCCCGTGCAGCGGCTGGTCCAGCCCGAACTGCGCGCGCAGCGCGGCCATGTACTCCGGTGTGGCCGCGCCGGCCTCGCCGGCCAGCACGTCCACCACGTCGCCCGGCGCCAGCTGCAGGATCAGGAAGTTGAGGAAGGCAATGCCCAGCACCACCGGCACCAGGCGCAGCAGGCGCCGCCCGATGAAGGCCCCGAACAGGCGGGGCCCCCTCATTTCTTCTTCGGCGTCAGCCAGGCATCCGCGTAGGAGGCGAACAGGCCATCACCCTGCGCCGTGGCCTTGTGGAAGCGCGCGCTGGAGACCGTGACCCAGGTCTGCTCCACCAGGTCCAGCACCGGCAGGTCTTCCTGCACGATCTGCTGCCACTGCTTGATCAGCGCCTTGCGCTTGGCCGGGTTGGCCTCGTCGGCGGCCGCCTCCATGACCTTGTCCAGCTCCGGGTTGGAATAGCCCGAGCCGTTGGTCCAGGGCGCGCCCTTGATGATGTTCCTGGTCCAGAACAGGCGCTGCACGCCCAGCGTCGGGTCGGGCAGGCGGTGCAGGCTGGACACCATCAGGTCGTAGTCCTGGTCGGTGAAGATGCGGCGCAGGTAGGTGGCGGTGTCGCCGGCGCGCAGTTCCACCTCCACGCCGACCCGGGCCAGCGACTGCTTGATGAACTCGGCCTGACGCGTGCCGCTGACGCCGCCGCCGGCGTCGTAGTCCAGCGTGATCTTCAGGCGCTTGCCGTCGGCCCCCTTCTTCAGGCCGGCCTCGTCGAGCAGCGCCTCGGCCTTCTTCAGGTCATAGGGGTACTGGCGCGTTTCCGGCGAGTAGTAGTTGACCACCGACGAGGGCACCGGCCCGGTCGCCGGCTTGCCGTAGCCCAGGAACACCACCTTGAGCAGCGCGTTGCGGTCGATCGCATGGGCGAAGGCCTGGCGCACCCGCTTGTCGTTGAAGTGCGGGCGGCGCACGTTGAACTGGGTCAGGAAGATGGTCGAGAGGTAGCGGCCATCGTCCAGGTTGATGCCGTACTTCGACTTGTCGGCGAAACGGTTCAGGTTCGACAGAGGGATGCTGGAGCCCAGCGCCACGTCGATCTCCCCGGCCTCCAGCGCCACCGTGCGCGCCGCCGCGTCGGGGATGAACTTGAACACCACGCCGTCGAGGTAGGGCTGGCCCTTCTGCCAGTAGTCGGGGTTGCGCTCCAGCCGCACGTGGCTGCCCTTGACCCACTCCTTGAACACGAAGGGACCGGTGCCGACCGGTGCGTTGTTGGCCGGGTTGGTCAGCACGTCGGTGCCGGCGTAAATGTGCCTGGGCAGGACCTGCGCGCCGTAGGTGTTGATGTAGTTGAGCAGGTAGGGCGCGGGCGAGGACAGGCGCAGCACCACGGTGTGGCGGTCGGGCGTCTCCACCTTGTCCACGTTGGCGAAGGCCGCGCGCCCGAACGGGTGCAGCTTCTTCCAGACGTTCAGCAGCGTGTACTCGACGTCGGCCGACGTGAAGTCCTTGCCGTCGTGCCACTTGACGTTCTCGCGCAGCTTGAAGCGCACCGTGAGCCCGTCCTCCGAGACCTGCCAGGAGGTGGCCAGCGCCGGCACCGGCTGCAGGTTCAGGTCGTAGCTGACCAGGCCTTCCAGCACCTTGCTGGACACCTGGCCGATGTTCATCGTCGTGATGAAGGCCGAGGTCAGCAGCGTCGGCTCCGGCGCCACATTGACGTTGAGGATGCCACCGCGCACCGGGGCCGCCGCGGTCTGGGTCTGTGCCGCGGCAGGCAGGGAAAGGACGGGCAACAACAGCCCTGCAAGCAGCGCGACGCGGGGGAAGAACAGGCGGCGTTTCATGACGATCCCAGAGTTGAACTGGCTTGACTCTAGTCACGAGTGCAACGCAAGACCACGAAGCTTACGGCCTATCGATATGCGGTTTTCGAGGAACAAATTAGAGTCGCAAACTAGGCTGTTCAGGTTTGCTGCAGCGACGAAATCAGTGGACACGTCACTTCGAAAATTTATTTGACCGCAGACGGAATAAATTGCGCGGGCGCTCCGTCTACCCGGATGTGAGCTAGCAGGCTCGCCACTGTCACTCAACCCTTTCATCTCCCAGGAACCTGCGCCATGTTCAAGACCTCCCTCCTCGCCGCATCCGCCGCCACCCTGATGCTCGCCGCCGGCAGCGCCTTCGCCGGACCCGCGGATGACGCCCGAACGCACTTCCAGGCCATCGCCTCCGGCGACCTGCCGATCGTGATGCGTGGCTATGCCGACCATGCCCAATTCAACTGGGTCGGCGGTCCGCTCGACGGCACCTACGCAACCAGTGACGCGATCCGCGGCGTGTGGACCAAGTTCACCCAGTCGCAGGGGCCGTTGAAAGTCAGCGTCGGCCAGATCGACGAGTCGGCCAACCCCAAGGGCGCCACCGTCTCGGCCAACGTATTGTTCGAAGGCAAGGCCCCCATCAAGGTGCGCTACGTGTTGACCTTCCGCGAAGGCAAAATCGTCAGTGAAACTTGGCAGATCGACCCGAAGCTGGCGGTTGCCGCCGCTTATTGATCGCGCGCCCGGTTGCATCCGCCCGACATGCCCATGCACCACGATGACCAGCAACTGCTGACCTGGGTGCCACGCCTGCGCCGCTACGCGCGGGCGCTGGCCGGCAACCGCGAGGATGCGGACGACCTGGTGCAGGACACGCTGGAGCGCGCCTGGGCCAAGTCCGGCTTGTGGCGCGGCGTGGCCGATATGCGCGCATGGCTGTTTGGCATCATGCACAACCTGCATATCGACGGCGCCCGGCGGCCCAAGCTTCAGGCCATGAGCATGGATGACGATACCCACGAGGTGCCGGTCGCGGCAACGCAGGGTGACCGCTTGGCCGTGCTTGACCTGCAGACTGCGCTCGAACAGCTACCGGTCGAGCAGAAGGAAATCCTGCTGCTGGTCGCGCTGGAGGACATGGCCTACGCCGACGTTGCAAAAACGCTGGGCATTCCGATCGGGACCGTCATGTCCCGGCTGTCTCGCGGGCGTGAGCGCCTGCGCGCCCTGATGGAAGGCCGCGCCGAGCCGGTCCGCCTGAAAGTCGTCAAATGAGTTGCCCGTCATGAATCCGCCCCCTCTGCTCACCGAAGCCGACCTGCATGCCTACGTCGACGGGCAACTCACGCTCGAACGCCAGCGCGAGATCGAGGCCTATCTGGCCAAGCGTCCCGAGGAAGCGCAGCGCGTTGAAAGCTACCGCGCCCAGAAACGCGAACTACGCGCCCTGTACGACGTGGTGCTGGGCGAGCCCGTGACGCAACGGCTCAGGCAGGCCGCGCTGCCGCGCGTGCCCTGGTATCTGGGACGCCAGGCAGCGGCCATCGCGATCGCGGTGGTCAGTGCCAGCTCGGCGTGGTTTGTTCGAGGCTGGTTCGATAGCGACGCGGCGCGTCTTGCCTCTGCCCTGCCCGCGAGTGTGGTGGCATCAGACAATGGAAATCACGGGTCTGCTGGCAATGGGCTGAGCGGTTTCGCTCGCCGCGCCGCGGTGGCCCATGTGGTCTACAGCCCGGACGTGCGACGCCCCGTCGAGGTGGGCGCAGACCAGGAGCAGCAGCTGGTGGCCTGGCTGTCCAAGCGGCTCGGCACCGAGATCAAGCCGCCCAGCCTGAAGCCCATCGGCTATGAGCTGATCGGCGGGCGCTTGCTGCCAGGTGACAGCGGTCCGGTGGCGCAGTTCATGTACCACGACGCGATCGGCCAGCGCCTGACCTTGTATGTGACGCGCGAGGCACCAAAGCTGGCCGATCAGCCCGAGACGGCGTTCCGCTTCGGCCGCGACGGGCCGGTGAATGTCTTCTACTGGGTCGACAAAAACTTCGGTTACGCCATCTCCGGCGGTGCCGATCGGCAGGAGCTCATGCGCGTGGCACAAGAGGTTCACCGGCAACTCACGCCGAGCTGATCGGCCTATCGATTACCAATTCTTCCTGACGCATTCTCTATGAATACCGACCGACGCCATGTCTTGAAATACACCCTGGTAGCTGCAGCCACCGGCGCGATGCCGATCGCTTTCGCGCAAAGCACGGGCAGCGTCGACCCACGCGACCGTGTCTTTATCACCAACGAGGACTCAAACACCGTGGTGGTGATCGACCCGCGCACCAACACAGTCGAGAGCACGATCAACCTGAGCAGCTTCGACGAAGACCCGCGCCCGCCGTTTCGCTACGTCACCGCCGGGGTCGCACCCACGCATGCGGCGATGATCCACAAGCCGCTGTACCACGGCTGCATCGACGCGCACGGAGCCGTGCCTTCGCCCGATGGCCGGCTGCTCGCCACCAGCGGCCGCGGATCGAGCAATATTTACCTGATCGACGCCGCCGAGCGCCGTGTGATCGGCAACACGCCGAATCTGGCGGCCGGGCCGACCACGAACCCGGACCGCCTGAGCAGCGGCATCTTGCTCGGGCGAGAACCTCACGAGCCGACGTTCACGCGCAATGGCAAGGAGCTGTGGGTCACGCTGCGCGGTGAAGACCGCATCGCCATCCTCGACGTGAATCGCGCCATCCGCCAGCTCAAGGGCGCTGACACTTCGGCCGTCCGCCAGTTCCTGCCGACACTCAACGGACCGGCGCAGGTCTGGTTCAACCGCGAAGGCACGCTCGCCTTCGTTGCCAGCCAGAAGGTGGCCAAGGTGGATGTGTTCCGGGTCAACCCCGGCGCCGACGGCCATTCGCAACCCCGGCGTCTGACGACGCTCGACATCAGCGCGCAGGACAAGGCCGGCTTCACGCCCTTCATGAAGACCACACCCGACGGCTCGGAGGTCTGGTTCTCGCACAAGCTAGCCGACGCCGTATCAAGCCGATCGACACGCGAGGGCTTTGCGTTGCTTGATGCGGTGCCGCTGGGCAATCTGGGACGTCCCAACCATGTCGAGTTCGTGACAAACGTCAAAGGCAGCGTGGTCTACGCCAGCCTGGCCCGGGTGGACGACAACGGCCCGGGCGGCGTGGCGTCGAGCCAGATCGCGATCATCGACCGCGGCACGAAAGTCGGTGAGCGCAGGATGGTTGGCAGTTTCTTCTCCCACGGCCGCGAGGCGCACGGTCTGTGGACCAACCCCGAGAACACGCTGCTCTATGTTGCACATGAGCAGGACGAATTGCCGGGCACGCCCAATGCAGGGCAGACGGTGTGCAGCGCCTTCGATGTGAGCGATCCATTCAAGCCGGCCTTCATCGCACAGATTCCGCTGGGCAGCCTCACGCTGCCGTCGGGGGCGCTGCGCAACAAGAAGAGCATCAACCTGGTCTATGTGCGGGTCGGGGCGAAAGGACAGACGGCGTGAAGCCCGTGCACTTGCGCATCGCCCGGCCTGGTGTCGCGCTGGCGGCGTTTGCGTCGGGTTTGCTGGTTGCGGGCGGCATTGGCATGGCCGTGATCGCGCACTCCGGGATGACCGCAGACGCAGCAGGGGCGAGCCACCACGACCATGCGGCCATGACGGCGGCGAGCGCGCAAAACGCTCTCCCGGACTTTCAGCGCGACATGGATGCGAGCATGGCGCGCATGATGCAAGGCATGCATGCACCAGGCTACAGTGGCAACGCCGACGTCGACTTTCTGGCGATGATGATTCCGCACCACGCCGGCGCTGTCGACATGGCGCGCCTGGTGCTGCAGCATGGCCGCGATCCGGCGACTAGGCGCCTGGCCGAGGAAATCATTGCCGGGCAGAGCATCGAGATCGAGGGCATGACGCGGCGGCTGGCAGCCCTGCGCCAAGGCAATCAAACTGACGATGCCAGAGAGTTCCCCGCGCTGGGCGGCACGCGGGGGCCGTGAGTGGCGCCCGCTCTGGTGGCCCGCCAGTGCGCCGATTGGGCTGTCCCAGTACCTCGACGCTGAGTGCCTGGGCCGCCCACGCAACGCGTTCGCCGCGGGGCGCCGTGCCTAACGGCCGGGCGCTCAGCCCGCGCGCCGCTGCGACGCCAGCCGCTGCACCACCGCCGCGAGACGGTCGATCTCTTCGAAGGTGTTGTAGAAGGCGAGCGACGGGCGCACCGTGGTTTCCACCCCCATGCGCCGCAGGATGGGCTGCGCACAGTGGTGGCCGGTGCGCACGGCGATGCCTTCGGCATTGAGCGCCTCGCCCACCTCGGCCGTGGTGTAGCCGGCCAGCGTGAAGGACATGACGCTGGCCTTGTCGGCCGCGGTGCCGATCAGGCGCACGCCGCGGATGTCGCCCAGCGCGCGCATGCCGTAGCACAGCAGCTCGTGCTCGTAGCGCGCGATGGCCTCGATGCCGATGCGGTTCACGTAGTCGATCGCCGCGCCCAGGCCCACCGCGTCGGCGATGTTGCCGGTGCCGGCCTCGAACTTGTTCGGGATCGGCTGGAACACGGTCTTCTCAAACGTCACGTCGGCAATCATGTTGCCGCCGCCCTGCCACGGGGGCATGTCTTCGAGCACCTCCCGCTTGCCCCAGACCACGCCGATGCCGGTGGGGCCGAACACCTTGTGGCCGGAGAACACGAAGAAGTCCGCGCCGATGTCCTGCACGTCCACCCGCATGTGCGAGATGGACTGCGCGCCATCGACCAGCGCCTTGGCGCCCGCGCGGTGCGCCAGCTCGACGATCTGCTTGACCGGCACCACGGTGCCCAGCGCGTTCGACACCTGGGTGACGGACACCAGCTTCGTGCGGCTGTTCAGCAGCTTTTGGTACTCATCGAGCAGCACCTGGCCGTTGTCGTCCACCGGGATCACGCGCAGCTTGGCACCCTTGGCGGCGGCGAGCTGCTGCCAGGGAACGATGTTGGCGTGGTGCTCCAGGTTGGAGACGATGATCTCGTCGCCCTCGCCGATGTGCTGCCAGCCCCAGCTCTTGGCCACCAGGTTGATGGCCTCGGTGGTGCCGCGC